>Ga0207873_1002761_pt1 | contig 13804 bp, 14 predicted proteins | sample BGWIniCompost_FD_187373 | JGI IMG/M metagenome (GOLD analysis project Ga0207873, IMG submission 187373) | Cellulose adapted compost microbial communities from Newby Island Compost Facility, Milpitas, CA, USA - BGW Initial Compost (SPAdes)... ... | reverse complement strand
CCGCGGCGATCCGCGAGAAGGCCAGAGAGGGCGCCCGCAAGGGCGGCGCCCGCGCCCGCGCGGGCCTGGCGTACCTCGCGGACCGGATCATCGAGATCGCCCCTCGTGTGCCCGTGCGGGACCTGCAGACGCTGCGCAGGCAGTTCCCGGGGCTCGGCCCCGAGGAGATCGCCGACAAGCTCGTGGCCGGCGCCGCGAGGGCCACGGCGACGGTCGGAGCGGGCGTCGGCGCGGCGGCCATGCTGCCCGTGCCGCCCGCGATGCCGACCGAACTGGCCGCCGAGGTCACCGGCGTCGCCGCGATCGAGCTGAAGCTCATCGCCGAGCTCCACGAGGTCTACGGGGTCCGACCGCCCGGGAACCTCGCCCAGCGCAGCACCGTGTATCTGAACTCCTGGTCCCAGGAGCGCGGGGTCGAGGCGACGAAGCCGTCGACGCTCAGCGCGGCGATGAACAGCCGCGCCAAGCGCGAGCTGCGCCAGCGGATCATGAAGCGCATGGTCCGCAACCTGCCGAACCTGATGCCCTTCCTGGTGGGAGCGGCCGTCGGGGCGGCCATGAACCGCCGGGACACCCGGAAGCTGGCCGCCCGCATCCGCGCCGACCTGCGCGGGATCCAGGTCCCCTGGGACGCTCTGGCCGACCTCCCCGCCCTGGAGCAGCCCCCGGACGCCCTGTCGCTGAACCACCTCCCCGAGGACGCCCTCAGGGAACTCAGCGGCCACCGGGACGGAAAGGGCCCGGAGGACCGGCGACAGGACGGCTGAGCCGGACCGCCGGCGCGGACCCGGTCGCCCCGGGGACCCTGCGCGAACCGCTGAACGCACCGGGGCGCGCCCACACCGGGTGTCGTGGGCGCGCCCCGTCGTCTCGTCCCGCCGGGTCAGCCGGACCGGCCGTCACCGTGCCGCCGAGCGCAGGCGGCCGGCCGTCACCGTTCCGTCGAGCGCAGCCGGCTGCCACCGTCCCGCTGGTCTACCGCCGGCCGCTCCCGTCGCTCCGGTCCGGTTCCCGGCTCACCGGCCCGGGCGCCGGCTCACTCGCCCGTCCGGTCCGCCGCCGCGGACCTGGCCGCTCGGAGGGCCTCTGCCAGGCGCTCGGGTTCGCGGGTGGAGAGGAAGACGTACGGAGTCGGGTCGTCGGGGTCGGTGACGTCGATGCGGAGGGCTCGGGGGATGTAGGCGCGCAGCAGCATGAAGGAGCGCGGGTCGGCCTTGTACGTGCGCCAGGCGCGGGCCTCCTCCGGGTCGAGGATCTCCGGTTCGCCGAGGGCGGTGACCGGGATCTTGGCCTCGCCGGCGATCAGGTGGCCGCCGACGACGCGGATGCGTACCGAGCCGTAGGAGCTGGCCGCGACGGCCGTCACGGCGGTGCCCGCGGCCAGGCCGGCGAGCATCGGGAGGGTCCCGAGCGGCAGCAGGATCAGCCCCAGTGACACCCCCGCCAGGAAGCAGATCAGCCACCAGGAGCGGGGAGCGGTCAGGCGTTCTTCGTAGGAGGCGGCGGAGAGCTGCATGGAGCCAAGCTTGACACGGTGTCCGGGCCGCGCCGACTCGCGGGTAAGGTCTGCGCCTGTGAGAGGTACTTCCCCAGCTCTTCAGCCCCCGGCCGACGCCGTGAAGCCCGTCCGCCATCCCGACGCGCCCGCACCCGGCGAGCTGCTCGGCGCGCACTACGGCCAGTGTTTCGGCTGCGGCGACGAACAGGCCCACGGCCTGCACCTCCAGGCACGCGCCGGCGAAGGCGTGTCGATCACCGCCGAGTTCACCGTGCAGCCCGCCCACCAGGGCGCCCCCGGCCTCGCCCACGGCGGTGTGCTCGCCACGGCCCTGGACGAGACGCTCGGCTCGCTCAACTGGCTGCTGCGCACCATCGCGGTGACCGGCAGGCTGGAGACCGACTTCGTCCGCCCCGTCCCGGTGGGGACCACGCTGCACCTCTCGGCCGAGGTGACCGCGGTGGCGGGACGGAAGATCTACTCCACCGCGACCGGACGCATCGGCGGCCCCGACGGCCCCGTCGCCGTCCGCGCCGACGCCCTGTTCATCGAGGTCAAGGTCGACCACTTCATCGACCACGGCCGCCAGGAGGAGATCCAGGCCGCCATGAACGACCCGGACCAGGTCCGGCGGGCCCGCGCCTTCGAGGTGAACCCGTGACCCTCGACGTGCTCCTCCGCCGTATCGACCCGGACGTACCCCTTCCGGCTTACGAGCACCCCGGTGACGCGGGCGCCGATCTGCGCACCACCGAGCCCTGCGAACTGGCCCCCGGCGAGCGGGCCGTGCTGCCCACCGGGGTGTCGGTCGCCCTGCCCGAGGGGTATGCCGCCTTCGTGCACCCGCGGTCCGGCCTGGCCGCCCGCTGCGGTGTGGCCCTGGTGAATGCCCCGGGGACGGTGGATGCCGGGTACCGTGGAGAGATCAAGGTGATCGTGGTGAACCTCGACCCGCGCGAGACCGTGCGGTTCGAGCGCTTCGACCGGATTGCCCAACTGGTCGTCCAGCAGGTCGAGAGGGTGCGCTTCGTGCCGGCCGCGGAGCTGCCCGCGTCGGCCCGGGCCGAGGGGGGCTTCGGGTCCACCGGCGGTCATGCCGCCGTGGAGGCCGGGGAAGGCGTAAGCGGTTCAGACGGTCAGGCCGCCGTGAGCGGCACAGCGGGTGGGAATAGATACGCTTCGGTCGTATCCGACCGGGAAGGACAGTGACGTGTTCGGACGTCGCAAGAAGAGGGTTGCCGCCGAGGACGCGGCCGGCGAGGCCGAGCAGGTCGTCGACGGTGTCGACAGCGAGGCGGAGGAGGCCGAGGCCGAACGGCTGAGGCTGGAGCCCGCGCCACGGCCCGACGGGCCCTGGGACGTCTCCGAGGTCAGCAACCCCGGCGAGGGCCGGGTCGACCTGGGCGGCCTGTTCGTGCCGGGCGTCGACGGCATGGAGCTGCGCGTCGAGGTCGCGGGCGACGCGATCGTCGCCGCCACCGTGGTGCTCAACGACAGCGCCATCCAGCTGCAGGCCTTCGCGGCACCCAAGCGTGAGGGCATCTGGACCGAGGTCCGCGAGGAGATCGCGGCCGGCATCACCCAGCAGGGCGGCATCATCGACGAGGTCGAGGGCCCGCTGGGCTGGGAGCTGCGGGCCCAGGTGCCGGTACAGCTGCCGGACGGCACCGGCGGCTTCCAGGTCGTGCGGTTCGTCGGCGTGGACGGCCCCCGCTGGTTCCTGCGCGGAGTGATCTCCGGCCAGGGCGCGGTGCAGCCGCAGGCCGCCGGGCTGCTCGAGCAGATCTTCCGGGACACCGTGGTGGTGCGCGGCGACGGCCCGATGGCGCCCCGCGACCCGATCGTCCTCAAACTGCCCAGCGACGCCCAGATGGTGCCCGAGGGCGTCCAGCAGGAGGAGGGCTCCCGCTTCTCGGGCGGCATGGGCCAGCTGCAGCGCGGCCCGGAGATCACCGAGGTCCGCTGATCCGGCGTATCGCGCCCGGACCGTACGGTCCGGGCGGGGCTGCGTCCGGCCCCGAGCACAGCCGTCGCCGAGGGCCGTCCCGACCGGGGCGGCCCTCGCCGCATGCGTGCGCTGTGCCCTCGTCGCCTGCGTGCGCACTGTTGATCGCCGGGCCGGTCGGCGGAGATACTGTCGGCCGGTTCCGAGGGGGAGGGGCGGGCGGATGACACAGGTGGCCACCGAGACGATGGTGCGCGTCGAGGACGTGCACAAGTCCTACGGCACCGGGGCCGCCGCGGTGCACGCACTGCGCGGCGTCTCCTTCGAGGTCCCGCGGGGCGAACTGGTCGCCCTCAAGGGCCGCTCGGGCTCCGGCAAGACCACGCTGCTCAACATCGTCGGCGGCCTGGACTCGCCCGACCGGGGCCGGGTCACCGTGGACGGGCTGGACATCGCCGGTCTCGACGAGGACGGGCTGCTGGCGCTGCGCCGGGACCGGATCGGCTTCGTCTTCCAGTCCTTCGGGCTCATCCCGATCCTCACCGCCGCCGAGAACGTCGGCGTCCCGCTGCGGCTGCGCCGCGCCGACCCGCGCGAGCGCGAGGAACGCGTCGAACTGCTGCTCTCCCTGGTGGGCCTCGCCGACCACGCGGCCCAGCGGCCCGGCGAGCTCTCCGGCGGTCAGCAGCAGCGCGTCGCCATCGCCCGCGCCCTGGCCAACAAGCCCTCGCTGCTGATCGCCGACGAGCCGACCGGCCAGCTGGACGCGGACACCGGCCACGCGGTGATGGAACTCCTGAAGGCCGTGGTGCGCAGCGAACAGGTCACCGCCCTGGTCGCCACCCACGACCCCGCCCTGCTCGACCTCGCCGACCGCGTCCTGGAACTCCGCGACGGAGAAGTGATCGCCCACTGACAGCCGCACCGGGGCGCCCGGATCTGCGCGCCGCCCGGTGATCGAGTCGCCGCTCGTGCACCTGCCGTGACCGTGAGTCGCCTTCCGGGGGTGCCGCGTCACATCCGCGGGACGGACCCGCCGAGGACCGGAGAGGGTCCGGACCCCCAGGCGCCGCGCGGAAGGGGAGGTCAGGGCGGTGCGGGGCGATCATGGCCGACAAGGGCCGGTTCGATGCGCTGCGGCAGAGGGTACGTAACCGTCAGTGGCCCCCGGTACGCTTCAGACATGAGTGCTGTTCCTCGATCCGAGAAGCCGGCAGGCCGGTTCCGGCGCATGCTCGACCGGCTCTCCTCGTCGCAGGAGGACCTGGAGTCCGAGGAGCTGCGTGAAGACGCCGAGACCGCTGGATGTACGCGGATAGGTGACTGCCAGGACCGGCAGATCGTGACGGTTACTGGTACCTTGCGCACGGTCACGCTGCGACCGCGCGCCGGAGTCCCGGCCTTGGAGGCCGAACTGTTCGACGGCTCGGGCGCCCTGGACGTGGTGTGGCTCGGCCGGCGCTCCATCAGGGGGATCGAACCGGGCCGCAAGGTGATCGCATCGGGCCGGATCTCGATGAGCCGGGGCCGCCGGGTGCTGTTCAATCCGAAATACGAACTCAGACCCCTCGGACGGGAGTAGCCGGTGACGTCTCTCGACAAGCCGACAACCGAAGACACATCCGCCGACGACGCCCGGGCGGTGACCGAGGCCGCCTTGTTCGAGGCGTTCGGCGGAGTGCGGGGCATGGTCGAGACGGTGCTGCCCGGGCTTCTGTTCGTCAGCATCTACACGGTCAACAAGGACCTGCACATGTCGGCGATCGCGGCGCTCGCCGTGTCGCTGGTGCTGGTCGTGGTCCGGCTGGCCATGAAGGACACCGTCAAGCACGCCTTCAGCGGCGTCTTCGGTGTCGGCTTCGGCGTGGTCTTCGCGATGATGACCGGCAACGCGAAGGACTTCTACCTCCCCGGCATGCTCTACACGCTGGGCCTCGCACTCGCCTACATCGTCACCGCGATGGCCGGGATCCCGCTGATCGGCCTGATGCTGGGGCCGATCTTCCGGGAGAACCTCTCCTGGCGCACCCGCAACCCGGGCCGCAAGAAGGCGTACACCAAGGCCAGTTGGGCCTGGGGGCTGATCCTGCTCGCGAAGAGCGCGATCCTCTTCCCGCTGTACTGGTGGGCGGACACCACCCAGCTGGGCTGGGTGCTGGTCGCCCTGAAGATCCCGCCGTTCCTGCTCGCGGTGTATCTGACCTGGGTTTTCCTGGCCAAGGCTCCGCCGCCGATCGATGTCTTCGCCGAGATGGAGGCGCGGGAGCGGGAGCAGGAAGCGCAGGAGGCGGCGGCCACCGCCGCGGAGCCGGGAGGCCGGCACCGCAGGGAGGACTGACCTCCCGGGGCGTGGGCAGGCAGCTTGCGTGCACGAGCACGCGCCGGCGCGCGGGAACCGAGTCCGCGCACGAAACGCGACCCGCGCACGAGCCCGAGAAGGGGCGCCCTGGACTCCAGGGCGCCCCTTCTCACGTCGTACATGCTCTCGCGCGGGTGCGCGTCCGCACGCCGTACGTGGCGCGTCCGCCGGCAGCTCAGTCCGCGTCCGGCTTTCTCCGCACCGACAGCAGATCCTCCAGCTGCTCCTCCCTGGCCTGGGCCGCCACGAAGAGCAGCTCGTCGCCGGCCTCCAGGGAGTCCTCCCGGGTCGGGGTCAGCACCCGGGTGCCCCGGATGATGGTGACCAGGGAGGTGTCCTGCGGCCACTGCACATCCCCGACCTGGGTGCCGGCCAGGGCCGACTCCTCGGGCAGGGTCAGCTCCACCAGGTTGGCGTCACCGTGGCTGAAGCGCAGCAGGCGGACCAGGTCGCCGACGCTGACCGCCTCCTCCACCAGGGCCGACATCAGACGCGGGGTGGAGACGGCGACGTCCACGCCCCAGGACTCGTTGAACAGCCACTCGTTCTTCGGGTTGTTGACCCGCGCCACGACCCGCGGCACGCCGTACTCGGTCTTGGCGAGCAGCGAGACGACCAGGTTGACCTTGTCGTCGCCGGTCGCGGCGATGACCACGTTGCAGCGCTGGAGCGCGGCCTCGTCCAGGGACGTGATCTCACAGGCGTCGGCCAGCAGCCACTCCGCCTGCGGGACCCGCTCGACCGAGATCGCGGTCGGCGCCTTGTCGATCAGCAGCACCTCGTGGCCGTTCTCCAGCAGCTCGCCCGCGATCGAGCGGCCGACGGCACCGGCCCCGGCAATGGCGACCCTCATCAGTGACCGCCCCCTTCTTCGGGTCCCTTGGCGAAGGCCGCCTCGACCCGGTCGATCTCGTCGGTGCGCATCATCACGTGCACCAGGTCACCCTCCTGCAGCACCGTCTGCGAGCTGGGCAGGATCGCCTCGCCGAGCCGGGTCAGGAAGGCCACGCGGACACCCGTCTCCTCCTGCAGCCTGCTGATCCGGTGGCCCACCCAGGCCGGGGAGGTGTGGACCTCGGCGAGCTGCACCCCTCCGGTGGGGTCGCGCCACAGCGGCTCGGCGCCCGAGGGCAGCAGCCGGCGCAGCATCTGGTCGGCCGTCCAGCGCACCGTGGCGACGGTGGGGATGCCGAGGCGCTGGTAGACCTCCGCGCGGCGGGGGTCGTAGATCCGGGCGGCCACGTTCTCGATGCCGAACATCTCGCGGGCCACCCGGGCGGCGATGATGTTGGAGTTGTCCCCGCTGGAAACGGCGGCGAAGGCACCGGCCTCCTCGATGCCCGCCTCGCGCAGGGTGTCCTGGTCGAAACCGATCCCGGTGACCCTGCGGCCGCTGAAGGTGGAGCCCAGACGGCGGAAGGCGGTGGGGTCCTGGTCGATCACGGCGACCGTGTGGCCCTGTTCCTCGAGGGTCTGAGCCAAGGCGGAACCCACCCTTCCGCAGCCCATGATGACAATATGCATCGCGTCACACCGTGCTTCCTGCAGGCCCGTCGACCTTCATGACTTTCGTGCTCATGTCTCTCTTTCGGCTCGCCAGGCTGGTCTTCCCACACGTCGCGGCGCAGGCCGCCAGGCAACATCATGCCGGGGGATCACGGTCCTGACGCCCTCCGGGGCCCGGCAGCCGTGTATCGCGTGCCCGAGTCCAACGTATCCGTACCGTTCGCGTCCCGCCGTGACACGATGTCCGCCGGGTCGGACCGGTTGCGGACGGGCTGGACGGCCCGGTCCCGCCGGGCGGCACCGGGTGCGGACAGCACCCGGGCGGGACCGGGAGGACCGGTTCGGGTGTCGGCCGCGCGCGGACCGGGAGGGCCGGGTCCGGACGGCACCGGGCGGCGAGGCCAAGCGAGGCCCGGCGAGACGAGAGGAACCGCAGATGACGGCCGAGGTCGACGTGCTGGTCCTGGGAGGTGCCGGCGTGGACACCATCGTGCACGTGCCCGAACTGCCCGTGCCGTTCGCCGACAGCCTCATGATCAGGCCCGGCATCGTCACCCGCGCCGGGCAGAGCGGTGACTTCGTCGCCCTGGCCGCCGCCGCCCTCGGCCTGCGCACCCACCATCTGGACCTGGTCGGTGACGACCACGAGGGCGACCTCGTCCGCGCCCTGCACCGCGACCACGGCATCCCGCTCACCGCCGTCCCCCAGCCGCGCGGCACCAAGCGCGCGGTGAACCTCGTCGGCCCCGACGGCCGGCGGCTCTCCCTCTACGACGCGACCCGCGCCGCGGACACCGACCCGCTGCCGGAGGAGACGGTACGGAAGCTGGCCGCCGCCAGCCGGCACGCCCATGTCGTCATCACCCAGCCCTGCGCCGCCGCGCTGCCCCTGCTGCGAGCCTCCGGCCCGACGATCTCCACCGACCTGCACGACTGGGACGGCGTCAACCCCTACCACGAGCCCTTCGCCCTCGCCGCGGACCTCGTCTTCCTCTCCGCCGCCGCCCTCACCGACCCCGAGCCCGTGATGCGCTCCCTCACCGAACGGGGCCGGGCCAGGACGGTCGTCGCCACCGCCGGAGCCGAGGGCGCGTACCTCCTGGCCGACGGCGAGCCGACCCATGTCCCCGCCGCCGAGCCGCCCGGTCCGGTCGTGGACTCCAACGGCGCCGGCGACGCCTTCGCGGCGGCGTTCCTGTACGGCTGGCTGCGCGGGGAACCCGCCGAGCGGTGCGCCCGCTACGGCACGGTGGCCGGGGCGTACGCCTGCACCGTCCCGTCCACCCGGGTGGACAGCATCACCCGCGCGGAACTGCACGCGCGTCTCACCGAGTTGACCGAGGACCGGCAGATCAACCGGCAGATCAACCGGCAGATCAGCGGCGCGTGATGCTGCGCACGCTCGCCAGCGCGAGCAGCCCGAGGCCGAGCAGGGCGACCGCGGCGCCGATCAGTTCCGCACCCGAGTGCATGGGACCTCCCAGGAGGGACGCCGTGGCCCGGCCCGGACGGGCGGGCGGAGCCCGGCGTTCGTCGCATGGTGTTCGTCGTGATCGTCGTGATCGTCATGAAGCAGTACGGAGCCCGTCACGGCATGACTCAGTCACGACTGTCACGGCATGACTCAGTCACGACTGTCACGACAGGACTCCGTCCCGCCGGGCACGGCAGGACTCCGATACGACCGGCACGGCAGGACTCCGTCTCGACGTCATGGCGGGCCCCGTCATAGAGGCATGAAAGCGGCCCGGCGTGCGCAATCCGCGGCCCCGCCGGGGCCGTGTTTCACCCGGTGAGCAGAGGGCGGGCGGAGCCGTTCGGATCTGGGGTGGCGGTTGGGCGTGCCTGTGTGCAAAGGCTTACGATCCTCTGTTGTGTCCAAACTGACCGACGTGCCCAAACGGATCCTGATCGGGCGCGCACTGCGCAGTGACCGGCTGGGCGAGACCCTCCTCCCCAAGCGCGTGGCACTGCCCGTCTTCGCCTCCGACCCGTTGTCCTCCGTGGCCTACGCGCCCGGCGAGGTACTGCTGGTCCTGTCCGTCGCGGGCCTGTCGGCCTACCACTTCAGCCCCTGGATCGCCGCCGCGGTCGTCGTGCTGATGCTCACCGTCGTCGCCTCCTACCGGCAGAACGTGCACGCCTACCCGAGCGGCGGCGGCGACTACGAGGTGGCCGGCACCAACCTCGGCCGCAGGGCCGGGCTGACCGTGGCCAGCGCCCTGCTGGTCGACTACGTCCTCACCGTCGCCGTGTCGATCTCCGCCGGCATCGAGAACCTGGGCTCCGCCGTCCCCTTCGTCGTCGAGCACAAAGTGGCCTGCGCCATCGGCGTGATCGTGCTGCTGACCCTGATGAACCTGCGCGGAGTCAAAGAGTCCGGCACCCTCTTCGCCATCCCCACCTACGTCTTCGTCACCGGCATCTTCGCCATGATCGCCTGGGGCGCCTTCCGCGGTCTTGTGCTCGGCGACGAGATGCGCGCCCCCACCGCCGACCTCGAGATCGAACCGGAGCACCCCGGACTCGCCGGTTTCGCCCTCGTCTTCCTGCTGCTGCGCGCCTTCTCCTCCGGGTGCGCCGCGCTCACCGGAGTGGAGGCCATCTCCAACGGAGTCCCGGCCTTCCGCAGGCCCAAGGCGAGGAACGCGGCGACCACGCTGGCCCTGATGGGCCTGCTCGCCGTCACCATGTTCTGCGGGATCATCGCCCTGGCCGCGGTCACCAAGGTCCGCATGGCCGAGAACCCCGCCGAGGACCTGCTGCGCGACGGCACCCCGGTCGGCGCCGACTACATTCAGCACCCGGTGATCTCCCAGGTCGCCGAGGCCGTCTTCGGACACGGCTCGGTCCTGTTCATCCTCCTCGCCGCGGCCACCGCGCTGGTCCTCTTCCTCGCCGCCAACACCGCCTACAACGGCTTCCCCCTGCTCGGCTCGATCCTCGCCCAGGACCGCTACCTCCCGCGCCAGCTGCACACCCGCGGCGACCGGCTCGCCTTCTCCAACGGCATCGTGCTGCTCGCCGGAGCCGCCGGACTGCTGGTCTGGGTCTACGGCGCCGACTCCACCCGGCTGATCCAGCTCTACATCGTCGGCGTGTTCGTCGCCTTCACGCTCAGCCAGTCCGGCATGGTCCGGCACTGGAACCGCCTGCTGGCCACCGAGACCGACAGGACCGCCCGCCGGCACATGATCCGCTCCCGGGCCATCAACGCCTTCGGTGCCTGCCTGACCGGCCTGGTCCTGGTCGTCGTGTTGGTCACCAAGTTCACCCACGGCGCCTGGGTCGCCCTGCTCGGCATGTGCATCTTCTACGGGACCATGACGGCGATCCGCCGCCACTACGACCGCGTCTTCGAAGAGATCGCCGCCCCGGAGGCCCCCGGCGACGACATGGTGCGCCCCTCCCGGGTCCACTCCGTCGTCCTGGTCTCCAAGATCCACCGGCCCGCCCTGCGCGCCCTCGCCTACGCCAAGCTGATGCGCTCCGACTCCCTGGAGGCGCTCACCGTCAACGTCGACCCGGAGGAGACCAGGGATCTGCGCGAGGAGTGGGAGCGGCGCGGCATCGACGTACCGCTGAAGGTGCTGGACTCCCCGTACCGGGAGATCACCCGGCCGGTCATCGAGTACGTCAAGTCGCTGCGCAGGGAGTCACCCCGCGACGTGGTCTCGGTGATCATCCCCGAGTACGTGGTCGGCCACTGGTACGAACACCTGCTGCACAACCAGAGCGCGCTCCGCCTCAAGGGCCGGCTGCTGTTCACGCCCGGTGTGATGGTCACCTCCGTGCCGTACCAGCTGCGCTCCTCCGAGGCCGCGAAGCGGCGCGCCCGCAAGCGCCAGGAGTGGACGGCTCCCGGCTCGGTCCGCCGCGGCCCGGCCGAGCGCACCAAGGAGACCCCGGCGAACAGCCGGTCCGACACCTAGCCCCGGGCCTCCGGCGTTCGCTCCTCACCCACACCCGGGCGCACCCGGCGCGGACCTCCGTGTCACCCACGTAGACTGGTGGGCTGTTGTCGCGGACGCGCGGACCCTCGGGGTTGCCGGGGACCGCCCGCCCGGCCCGCGACCGGCCAGGCCCAACCCTCTCGACGTAGTGGAGTCACCCCGCCATGCAGGCAGAACCGAGGAAATCGCTGGTGGGGGAGGAGTACGAGGTCGAGGTCGGCCCCGTCGCCCACGGAGGCCACTGCGTGGCCCGCACGCCGGAGGGTCAGGTGCTCTTCGTCCGGCACTCCCTGCCCGGTGAGCGCGTCGTCGCCCGCGTCACGGAGGGCGAGGAGGGCGCCCGCTTCCTGCGCGCCGACGCCGTGCGAGTGCTGGAGGCCGCAAAGGACCGCATCGACCCGCCCTGCCCCTACGCCGGCCCCGGCCGCTGCGGCGGCTGTGACTGGCAGCACGCCAAGCCGGGCGCGCAGCGGCGGCTGAAGGGCGAGGTCGTCGCCGAGCAGCTGAAGCGGCTGGCCGGGCTCACACCGGAGGAGGTCGGCTGGGACGGCACCGTGGTGCCCGCCGAGGGCGGCAAGGTGCCCGCGGGCGAGGTCCCGGCCTGGCGGACCCGCGTCCAGTACGCGGTCACCCCGGACGGCCGGGCCGGGCTGCGCCGGCACCGCTCGCACGAGGTCGAGCCGATCGACCACTGCCTCATCGCCGCCGACGGCATCAGCGAACTCGGCATCGAGAAGCGCGGCCACGCGGCGTCCGGCGTGGTCGGAGTGGGGTCCGGTCGTCAGCGGTGTGGTCAGGAGGGCCGGGGCGCAGGCGCTGAAGACCACGGTGATGTCGAGGGACGACAACCGCCACTGGGCCTGGTGGCGGGGGTGCAGCGGGGTCGGCGCGCTGGAAGCGGCGAGCAGCGCGATCGGGGTCGAGGCGTGCAAGGCGAACGGCAGGCGTCCGGACGGCGAGGTGCGGGAGGCGAGAGGTCCGCGGGGACGCTCTGCTTGCGGGGCCTCCAGAGCTAAAAGCGATTGGTTTGCTTTAAGTCGTCGCGGATCCTACGATCGGCTAAAGCAAATCATTGGCTTTAACGCGGGCCGCCGCGCAGGTCCCCGGCGGCCGGAGGCCTGTACCAGCCCCCGGTCCGTCGCGCCGGACAGATCCGGAAGGAAACCATGACCAGCGAACTCACCCCCCAGGAGGCAGCCCGATGGGCGCTGCGCGCGGGGCTCCTCCTCGATGACGGCCGACACGAAGCAGTGGCCATGACGGCCAACCACATCCACTGCGTGATCGGCACGTTGCGCGAGCTCGACTTCGGCGAGACCCCTCCCGCGTTCGCCTACCGAGCCGGACGGAGGAACGCCGATGCAGCCGTTTGAGCTGTCGCTGACCGAAGCCTCCCGTGCGGTGCGCGCACGGGAGTTGTCCCCCGTCGAACTCACCGAATCGGTGCTCGCCCGTATCCACGCCGTCGAAGGACGGCTGAGCGCCTACGTCACCGTCACCGCCGACGCGGCCCTGGCCGCAGCGGCCCGCGCGGAACGGGAGATCTGCGCAGGCGGACTGCGCGGGCCACTGCACGGGATCCCCATGGCGCTCAAGGATCTGATCGACGCGGCGGGGATGCCCACCACGGCGAGCTCGCACGTCCGGGCAGGGCATGTGGCGGAACGCGACAGCTGGGTGGCCCAACGGCTCGACGCCGCCGGGACCGTCCTCCTGGGCAAGACGCACACGCACGAGTTCGCCTACGGCCTGATCACTCCGCAGACGCACAACGCCTGGGACCACAGCCGGGTCGCGGGAGGGTCGAGCGGCGGCTCGGCCGTGGCTGTCGCCGCCGGCGAGGCGACGTTCGCCATGGGCACGGACACGGGCGGTTCCATCCGGGTCCCCGCTGCGCTGAACGGCGTGGTGGGCCTCAAGCCGACCTATGGCCTGGTCCCCCGCACAGGCGTGACCTCGCTGTCCTGGTCCCTGGACCACGTGGGCCCGCTCACCCGCACCGTCCAGGACGCCGCGCTGGTGCTGTCGGCGATCGCCGGCCACGACCCGCGCGACCCGGCGAGCGTGTCCGGCCCGATGCTGGACCGCTTCCCGGGAGGCGACCTGCGCGGACTGAAGGTCGGCGTACCGCGCAACCACTACTTCGACCGGGTCGCGCCCGAGACCGAGGAGTCCGTACGCGGTGCGATCGAGCGGCTGGCGGAGCTGGGGGCGGAACTCGTGGCCGTCGAGGTCCCGATGGCGCGTTACGTCCAGGCCGTTCAGTGGGGGCTGATGGTTCCCGAGGCCACCGCCTACCACGAGCGGTCGCTGCGGGCCACCCCCGACCGGTACGCGGCCGACGTTCGCCTCCTGCTGGAGGCGGGCGAACTCACCTCCGCGGGCGACTACCTCCGCGCCCAGCGGGCCCGCACCATGATGCGAGACGCCTGGGCTCGCATGTTCGACGGGATCGACGTCCTCGCCGCGCCGACGGTGCCCATGACCGCCGTCGAGGCGGGGCAGGAAGCCGTCGAGTGGGCCGACGGCACGACCGAGACCGT
>Ga0207873_1002760_pt1 | contig 13809 bp, 20 predicted proteins | sample BGWIniCompost_FD_187373 | JGI IMG/M metagenome (GOLD analysis project Ga0207873, IMG submission 187373) | Cellulose adapted compost microbial communities from Newby Island Compost Facility, Milpitas, CA, USA - BGW Initial Compost (SPAdes)... ... | reverse complement strand
GTCGCGGTGTCGCCCTGGACGATGACGGCGTTCGGCTTCTCGTTGGCGCGAAAACCAAACCAGATGAAGTTGGTGAAGTCATCGATTACGCCTTTGATCCCGGCATGTAGTCCTAGGTCCCAACGGGTTTCTAAAGCCATTTTCTCCGCTTTGCCCGCCAAGTCCGGCGACTGTCCGCTGAACCACATACGCACGTCAACGCCGCGCTCTCTGAGCGCGCGGACGACCGGCTCAAGCTTGATCTCTTCCGGCCTCGTGCCGTAGGCGACGACGATCTTCATGCTCTTCCCTCCTTTTCTCCCAACCTACGCTTCGCTACCCCATTTGTCAAGACTGGCGACGAGCGCGAGCGCCAAGTCCTCCGTCGTCGCTTCCGCCGCCTGCACGACCTGCTCCATCGCATACTCCTTCGCCTCTTCGGGCACGAAATGCTCGACGAGGCAAGCCGCCGCATCGAGGATCGGCGCCGTGAGCGCATGGGCCACCTCATGAGCGATCACCTGCTCCCGTTCCTTCGCCTTGGTTGCGAAGTAACCCGGCCTCACCACGAGCGTCGCGTACCTGTACCTCCGCGAAACCTTGATGGCCGCTTCCCCATCCTCGTTCGGGTCGTACTCCACGTTCCAGTAGGTCACCTGCCTGTACGCGAACCTCGCATACTTGCGCAGCAACCGCTCGATCTCCTCGCGTACCCATTCCCACTCGGGGAAGTCTCCATGAAACCGGATCTCGATCAACTCACTCATGCGGCCCTCTCCTGATCGGGGACAAGAGCGGGGACATGGGCCGAAAAACGGGCCGTTCATGCCCCATTCCAAGTGATTGCAATTCAACGAGTTGGCAGAGCGGGGACATGGGGTTTTCGCCGGGTTTCCCGTGTCCCCGACCTAACCTCTTACCAGCCAACGAGTTAGAAGCGTCGGGGACAGGGTTTTTCGGGGTGTCACTCGTGTCCCCGACTTAAGTACTTCCAAATCAACAACATACGAGTGGGGACATGGGTGCGGGGACAACCCTTATATATATGGATAGGGTCACACCTCTCCACCTGTCCCCACTTCTTCCTTCTTCCGTAGCAGCCCAGGCCAAGGGAACTCGACTCCTTGGTCGCACGCCCTCTGGTACGCCTTCTTCACCGCCTCGAACGTGCTCCCAGTACGTTCCGCCACGTCCCGGAACACGTCGTTCATGGACTGCACGCGCGCGAGCAACTCGGCCCTTTCCTGCGGCGGCACACACCCCGGCCAATAGGAAAGAAGCTGCATATGCACGTTGAGCGGCTCGAAGAACCCTTGCTTCGTGCGAGAAAGCCCGATCTCCTGCACCGGGGACTTGTCGATGCGGGTCTTCCTCACCTTGAGCCTGTAGTAAGGCGCCGACTTGGGCGTATACAGGAACTGAAGCGAACTCGATGCCACGGCTTCCCATTCCTTGGGGCCGCTGAACGCATCCGGGTCATCCTCTTCTTCCTTCTCCCCCTTCCACGCCGGCTTCTTGCGTTGATGCCTGATGAAGACGAACGCCGCTCTCCCGCACGCTCTCCTATACATCTTCACGACCTCGCGCGCTACCTCCGTCACGCTTTTGTGCTTGGGCGTCTCGTATCCATCGTCCGCGGTATCCAGGATCACCGCCACGGGCTGGATTTGGCGCACGAGGTCCTCCAGCTCCTTCTCCTGCTTGTAGATGTCGAACGGGGCGATCTGGTCCCCTCCGTTTTGCTCCGGCACCGGGATGTAGAGTTGCCCTCGAAAGTCCATGCCCTCGCTCTCCGCCCGCTCGATGAGCCTCCTCGTCTCCTCGACGGCCATGTCGAAGGGCAAGTAGATCACCGGCCCCGTCTCATCGATCGGAAAGCCCAACCAAGGCTTTCCGGAAATGAAGGAGTACGCAAGCTGAATCACGAGGGAAGACTTGCCGATTCCCTGTCGCCCGTACAGCATGAGCGACGAACCGCGCATGAGGAACGGCCTCATGATCCAGGGAGGATTCTCCTCCCTGGATGCCAAGAAGTCTTCGGCCGTAATCAGCCGTAGGGTGGGCATCACCTTCCTCTCTTCTCGTTTTGGTCGTTGCTCCCGGAGTGGAAGCAGCGGACGCACGCGCGTGCGCGGGCGAGTGTCGAGGGAGGCGGCCGGACCAGGAAGGGCGGGTCCATGGAGGGGTGCCTGGCGGGAGCCCGGCCGTCGTGCGCCGCTGCCCCACGGAAGCAACATACCAAACTTAACACCCTTTCGCAAGCCCTGGCCCGCTAGACTTGACAGCCATGGCCGACATCATTATCTTATGGTCGCGCGCGTGAGCCTCCGACGCGCGCATGAGGGAGCCGCCGCAGTCCGGGCGGCTCCCTCCCCTCCACGCCTCTACACAAAAGCGCACGCGCATCCTGTAGGCCTATCTACTATTGAATGCGAAACCTTGCCCTAAGCGACTTCGGATGGGAGTACCTCCGCCTCGCGGAGACGCACGAATCCCACGACACCGTGGAGATGCGACCCGTCGCCGCGAAAGGCCCGCTCTGGTTGTGGGTTTGCCCTCACTACGAGTGCGCTAGACGCGGCGGTTTTGTTCGCACACCCGCCTCGGTGCAGACTCCGGTTTGCTCCGGAGGCCTACCATGGAGTTTCACCACGCGACCTTATGCCGGAGAGCACACGAAAGAACCGTGACCCGGACAGGTTTGCTCTTCTGAAGGAAGGCATCCCGCCCAACAAACGTGAGGACATCAAAGACTTACCGCGTTGGGTCAAGACCGCGCTGGTCCGCAAGGAGGTCTACGGCGAAAGCTACAACGACGCGGCCAAGGCGCTGGGGCGTACCGGACGCACGTTGGCGCAGTACGCTTGTTCCCCGGCCGGCAAGAGGTGGAGAGAGCAGCTCCAGCGTTGGGCAGACAACCCCGTGGAACTCGCCAAAGCATACCTCTCCGCCAACGCTCTCAACATCACGCTTGACCGCATCTTCTTCCTGGAAGCCGCCAAAGCCGCAGGCGACTACGAAGCCGGCGACAAGATCGCCCGCGACATCATGGACCGAATCCAGGGACTCGAACGCCGTTCCGCCCAGGCCAAAGGTCTGGACCTCACCAACATGACGATCACGGTCAACCTGGGAGCCGGCACCGCCACCTTGGAACCCACCTTCGCGGAAAGCTCCTACGAAAAAATCCAAGACGCCGACTTCACCGTTGAGTCGTGAGCCAGCTTTCCTTCAAGCCCGGAGACGAGACCTGGCACAAGATCCGCCGTCTTTGCACCGTCTCCGTCCCCGGCAAGCATAGCGCGCTCTACTACCTGAACTCCGTCGTCCTGGGCATGGGTCCTCTCGTGCCCATGACCTACCGGGCGCACCTTGCCATGTGCCTGTTCGCGGAGGGCGCGACCGGCATTCCGGAGATCGACCAGGCGCGCGTCAAGATGGTGCTCGTGCCGCGCGGATGCGGAAAGAGTTCGCTTCTGACCAAGGGCCTCTCTCTCCTCCACCTCCTTTCCCAAGACGATTGGAGCGTCGGCATCGCCAACGAGATCGAGGACAACGCAATCGCATTCCTCGGCTCGATCAAGGCGGAGTTCGAATCGAACGATCTCCTCCGCGCGCTCTGGCCGGAGCGTATCCCCGACTTCGCCACGACGACCTGGCGTTCAGACGAGATCGTAATCAAGCGGGCGAAGCCGAACCCGGTTTCGCCCAGCGTTCTTGCGACGGGCGTGGGCGGCACCGTCACAGGCAAGCACATGAAAAGCTGGGTGCTCGACGACCTCCTGTCGCAGAACGCTGCCGAAGCCGCCTACCGGGGCAACTTCGAGGAAATCGAGAAGGTCAACCGTTGGATCAAGCGCCTCCCTCCTCTTCTCCAGTCTCCCGAACGAGACCCAATCTACATTTTTGGCACACGCTGGTGGGCCGGAGACACCTACGAGTTCTGCGAGAAGTTCTTCGGCGGCCTCCCGGAGAGCGTGGACTTGCGCGAGATCCCTCCGGACTTCGAGTGCATTTGGTCCCTCACGATACCGCCACAGGTCGTATCGTGGGACTACGACCGGGACGGCAAGGCCGAGCGCGTCGAAATCCCTGGCGAAGTCCAGCACATCCGCCTCTACCGCAGAGGCGACATCGCCGTTTTCAAGCGGGCCGCCATCGACGAAAACGGACGCTCGATCTTCCCCGAGCGGTACACGCTGGAAGAACTCGAACAGATCCAGCGCAGGGACCCGGTTTTCTTCGCCGGCCAGTACATGCTGGAGCCCACCGCAGGCGGAGCCTCCGCCTTCCAGACGGCCTGGCTCAAGACCTACGAGTGGGACGGCCCCAACTTCCTGCGCTTCCAGGACAACGCGGGCAACACCCACACCATAGCAATTCGTGATCTTGCGATCTTCGTCTCCGTCGATCCCGCCTTTTCCGACAAGCACTCCTCCGCGCGGAGCGCGATCCCCGTCGTCGGCACGAACGGCCGCGAAATCTTCCTCCTGGAAGACTTTGCCGACAAGTTCGGCGTGGACGACATCGCCAACAAGGTATGCGACTTCTGCCTTCGCTACCCGGTCCGAAAGATCTTCGTCGAAACCATCGTTGCGCAGGTTGCCGTGGCGGACGCGATCCGCCGTATCGCGCGCGAGCGCGGCATCCCGCTCCCTCCGATCGAAGAGATCCGCTCGCATGGCCAGCAGAAGAAGGAATGGAGGATCTACGGCCTCGAACCTTACTTCCGCAAAGGCATCTTCTATTACCACAAGTCGCACACCCGCTTCCTTGGCGAGTACGCCTCGTTTCCGCTCGGCGCCCTCCGCGACATCCTGGATGCCCTGGCCTTCCAGCGAGAAGAGTGGGAGCGCGCGGCCCGCTTCGCCTCGGGCGCCGCAGGGCTTTCCGAGACGAAGCGCCTTGCGGCCGAACAGGCCGCGATCGAGCGCGTGCGCAGGGCCTGGGGACCGAGAAGGCGCCTCGGCTGACGCCTCGGCTGACGCCTCCCAAGGAGGCGTCAGCCGACTTGCGCTCCCATGTACATTTACATAAGCAGGATTATCCTACCTCTCCTTCCTTCCTGCCCATGGCGAAAAAGCTCACCGCACGCAAAGCCAAGAAGATCCTCAAAGAAGGAAAAGTTCACGGCAAACCCCTGACCGAACGCCAGCGCAGGTTCTTCGGCGCCGTCGCGGGCGGACAGAAGCCCGGCAAGAAGAAGTCCTAAATGCCAGTCCTCCAACCCATCTCCTGGAACTCCCGCCGCAAGGACGAATTTCGCAACTTCCTCCAGTTCGAACTCTCGAACACGATCGGGGACCGCGCCGAACTGGAGCGCAAGTGGGAAAACTGGATCATCCAACATCGTGCCGCCCTTCCAGGCGGCACGAAGGACTTCCCCTACGTCGGCGCATCCGACATCGAAGTTCCGCTCACCGACATCCATTACCAGCCCGTCTACGCGGACTTCATGCAGACGCTCCACGCGCCGGAGGACTACTGGACGGTTACCGCGCGAAGGGCGGACCGCGTGGACCACGCCAACGCCGTAAGGCGCGGCCTCACGGCCGTGGAGAAGCATTTCATCAAGATGCGCCGCGTGAACATGCGGCGCTTCATCGACCAGATCCTCCTCGGCACGGCCGTCGTCAAGAACCGCTGGCACGCCGAACGCAAATCCGTCCGACGCTACACGCCGGACGGATCTATCGAAAAAGCACTGCACCGCGTCTCCCAGCCGCGCATCGAGCACGTCCCGCTCCAACGCTTCTACTTCCCTGCGGACGCCTGGTCCATCGACCCGGACGCACCCGGCGGCGCTCGCTGGCTCGCCCAGGAGTTTTTCGTCACGCCCTCCCAGCTTCGCGTGTGGGCCAACGGCGCGGACCAGCTTCCCGGCTTCGACCGCGACGCGCTCGCGCGCGTCATCCGGTTCGTCGAGGACAAGGAGCGCCCCGTGGACCAGGTGGTCCACGAGGAGCAGGGTTTCAAGCCGTTCCACGACCAGAAGATCAGGGTCTTCGAGGTGTGGGCGCGTTTCGACGTGGATGGCGATGGCGTGGACGAGGACGTGACGGCGATCTTCCACCTGGAGTCGCTGGAAATCCTCCGCTCCCTCCATAACCCGTTCTTCCACGGCAAGTGGCCGTTCCACGTCACACAATTCCTGCCTTCGTTCGGCATCCTGGGGATCGGGCTCGCGGAACTCGACGAGTGGGCGCAGGAGACGGCTACGAAGCTTCTCAACGCCCAAATCGACAACGTTCTCCTCGCCAACACCCGCATGTTCGCGGCCCCGCTCGGATCGAACATCCAGCCGAACGAGCCGATCTACCCAGGCAAGGTCTGGCTCTTGGGTCCGGACGAGAGGATTCAGGAGATTCGCCTGAGCGAGGTTTATCCCTCGCTCCCCACGGTCTTCCATCAGATCCTCCAGATTGCGGAGATGCGGACCGCCGTCTCGGAGATCCGACAAGGCAACCTCCAGGGGCTCCCGTCGCGCACGCCGGCAACCTCGCTCCTCTCGATCCTCCGCGAAGGCAACAAGCGGTTCGACATGATCCTCACGAACGTGCGCGACACGGACTCGGAGATCGGGCTTCGCGTCCTCCAGAACCTCGCACAGCACTTCCCCGACGACCAGGAACGCTGGATCGCCTTCTTCATGCAGGCGCTCGGAGAGCGCGACGCGCAACTATTCCTCGAAGTCCTGGCCTCCTCCGTCGCGGACATCGAGGAATCCTTCGGCGTCAGCGTGACGGCCACGTCCGCACAAGTCAACAAGGAAGTCGAGAAACAAGCCTTCATCGGCCTGCTCCAGATCGTGGGGCAAGTGGGCGCCCAACTCGTGCAAGTCGCGCAACTTGCGCAGTCGAGCCAGCCGGGCACCCCGATCTACGAGACCTCCGTCGCGCTCTACTCGGGAGGCGTCGAGTTGTTGAAGCAACTCCTTGCCCGCTTCGACATCCAGAATCCATCCGAGTACCTGGGGAACATGGAGGCGATTGCCAATGCCCTCCTTGCCCAGGCGCAAGGCGGGAACGCCGCTACCGCCGCGTTGGCAGGCCCGTTGGGCGTGCTCGGCCCCGCAAGCGGAGTGCCTCCGCAGATCCTTGGCCCAAGCCAGATCGGAGGGCTCTTCGGGCTATGAAAAGCAAAGGCAAACAATGAAGCTCTTCTCCCTCTTCCGTCCTTCTCCCGCTCCCGAATCCCCGCTCGGTCTCACGCGCGAGCAGATCCAACTCCTCGGTGTTCTCAAGAACACCGAGGAGTGGGGCGTGTATTTGGAAGCCCTTGCGCGCCTCGTTAATATTGAGAGTGAAGTCCTGCTCTCCTCGCAGGATGCCTACCACGACACCCTCCGCAAGGGCATCCTCCTCGGCCTTCGCAGAGCGGCTTCCCTCGTAGACGAGATCCTTACCAAAGCAGAGCAGAATGAACAACAGCGCAACCGAGCAGAACAACGACGCGAATACGCAGACTCCATCCGCAAGTTCGCCCTCTACGGAACCCCAGCCTGGCCCGCGTGGTCTCAAAGGTAGCGGGCTTCGCTACCGCGCCGAAGATGGCGTGCCGGAGTGGGCCGTGGGCCGGACGGCGGACGAAATCCTGGAGATCGCCAAGAAGATGTATGAGGTGGTGGTGCAGGCGCCCCAGGCTCCTGCGCCTCCCGCTCCCGCGCCTGCACCTGCGCCTTCGCCGGCGCCTGCACTGGCGCCCCAGGCGCCAGCGCAGCCTCCGAATCCGGACCTGATGCTCACCGACCCGGCCGAGTACCAGCGCCAACTCACCGCCTACAACCAGTGGCTCCTGGACCAGCGGCTCCAGCAGGTATCCGTGCCGGTGCTTGCCTCGCAGGCGCAGATGGCGCGGAACGTGGTCCGCTCCGACCCGGAGTACGCGGACGTGTGGGCTTCCTACGGCCCGGAGATCGACGCGGAGATGGCCCGCCTCCCGCTCGAACAGCGCGCCAACCCGGAGATGTGGCGCCTTGCAACGGAAATGGTTGCGGGCCGGCACAGGAAAGAGCTTGCCGCGAAGCTCGCGGCCAAGGCGGCCGTTCCGGCGGATGCCGGGACGGTGCCCGCAGACGCGGGCGTTCCGCGCATCCAGCCGAACGCCCACCTCGATCCCATCGACCGCCTCTTCGCGGAGGTGCCCGCTATCCGCGAACGCTACGAGAAGGCAGGCGTCTCCGCGCAAGCCGTCAAGGATCACGCGCGCGCGATGGGTCACTCCCTCGAATCCTACGCTGAACTCCTCCGCAAACAGTACGTCGTGACTTCCCACTGATGGCTACTCAACCGATCGCTCCGACTCCAAAGAAGCAGAAGCCTCTCCTCTTCGCGGACGACACCTACGATCCCTCGCAGTTCGATCCCGACCTGTGGGAGCAGCGCGCGGCCGATCCCGGTCGCATCCCTGGCTACTCCGAAGTCGTTCAAGCGAACGACGTTGCACAGGCCGACGACTTCCTGTTCCAGCAGCGCCAGCGCGAGTTCGGTCTTGGCGACAACCGCTTCTGGAACAAGGAGAAGGTCTACGAGTTGATCGGGGCTCGCCCGCGCGAACTCGAAATCGATTTTGCTTGGCTTCCCATCTCCGGTCCAGGCGGTGGCGCCCTCTCGCCTGACCAGGCCAGGATGCTCGATCACTACATGAACAAGGAGGGCTACCGGCTCGTCACGATCGAGAACCGTGACGATTTCCGCAAGCAGTTCGGCTACGACTTCCCGCCCACGGCTCGTGTCGAAGCCGACGGCTCGATCCGGCGCGGGGTCGATCTCGCGCTTTATGCGCGTCCAGGCGATGTCGCCCGCAAATGGGAGCGGAAACGCAGGCAGTTGGCTGCGGAAGCGGACGCTCCGAGCCTTCCGGACACGATCACTGCCGGCGGCTATGCCACGGAGACGTTCCGGGAGGAATCGCAGGAAGGTTCGATCCATTACGGCAAACGCTAACGCAAGGAGGCCAAACCCATGCCCTTCAACGGCTTCATCTACGCTCGCGGTCCCTACGAGACCGATGAGCGGGTGGCCGTGTCGGCGTTCAGCAAGGGCGACATCCTCATGCTGGACAGCAATTCCTCGCTGTCCCGCGCGAACCCTTACGGCGCCCAGGACAACTTCGCCATCGCCCTCGCGGACTCCACACAGGCCATCAACGGCAAGTCCGTGGTCCTCATCCCGAAGCCCGACACAGAATTTTGGGCTCCGGTCAACTCCGCGATGACGGCCGGCCGGGAAAGCGGCATCTCGTTCAACCCGGCGAACGGGCGCTACTTCCTGGACGGCTCCACGACCACCGTCAGGGCGGTCGTCGTCAAGGGCACCGACGAAGTGGACCAGTCGGTTCGCTCCCAGGTGCTCTGCAAGCTCATTTACCACGACGGCAACCTCGTCCTCTAACGGAGGGATGAACTCATGGCCATGACAATGCAGGAGTTCATCACCCTCGCGGATCACGATCTCGCGGAAATCCGCTTCGAGGTGGAGCGCGAGCTTCCCGAGCAGTACAGCAAGTTCTGCAACGTGGTCACCCAGGCCGACCTTTACCGCCGCGAGGCGAAGATGGCCGGCTTCGGCGACTTCGCGGAGATCCCTGAGGGTGGGAACGTCACCTACCAGACCGCGATCCCGCCGGTCACGCGGCGCTACGACCTCGTGAAGCGCGGGTCCGGCTACAAGATCACCGAGAAGCTCTGGAAGTTCGACCGCTACCGTGAAGTCCAGCAGTTCGAGCGCGCGCTCATGCGCGCGGACCGCTACGACACGGAGAAGTTCTTCGCCGCGATCTTCAACAACGCGACGAACACGACGATCTCCGCTGGCTTCGACGGGCTCCCGCTCGCCAGCACGGCGCACACCCGTCTGGACGGCGGCGCGGTGATCTCCAACCGCTTCACGGTCAACCAGGCGCTCTCTCTCACTTCCTTGATCGATGCGGTGATCGCGTTCCGGAAGTTCGTGGATGATCGGGGTCGCAGGTATCTGTCCGAGCCGCGCACGCTCATGATTCCCACGGACTTGATCGTGACGGCGCACGAGATCCTCCAGTCCGCGCTTCGCCCGGACACGGCGAACAACACCACGAACGCGGTCCGGATGTTCAACCTCGTGGCGGAGGAGTATCCGTTCCTCACGTCCCCGACCTACTGGGCGCTCCTCGGTCCGAACCACGACATCAACGCCATCTGGAACGAACGCCCGAACACGAAGAACGAAACCGACTTCGATTCGCAGACGATCAAGCGGTTCGTGCAGAAGTGGATGGGTCGCGGGCACGGGGAATGGCGCGACTTCTTCCTCGGGAGCACTTGATCCCAAAGGAGCCTGCCCATGAGCCTCCATACCACGAACCTGGGTCCCCGCGTGGCCGTGAGCGCGTCTCACGGCTACGCCCACGGCTCCATCGATCTCGGGACGCTGGATCTCACGGAAGCGCAGACGCTCGTGCGCTCCACCGTGTCCAGCGCGTCCAGCACCGTCCTGAAGGACGGTGAGTTCGCCGTCGTGAGCCTTGCGGCCTCCGCCGCGACGCTTGCGTTCCGGAGCGGCAACACGGTCTACCTTTGGAGTTCCACGACCGCACAGGCGGTCTAGCGGAGGGAACCGATGGGACTCAACTTCAGCGTTCCCTTCGATCCCTACGGCGGACTCCCCGAGTCCGCCGTAACCTCGAACGTCGTGGATGCCCGCGACGCCTACACCCTTACCTATTCCGTTTGGACCAGCGCAGGCACCACGTCGTTGCTTACCTTGCAGGTCAGCAACGACGGCGTGCGCATCGACGATCCCATCGCCGAAGCATCCTGGTCGGTCTGGACCGCCTTCACACCGACAGGGCCTACCATGGTGGCAGGTCCTGTCGGTGTGCGCTGGCACCGCTGGCTCCGCACGCCCTCCGCTGCTTCCGTCCGCATCACGGCGAACAAGCATGTCCGATGACGCTCTCCGAAGTGATCGCCGTCGCAGCGCCCACCACGATCTTCGCGGCAGGTGCCGCTTGGGGCGCGGTCAAGCACGCCTTGAACGGTACCCGCCAGGACGTGCGTGACATCAAGTCGTCCGTGCAGAAGCTGGACGACCGGCTGCGGTCGGTCGAAGTGGATGTGTCCTACCTCAAGGGACAGAGCGACGTTCGCTAGGTCTTGACAAGAGATCTAGCGAACGATAAGTTGAAGCGCAAGCTCGTGTGGCTTGCACTTAGGAGGATTCGGTGCGTGTAGCCTACTTCGACTTGGAAACCACGGATCTACGGGCGGACATTGGCCGTATCCTGATCGGCTCCATCCTGTGCCACGACGGCCAACTCGTCACGTTCCGCCAGGACGTGGTGGCCAAGAAGAAGAGAACCGACTATGCGGACGATGGGGAGATCGCAAAGCTGATCCGAGACGTGTTGGAAAAACACGACCTCCTCATCGCATGGAACGGGAAAGGCTTCGACATTCCCTTCCTGAACACCCGCCTCGTCCAGAACGGCCACCGTAGACTCCTCCCGAAGCTCTTCCTCGATCCTAAATGGTACATGCAAGGCTGGCGCGGCCTCCTGCCTCGCAATGCCAAGCTCGACACCGCAGCCGAGTTTTTCCGTCTAGGAGAGCGGAAGATGAACATTCCCGTGGAGGTGTGGGCCAAAGCAGCCTGCGGCAACAAGGAAGCGATGGACACTCTCGTCGAACGTTGCGAGTCCGACGTTCGCATCCTGAAGGAGGCGACGGAGCGCATTCTGGCGTCGGGCGTCGTCAAGACCATTTCCGTGTACCCGTGAGGAGCGTATGAACCTGAACAACCTCCGCATGATCTTCACCGCCCTGCTCGGGATCGTCTCCAGTTTCGGCATCCTGCCCGAGCAGGTCGTCGTGCTGCTCCGCGACAACGCAGAGCATGTCGTCGGCTTCATCCTGCTCGTCTGGTCGATCTTCATCTTCTACCGGAACAGGAAGGAACGCTCCAATGAACGCCCGTGACGTTGCCATGGCGCAAGAAGCCACAGGGACGAACACCTACGCCCTGTGCAACGCCATCGACACGATCCTGCCCGTGCTCCATTACCTGCGGGATCGCACATCAAGCCTCAAGTTTTGGGTGAAGCTCGGCCTCTCGATTGCCATCGGCGCGCTAGAAGGCTACCGCCGTGTAGTCTGCAGCACCGAGTAAACTATGTCCGCTCGTTTTTATCTCAAGGAAGGCGTCCAACTCTGCCTTCTCGATCCCAGGGTCGAGAAGGCGATTCCAACGATTTGCGCGGTTTGGGAGCGCCTGACCGGCGTTCCCCCGACGATCACGAGCGCCCGAGACGGCACCCATTCCCCGAACAGCCTGCACTACGAAGGGCGCGCCCTGGACTTCCGCACCCACGGGCTCAACCGTTCGCAACTCCTGGAACTGCGGGCGGAACTCAAGGAGGCGCTCGGGCCGGATTGGGACGTGGTGATCGAATCCACGCACCTGCATCTCGAACTTGACCGGAGAGCCGACGTGTGAGCCTCGTAGTCGCCTGCCTCGCCAGGAACGAAGCCGACCGCTTCTGGCGCTCCGCACTCGAAGCCTGGTCCGCGTTCGCGGACCGGATCGTCGTCTTGGACGACGACTCGGACGACGAACGCCAGGTCTACATCGCCGAAGAAGTTTGCGGTGACAAGCTCTTTTACTTCTTCCGAAACGCGCGTTCCACGGCCTGGGGCCAAGAATCGCCCGCGCGCGCAAAACTGTGGGAATTGGCGGAAGAGTTGAGCGAGCCGGGCGACTACATCTTCGTGCTCGACGCGGACATGACTCCAGCCCGCGATCCGCGCCCGCTGCTGCAGGCAGAGCCCGCAGCCGTGGCATTCCCGCTCTACGACCTTTGGGATACCAGGGTCGCAAAGCGACCCTGGTACCGGAGCGACTACTTCTGGCAGGGTCACCGCCATCCTCGCATCTGGCTCGTCCGTCGCCCGGACCAGTCGCCGGAAGGCGGCTGGTCCTGGAACGAGCGGGGCATCCATTGCGGTCACCTGCCGAGCAACCTCGCCTACGACCCTGCAAGGGTTGTGGTGGCGCCGCGCGAATACGCACTCTTGCATTACGCCTACTCCTCGCCTGCCCTCCGGCAGGCGAAAGCCGCTCGGTACGAAGCCGTGGCGGACAAACTCACCGACTTCGAGCGCGCCCACGCCCGCTCCATCCTCGATCCCGATCCGCCGATTTTCCCGCTCCCGTTCACGCCGGAACTCGTACTCCAACTCGCAACCTTGCCATGACCGACACTTCCATGGATACCATCTTCGATAACGTGCCCTGCGGCACGGACTGCATCGCCCCGTCCGACTGCCGCTACTACGGATGCAAACGCCAGAAAACTTCCCCCGCATACCCGGACTTTTGCAGCGGGCATTGCTGCTGCTTGACGCGAAAACTCAACGAGATCCGGTACGAGTTGGAACGAATCAAGAAGCTTCTCAGCGACTGAAGGACTCACTCGCATGTTTCGCGTCCTGGCGGGCGCCGTCACGAACGCCCCTCCCGAGATCCTCCGCGCCCATCTCGACACGATTCGATGGCAACAAGTCAACGACGTAGCCGTTGACTTGTGTTACATCGCAGATCCCGCGCTCCCGGAAGAAAGCGCGGAGGTGCTTTCTTCCGTGGCGCGTGTGCTGCCCGCCGAGCCCAAGCCCGCCGAAGCGGAGTACGCCATCACGTCCACGACGCACCACTGGACGATCCCCACGTTTCATTGGCTTGCCCGCGAGAAGCAACGGCTCCTCGACCTGGCGGTCGAGGAGCGGTACGATGCCGTGTGGCTCGTGGACAGCGACCTGCTCTGCGGGCCGGACACGCTCGCCTCGCTACTGGCTTC
>Ga0207873_1002759_pt1 | contig 13809 bp, 13 predicted proteins | sample BGWIniCompost_FD_187373 | JGI IMG/M metagenome (GOLD analysis project Ga0207873, IMG submission 187373) | Cellulose adapted compost microbial communities from Newby Island Compost Facility, Milpitas, CA, USA - BGW Initial Compost (SPAdes)... ... | reverse complement strand
GAGCTCCTCAGCTTCCTGCTGGGCTTCGATATACCAGGGCATGTTGTGGTACGAACCGTAGAACTTGCCGTATTGTCCGGTGAAATCTTCGTGGTGAAGATGCAGCCAATCGTATTTGGGGAGGAGCCCGTTCAGTACTTCGTTGTCGTATATGACATCGTAGGGAATTTCCGCGTATGTGAGCACGAGGGTAACCGCATCGTCCCAGGGTTGCGCCGTCTTAGGCGAGTACACCGCGATGCGTGGATATTTTTCCAGCTTCATGATGTCGTAGTTGACGGCTGGACTTCCGATTTCCGTAATGATCTGGTTGGCCTGGGCGTCGGAGATGACCTCAAAGCTCACGCCGCGTATAACGAGCTCATTCTGAATGGCGGGGTGAAACTGACACATAAAACTTCCGCCGCGGTAATTCAGCAGCCAGTCGACCTCCATTTCGCTCTTCAGTATCCAGTACGTAATGCCATAGGCTTTCAGGTGGTTTTTCTGACTTTCATCCATGTAGATGAGTAGGGAAGAGGCGGTCGTCTCCAAGCAGAACAAAAGCATTATTGGGATTACGATCAGCTTTTTCATATCGACCTAAATGTACGAAAATCCGATCACACCGTAAAAGACGGTCGGTTTGCCTTTCCTCCTCAGACAGCCTTTTCCGCTTACTAAAAACCTCTTCCGCGGAAGCCGCCCGGCCCCCCGCCGCGACCACCGCCGCCGCCGCTTCCGAAACTCCGCAGGTTGTAGGTGAAACTAAGGAGAAAATACTGCCGCAGGGTATTACTCCGGCTGTCCTCGATGTATCGTTCGGTAACGTTTCTGCTGATGTTGGTATTGTTGTTTAACAGGTCGTACGCCGAAAGCCGGATTTCCGCGTTCTTTTTCTCAAGGAAGGTTTTTCCAACGGATGCGTTCCAGAGCAGAAAACGCTGGTTGTAATCGTCGGAGTACCCTTTATTGTAGTGATAATTGAAATTGGTCGAAACGCGAAGCCCCTTCCAGAAGATAAAGGTTCCGTAAAAGGAAATGTTCTGCGAAAAATAATTCCGGTCCAACTGGGCCTGCCGGTTGTTCCGGGTGATGTTGTAATTGATGTTGGTGGAGGCTCCGAAATTGATATTCTCGTTGATGTTGCTATGGAGCGAAATGCCCTGGTTGATGCCGTAGGAGTTGGACCAGGTGCTTTCCCGGTTCAGAAATCCCACGTCGTGGGTATGGCTCAGCCCCGTGTTCAGGTTTGCATTTAATTTAAGCGCTTCAATGGGCCTGCCGTAGCTGGCGTGTGCGCGGAGGGCGTAAAAGCCGTTGATGTTCTCCGGCCGGCTGAACTGGGCGCCCTTTCCAAGAAAGATATGACCGTCAATGGTCGTGTCGCTGCTGGCAATAAACGTCGAGTTCACAATGCGGTTATTGGTCAGGTCGGCAGAAAAAGAGGCGAAGAAGTGCTGCTCGGTTTGCTGATTAAAGGAATTGTACCGGAGGGAAAAATTATGGCCGAATGCCTGCTTGAGATCGGGATTCCCCGTCCGGATGTTCAGCGGATTGCTGTTTTCGATCACGTTCTGCAACTGGGAGATCGAAGGCGCATCGGTATCGGTCCGGTAGGAAAACCGCAGTCGTTGCCTTTCGGCGAATTCATAGGAAACAGAAGCTGCAGGCAACAGACTGGTAAACGACCGTCCGGCGACATAGTTCTCAGGGAAAATCTGCCGATTCTCAATGTGGGCATTCTGGAATTCGGCTCCTATTTCAAAGGAGAACTGTTCCTTGCGATACTGATAGCCCATGCCCGCCCGGTGATACAGGTAATCGTTCAGGAACTCGTTGGACAGATCGGTGTTAAGCAGCTCATACTGCCCGGTAGCGACCAGGTAATCGTACGTTTCACGTTCGGAGCTGCTTTCGGTATTTCGCAGGCTGTAGCTGGCACGCAGGCGGCTATGGGTTCCCAGCGGTTCGGTATACGACAACCGCGTGGTAAAGCCCCAACCCCCGGAACGGGAGTTGCCCAGCTGATCAATGGTATCCAGCCGGTCCTGTTCCCCCTCGTTGAAAAACAGGTTTAACGAATTATTATTTGAAATGGCCCGGTTCGTATTGGACGAGCCGTCAATATTCAGTGAGATTGTCCGGCCCGGCTTGGAGAATCGGTGCCGGTAGGTGAACTGGCCCCCGAAGCGGTATCCGGAATTCTCAGAAATGTAATTCGTTTGGGAATTGTTGAGCGCTTCTCCCGTGGTCAACAGGGTTTCACTGAAGCTAAGTCGTCCCGAATTATGATTCTGGAACGAAAGATCGGGACGGAAGGAAATGGAATTCATCGAATCAATTTCATATTCAATCCGCAGATTCAACCGGTGATTGTAATTTTTGCTTTCCGATTGGGATTCCCGCATATTCAGCTGATTGGCGTTCTGACCCAGAATGTATTCCCTGTTGCTGAGTTGCTCCAGCTGGTTATTGGCCGAATTATAGAAATAGCTTCCGCGGATATCCATGTTTTCCAGCCATTCGGCGTTAAAATCCACACCCAGCGCGTTCGTCACCGTGTTGCCATTCCGGTTGCCTATATAAAAGTCGCTGCTCCCCCGACCCCGTCCGCTGCCCCCCATCACGCCCAGCAAATCCTGGTTGGAGAAGTTTTGCTGGTTCACGTTATTGGTCATGCCAATGACCGTATAGCGGTTTCCGCCGTTGCGGTAATTGTAATTCCCCGATAAGCTGTATCGGTCCTGATTACCCATCGCTGCATTCATCCGTCCGAATTTACCTACCCGACGGTCCGGTCGGGTGACGATATTCATGGTCTTGATCCGGTTGCCGTCGTCGAACCCGGTGAATTTGGCCTGTTCGCTCTGATCGTCGATGATCTGGATTTTTTCAATGATATCCGCCGGGAGGTTTTTCATGGCGATTTGCGGATCGTCTCCGAAAAACTCCTTTCCGTCAACCAGTACTTTCCGGATTTGCTCGCCCTGGGCGGTGACGCTTCCGTCCTGTCCCACTTCCACACCGGGCAGTTTTTTGACCAGTTCCTCCGCATCGGCGTAAGGAGGCGTCGTGTACGCGCCCGCATTGAATTCCGTGGTATCTCCTTTGATTTGAACGGGAATGGGTTTTCCCAGGACTTCCACCAGACCCAGTTCCGTGGTGTCGGTGTGCATACGGATCACGCCCAGGTCCAGATTCTGTCCTTTGCTGATCTTCAGATCCTGCCGGTACATGGCGTATCCCATCAGCTGTACGGTCAACAGGTAGCTGCCCTCCCGGAGCCTCCGGAAAAGGAAAGTCCCTTTTTCACCCAGTACGGTTTCGGCGATGGTGGAATCCTGCCCCGTCGCAAGTCGGACGTAGGCTCCCGGCAAAGGAGCTTTATCCACGCTGTCGGTAATCTGCCCCGAAAGGGTTGCTGTCTGGGCAAGGGTCGATTGCGGGCTCAGCAGCACAACGGCGGTCAGAAGCAGGATGCCGGAGAAAATAAAGCGGACGTACGTTTTCAAAGCATGAATATTCGTTGGTTCCCCCTTTGGAGCCTGTAATACCGGAAAGGTTTAAGCGGGTCCATTAGGTAACATAATTGTTATGTTTGGGCAGTCAGTTGCCGGGGAAAGCCTGCAATGAAGCAGGCCGGGTGTTGCATTACTGAAAACCGGGAGCTTTTCGTAATTTAGCTTCCTTAATTGTTGAAAATGATCAAAGGAATTATCAAAACGGAAAAAGGCGATATGCCGGTGGATTTCTACGAGAAGGATGCGCCGGGTACAGTGGAGAACTTTGTCAAGTTGGCTCGTTCGGGTTATTACGACGGAACGACCTTTCACCGGGTGATACCCGATTTTGTTATTCAGGGGGGCGATCCCACGGGAACAGGGGCGGGTGGCCCGGGTTATTCCATTAAGTGCGAGCTGGATGGCGATAATCAATACCACGACCGCGGCGTGCTTTCCATGGCGCACCGGGGAAGGGATACCGGCGGCTCGCAGTTTTTCATTTGTCACAGCCGGACCAATACGGCTCATCTGGACCGGAACCATACCTGCTTCGGAAAAGTTTCAGCTAACCTGGAAGTGATTGATCAGATCCGGCAGGGCGATAAAATACTTTCCATCGAGATCATAGAGGAGGAAGCATGAACCTGAAAGGAATTGTTTCAGTAACCGGAAAGCCAGGTCTCTACAAGGTGGTGGGGCAGAACAAATCGGGCTTTATTCTGGAAACGCTGGATGAGGCAAAGAACAAATTGCTGATCAACCCCAATACCCGGATCGCGGCGTTAAAGGAGATCACCTTATTCGGTCAGGGGGAAGATATCCGCCTGGTGGATGTATTCGAAACGATGAAGGCGAAGGCCGTGGAAACTCCCGTGCCGGCACCCAAGGCGGATAACAACACCTTGCGGGAATATTTCGGCACGATTGTACCGGAACACGATCCGGAAAGAGTATATGCTTCCGATATCAAAAAGGTCGTGAGCTGGTATGGCATCCTATCCGGACTGCCCTTGTTTGAAGAAGAAGACGAAGACGACCAACCGGAGCCGGAAGAAGCGCAGGAGCCGGAAGAAGAGAAGAAACAGGAAAAGGCGCAGAAGCAGAAAAAGGGAAAGAAACAGGAAGCGAAAAAGTAGGACTGCCCCAATCACTTGAAACGAAAGCGATGTCTGATTTTCTGAACGCGGTTCTGGGCGCGCTGCTGCTTGCCCTTCTTTTAAGCGCTTGCGAAGAAAGCGCATGCGATACCAGTACCCGCACTGCGGTTCAGTTGAAGTTTTATACGCGTACCACCGACAGTATTCCAAAGGACACGGTCATTAACCGGGACCTGGAGGGAATTTACGGGATCGGGCGCGAGGACAGCGTCCTGTTCGAGGGGGCCACGGCTACTTTTGTAACGCTGCCGCTTCCCCTGGAGGGAGACTCTTGTCAGTTTGTCCTCGAGTTTCCGACGCGGCAGGATACGCTGACACTTCGGTTCGACCGGCAGCTCCGGTACGTTTCCCGGGGCTGCGGGTTTGTCACCTGGTTTACCATCAAGGAGGCCGTTTCCACCGGGAATGAGATCCGGAACGTTGTTATTAAAGAACCCTCGGTAACTACATCGAATGCGGAGAATATTAAGCTGTATTTTTAGTCTGACCCTTGGGTTCGGCCTGCTTGCCGGGGAGCTGGTCGCGCAGGATACCTCCGGTGTTTCCCAGCCTGTGGATACAGTGGGTACGCCTCCAAAACCGAAACGCGTCGATACCATCCCCTGGGAGCGGAGCGGACTGCGTCTGGGCATCGACCTGCTGAAACCGATCCTTTCCTTTGTGAATAACCAACCCCAGGGGGGCGAAATTTCCCTGGACTACGAAGTGAAGAAAAATTACTTCGCGGTAGTGGAAGGAGGGTGGCAGCAAATGGAACTGGACGAAATCCGGTATAATTACCATACCCAGGGAATGTTCGGCCGGCTGGGTGTGGATTATAATTTCATGAAACGGAGACAACCCCTTTCCGGGGAAATGGCCTATGTAGGCTTCCGGTACGGATTCAGTGCATTCAGCATTCAGGCCGACAGCGTTTTGCTTACCGAAAAATATTGGGGAGATCTCCTGACCAGTGTGCCCAAAACCAATCTGCAATCCCATTGGGCCGAACTGCTGTTAGGCGTAAAAGCCGAGATCTCCGATAATCTCTTTCTGGGTTGGACCATCCGGGCAGGGTTTCTGCTCGCCGGCGGGGTAACCAAACGGGAGGTTGTTCCGATACGGGTTCCCGGTTACGGTAAAACGGAGAACAGCCCCGTATTCAGCTTTACCTATTCGGTCTTCTATCGATTTTAGCCTACCCGTGATGATAGGGTTCGTTTTTTAGAATTGTGAACGCCCGGTACAATTGTTCGATAAAATACAGGCGCACCATCTGATGGGAAAATGTCATTTTAGAAAGGCTTATGCGTTCATGGGCTCTTTCATAGACGGCGTCGGAAAATCCGTAGGGACCGCCAATCACGAAAACCAGCTGGGGAAGGCTCCTCATCATTCCCCCCTCCAGATAAAAGGCAAATTCTTCGGAAGTGAATGATTTCCCCCGTTCATCCAAAAGGACGATCCGATCGGTCGGTTGAAAGCTATTCAAAATGGCTGTTCCCTCTTTTTCTTTCTGCTGCTGCACGGAAAGATGCCGCGTATTCTTTAGGGCAGGAAGGGTGAGCGTCTGGAACGGGATGTAATGTTGCAGCCTTTTCTCGAACAAAGCAATTCCTTCCCGAAGATAATTCTCTTCGGTTTTTCCGGCTTGTATCAGTTTGATCTTCATGCTGCCGGCGCCCTGGCAGGCACGACAGGGGCTGGCCCTGTCGTGACCGCTAGTTTTGTTTTTGCTTGATCAGGTTCAATGCAGATCCCGCTTTGAACCATTCGATCTGCTGCTCGTTGTAGGTGTGGTTCACCAGGAATTCATCCGTACTGCCGTCGGCATGGTGTAAAACCACCCGGAGCGGTTTATTGGGAGCAAATTCGGTAAGTCCTTTGATGTCGATGGTATCGTCTTCCTGCACCTTGTCGTAATCCGCCGGATTATCGAAGGTGATCGCAAGCATACCCTGTTTCTTCAGGTTCGTTTCGTGTATCCGTGCAAACGATTTTACCAGGATAGCCCGCACGCCCAGGTGCCGGGGTTCCATCGCGGCGTGCTCGCGGGAAGAGCCTTCGCCGTAGTTCTCATCACCAACAACCACCGTTCCCACGCCGGCGGCTTTGTACGCGCGCTGTACAGCCGGAACACTGCCGTATTCACCGGTGAGCTGGTTTTTCACATGATCGGTTTTGTCATTGAAGAAGTTGACTGCGCCAATCAGCATGTTGTTTGAAATATTATCGAGATGTCCACGATACCTTAGCCAGGGACCCGCCATGGAAATATGATCCGTGGTACATTTTCCTTTTGCTTTGATAAGTAGTTTCAGACCGGTCAAATCGGTTCCTTCCCAGGGTTTGAAACCTTCCAATAACTGGAGGCGATCCGAGTCGGGCCGCACCACCACTTCCTGGTCGCTTCCATCCGCTGCCGGAGCCACATAGCCGTTGTCTTCCACGGCAAATCCGTTTGAAGGGAATTCAATGCCTTGCGGTTCGTCCAGTTTCACAGCTTGACCGTCTTCGTTTACCAACGTATCGGTAATGGGGTTGAAGGTCAGGTCGCCGGCGATCGCCAGGGCGGTCACAATCTCCGGAGAGGCCACAAAAGCATGGGTGTTTGGGTTACCGTCGTTCCGTTTTGCGAAATTCCGGTTAAATGACGTAATGATCGAGTTTTTCCGGTCGGGGTCGTCGGAGTGCCTTGCCCATTGCCCGATACAGGGGCCGCAGGCGTTGGCCAGCACCACCCCGCCCATTTCCTTGAAGGTATCCAGGAAGCCGTCCCGGTCCACCGTATACCGTACCATTTCGGAACCCGGCGTTACGGTGTATTCGGATCTTACTTTCAGTTTCTTTTCCACCGCCTGCCGGGCAACGGAGGCCGCGCGGCTGATGTCCTCGTAGGAGGAGTTGGTACAGGATCCGATCAGCCCTACCTCCAGTTTGGAAGGCCAACCATGTTCCTTGACCACCTGGGCCAGTTTGGAGATAGGCCAGGCCAGGTCCGGGGTAAAGGGGCCGTTCACGTGCGGTTCCAGTTCGGAAAGATTGATCTCAATGACCTGGTCAAAATAAGTTTCCGGATTGGCATACACTTCCGGGTCGGCTGTCAGATGTTCGGCGATGCCGTCGGCCATGGCGGCAATATCGGCGCGGTCGGTGGCACGCAGGTAATCCGCCATGCGGGAGTCGTATCCAAAAATGGACGTGGTTGCGCCCACCTCGGCACCCATATTACAGATGGTACCTTTTCCGGTCGCGGAAAGCGAAGCGGCACCTTCCCCGAAATATTCGATAATGGCGCCGGTTCCCCCCTTTACAGTCAGAATACCCGCCACTTTCAGAATGACGTCTTTCGCGGAAGTCCAACCGTTCATACGCCCGGTGAGTTTGACCCCGATCAGACGGGGAAATTTTAACTCCCAGGGCATGCCGGCCATCACATCGCAGGCATCGGCACCGCCTACACCAATGGCTACCATACCCAGGCCACCGGCATTGGGCGTGTGGGAGTCGGTCCCGATCATCAATCCACCCGGGAAGGCGTAGTTTTCCAAGACAACCTGGTGAATAATACCGCCTCCGGGCTTCCAGAATCCGATCCCGTATTTCCTGGAAACCGAAGCCAGAAAGTCATAGACTTCCTTGTTGGCGTTGATCGCGCGGTCAAGGTCTTCCTTTGCGCCGCTTTTTGCCTGAATAAGGTGATCACAATGCACGGTGGAAGGCACCGCTACTTTGGGCCTGCCGGCCTGCATAAACTGAAGCAGCGCCATCTGCGCGGTTGCGTCCTGCATCGCCACACGATCCGGTGCAAAGTTTACATAGGATTTGCCCCTGTCGTACGGCGCTTCCGGTAATTGTTCGGAAAGGTGTGCATACAAAATCTTTTCTGTCAAGGTCAGGGGACGGTTTACAAGGTTTCTGGCTGCGGTGACCTTACCGGGCAATTCCTCGTAAACTTTTTTGATCATCTCTATGTCAAAGGCCATATTATAGAATATTTTATTTTGCTGTAATTTGGATGCGAAGTTATCAAAAAAATGTATTGAAGGCCCTGTTTTGAGCACGTTTTCATTTATTTGGAAGATTTCTAAATTGATAACCGGGAAGCATAAGGTTTGTTTGCCGTCCAAGCCCGACGGTACGCCGGCCCAAGCCGCCGGCGCTTCAGTAAGGATAGAACGACAGATTCCGTAGGACCGCATAAGCCAGTACAATGGCCAGCACCACACCGGGCGCACGCGCATGTCGGAGCAGGGGATAGCCCCTGAGGCGATCGCATACCAGCAAGGGGATCGACGCAATGGCCAGGGGATTGAATCGGAACGCCTCGCCAAACTGCAGGTGCAACAAGGCATGGAAGGCCCGCTGGGACCCGCAGCCGGGACAGTCCAATCCAGCAAACTTCTTCAGCGGACAGGGAGGAAAGAATCCGGATGCCGCCGGGTCAAAAGCAAAGTAAATGCCCGAAACGACAAGCAGCAGGCCGCCGATAAGAAACGCGTTCCACCGGCTTACGTGCCCGGTTTTCAGCACAAGGGGCATGGTTTAGAACCCGTTCCACATGGTCGCGTTCAGGCCGAGTACGACCACGAACAAGACATACAGCAGAATCACCGCGATGCCGACAAAGAAACCGATCTTGGTCCATTTCCCCGCCTGCCGGGAGCTTTCCAGCGCATCGGCGTAATTTCCCGCGTCGTATTTCGAGTTGACACCGGCCGCGTAGATAATCCCAACGATCCCGAAGGGAAGACAGCAAAGGATCGTAACCAGGATGGATTCCACAAGCCAGTTTTTGGGACGCGCGGGAGGCGGAGCGGGATTGACAGGTTCAGGATTGGTAGGGTTAATCTCGTCCATTTTTCTTTTTATTGAAATCTAAGATAAAAAAGAAATGGAAATTTTAAAAAGTTAGGTTTTTAAACTGGAAATTTTTTTCTTTCCAGAATTGAAGGGCGCGTGGCAGCGTGTACCGCAACCTTCTTTCCGCTTTCAGGCTATCATGAAAAACGACAATGGATCCGTTTCCGGCATGTTTGGTTACATTCCGAAGGCAGCCCTCCGGACTTAATTTGCGGTCGAAATCACCGCTTAGGACATCCCACATAATAATTTGTGTGGTCTCCGGGCCCAAATGACGGAGTTTTCTAATCTGGCTTCGCCGGATCCGGCCGTAGGGAGGACGGAACAGGTTGGACTCCACCAGGCCCGCGCATTGACGGATGTTTTCCAGGTACGCCGCATCGGGGGTTTTCCATCCGTTTAAATGATTGAACGTATGATTTCCCACAGCGTGTCCCTTTTCCAGGATCCGCTCATAGATCGAAGGATGTTTCCGCACGTTATCGCCGATACAGAAAAACGTGGCCCGGGCATCGTACTCTTCCAGGGTTTCCAGTACCCAGGGAGTGATTTCGGGAATGGGTCCGTCATCGAAGGTCAGGTAAATGGTTTGTTCGGTCCGCGGCATGTTCCAGACCAGGGAAGCGGGGTACAGTCTTCTCAGAAGCGGCGGCGTGGTCACAAGATACATGCGTACTTAATTGGGATACCTCGTCTTCAGGTAATCAATGGTCGAGGCCATTAGTGTTCTCAATACGGTCTGATCAATATCCGCCAGTTTCTTCACATAAATACAAGCCTTACCCATCTTGAATTTGCCCAGCCCGCTGAGCAAATGCGCATGTTCTTCCAGCCCGGTAAAGACATACAGTGAAATCGCCTGCTTCCGGGGCGAAAACCCGATCAACGGCGCGTCTCCCTCGTGGCCACTGTCGTAGCGGTAATGGTAGTTGCCAAATCCGATGATCGAGGGCCCCCACATCACCGGTTCGTAACCGGATACTTCACGCATCAAACCGATCAGCTCGAAACTATCGTTCCGTTTCTGTTCGGTTGCGGCAAAGGACTGGATGAATGCTTCCACATTAGCCGGGGTGGGGGTGGTCTTGTTTGCCATTGCAGTTAAATCTTGGTATAACTCAGCGCTGCCGGCTTTTGCGTCCTAGTGGATCTCCGACCCTGGAAGGAATGACGGCGTACAGGGCAGCCGGGCTTAGCTGCCCGGCTCCGGATTCTCCTGATAAACCACCCTCCAGACTCGTCCCTGCTGGGAATCAGCAATATAGAGGGAGCCGTCGGGTCCCTGAGCCAGGCCCATGGGGCGGAAGCGAGCGTCCCCGGGACTTAACAAGGTGTCCGCCCCGGTGAATCCTTCGGCAAAGATCTCCCAGTCTCCCGCCGGGTGGGCGCCATCAAAGGGCACAAATACCACCACGTAGCCCGCCTGTTCCAGAGGCGCCCGGTTCCAGGAACCATGGAACGCGATAAAGGCTCCGTTTTTATATCGTTCCGGAAATTGGTCCCCGGTGTAGAATAAGACATCGTTTGGAGCCCAATGTGCCGGGAAAGCCATGATTGGATTTTCCGCCGAATCGCACCGGCCGGTCTGCGTGCCATCGCCTCCGTATTCGGGACCCAGTACCCGTTTATTCTGCGAGGGGTCAAAATAACAATAAGGCCAACCGAAATCCGAGCCGTCCTTGATAAGCAAGAATTCCTCAGCCGGCAACTCTGCGCTTTCTTCGTCCGTAAATAGATCCGGCCACAGGTTGGAAAGCTGATCGCGTCCGTGCTGCAACGCATACAGGGTGTTTTCCGCTGAATTCCAGTCCAGGGCTACCGCGTTCCGTATTCCGGTGGCATACCGGTAACCGTCCTGTTGCGACTGTCCGGTCTTTTCCGCGCTGAACCGCCAGATGCCCCCGGCGTATTCCAAAATGGGACAGGGATCCTGGCCTTTCACGCCGGGAGTCCGGTCGGGGTCCTGACAGGCATTGGAAGGCGCTCCGATGTTGATATATACATTCCCACTGCCGTCAAACGTAAAGCTCTTGGCTGCATGCTGGTTTTGGGAAGTCAGTCCGTAGACGATGGTTTCGAAATCCGCTTCGGGTACCAGTTTGTCTTCATTCAGCCGATAGCGGAAAAGGGCGGAGTCGGGTGAAAAGTACAGGTAATTATTACGGATATCGATGCCGGTTCCCGGGTACTCGCCGAAATATTGGATCAGATCGGCCTTTCCGTCTCCGGATGTGTCCCGAAGGGCGGCGATCCCGCCTCCGTTTTTCATGTTTTGAATAGCCACGTAGATGTCGCCGTTTTCCCGTACCACCAGATGCCGGGCCTTGCCCAGGTTATCGGCTACTACCAGCGCCCCGAAATTTTCAGGAAGCTGGATCTGTCCGTTGTCCGCATCGGGTTGAACAGGAGGTGTTTTCTCATTGGATGCCGTCTGGCATGCGCCCAGGAGAAACAGGGCGGCAATTGCAAAAGGTAAATAATTCCGAATATTCATACGATAAATTTATGAATAGTTCCCCGAATATCCCAAGCGTCCGTTTATTTATCAGCAATCAGGCAGGAGGTTCGGTCGGATTCAGGTTGTAAATATAAAGGTGGGTTAACCATAAATCATAGCTAAAATTTTTTTATACTTGTGCCACATGATTTCAGTTTACCGTATTGTTTTATCTTTCGTTGCTTTTGCCCTGTTCCTTATTAAAGGACAAGCTGTTGCGCAACAAAACCTCACACTGCTGCAATGCATTGAATATGCAGTGGAGAATAACCTGGATATACAGCAGGCCCGGATCACTGAACGGCTTTCGGAAGTGGACGTGCACCAGGCCAAATTTGATCTTTTTCCCGATCTGAACGGTACGGCTTCGCACAATATCAGTTTCGGTCGAAGCGTGAACCCGATTACCGACGTCATTGACGATCAGCGGATCAGCGCGGGAAACATGAGTGTCAACACGTCTTTATTGCTGTTTTCGGGTTTTCGTCAGTTGAATGCCATTGCGCAGGCCCGGTATAATATGATGGCCAATCAGAGTGCGGTTGAAAAGGTCAAACAGCAAGTGATGGTGAACGTGGCCGCCACCTTTTTGCAGGTGTTGTATTCCAAAGAACAGATGGAGGCTACCCGGGAACAGGTGGCCATCAGCCGTGCGCAGGTCGCAAACGCCGAGCGCAAAGTGGAGGTAGGAACCATTCCAATGGGTGATCTGCTTCAGTTGAAGGCGACCCTGGCCAACGATGAGCTGACCCTAACCCAGGCGACCAATACCTACGAGATCAACCTGCTCAATCTGAAGAATCTACTGAATATAAACCCGTCAACTCCCTTTGGAATAGAAGTTCCGGAAAACGTGGATCTGATGCTGGCTCAGATCAGAACGGATTACAGCCTTTCGGAGGTCTTCACCAAAGCGGTGGAAATCAATCCGGGAATGGCTGAAGCCGCGCATCGGCGGCTGGCGGCCGAAGAAAATCTGCAGATTGCCCGGGGGGCCTTATTGCCTACCCTGTCTTTCGGCGCAGGACTGGGAACCCGCTATTCGAACAACCGGGAGTTTCCCATCAGCGACCAGTTGGACCAGAACTTTAATCAATATTTTGGATTTCAGTTGTCTATTCCCATTTTTAACCGGTTTCAGGCGCAGAACGCCGTCAAGCGCGCGCGGCTGAACCTGCAGGGGGCGCAGATCACCGAAAACCTCAGCCGGAATGAACTGAACCAAACGATCGCTCAGGCGCTGGCCGATCTGCGGGCAGCGGAAAAGAATTATGCCTCGGCTCTTCAGGCTTACGAATCTTCGCGACTGGCGTTTGAGTACAGCCAGAAGCGGTTCGACGTGGGCCTGACCAACGCGATTGATTTAAACCTTTCCAAAACACAGCTGGCCCAGACCGAGGCGGACATGCTTCAGTCCAAATACGATCTCATTTTCAGAAGCAAGATAATCGATTATTATCTTGGGAAAAGTATGGCATTCTAACATGAAGAAATTAACGTGCATCCTGCTGGTTGTCTCCCTGCTCTCGGGAGCCTGTGGAAACAAGCAGGGAACAGAGGTTGCCCTTGAGGAGGCAACCGGACGGACCATTATTGAAACCGTTTCGGCCAGCGGAAAGATCCAACCGGAGGTGGAAGTAAAGCTTAGCTCGGAGATTTCCGGTGAGATTACCGTGCTGAACGTAAAGGAAGGGGCTCAGGTAAAGAAGGGCGATCTACTGATGCGTATCCGTCCTGAAATTTACGAGTCTACCGTAAACCAGATGGCTGCCGCCCTGAACCAGGCACGTTCCAATACCGCCACGGCCCAAGCCCGACTGAATCAGTA
>Ga0207873_1002758_pt1 | contig 13812 bp, 10 predicted proteins | sample BGWIniCompost_FD_187373 | JGI IMG/M metagenome (GOLD analysis project Ga0207873, IMG submission 187373) | Cellulose adapted compost microbial communities from Newby Island Compost Facility, Milpitas, CA, USA - BGW Initial Compost (SPAdes)... ... | reverse complement strand
AGCGCTCTCTCCGGGCTCCGTCTCCGCGCGTGGTCAGAGCGTGGTCTCCGAGTGGTCTCCGCGCGTGGTCTCCGCGCGTGGTCTCCGCGCATCGTCTCCGCGCGTGGTCTCCGCGGCGTGGTCTCCGCGCGTGATCGCCGCGCTGTGGCGCGTTCTCCAATCGGGGCCTCCGCGGCGTGATCTCGCGGCGTGGTGGCCACGACGCGGTCACCTGAGTTCGCCTCCCGGCTCTCCGAAGCCAAGGAGCGCGGCGGGGCCCGCCCTCGGGTCAGGGCGGGCTGGCGGCTCGTGTGGCGGCCGCTTGGCGGCCGCTACGGCCGTGCTCCGCGCGGACCGCCTCAGGGGAGCTCGGGGCGCTCGAGCTTCTGGGGACAGTCGAGGGCGGACAGGAAGGTGATGATGCGCTCGATCTCCGTGTCCGTGAGCTGGCGATCGGCGAGCAGCGGGGACTTGTGCTCGTTGTCGTGGCCTCCGCTCGCCATGAAGCGGACCGCCTCCTGCAGGGTCTTCGCGGAGCCGTCGTGGAAGTAGGGCGCGGTCTTGGTGACGTTCCTCAAGGTCGGCGGCTTGAACGCCGCGAAGTCCTCGTCTCGCTCCGTGACCTTCTTCCTCCCGACGTCGACCTCTTCCGGCTTCACCCCGGCGACACCGACGCCCGTGTTGAAGAAGACCCCTTCGCCTGCCACGGCCGTGCTGAAGTGAGGCGGCGCGTGGCACGTGCCGCAGCCCCCCTTCCCCATGAACAGGACCAGGCCCTCTTTTTGCTCCGCCGTGAGGGCCTCCTTGTCACCCGCCGCGTAGCGGTCGTAGGCGGTGTCCTTGCAGACGAGCGTGCGCTCGTAGGCGCTGAGGGCCTGCACGATGGTCTCCGGGGTCGCTCCCTCCTCGGGGAAGGCCTCCGCGAACCGCGCGGCGTAGCCGGGGATCTTGCCGATCTCGGCGGCCTTCGCCGCCAGGTTCTCCTCCCCGACGCCCATGTTGCCGCCCGCCCAGGCCCCGCGCGCCTGCGCCTCCAGGGAGCTCGCTCGCCCATCCCAGTAGAGGGCGGGCAGATAGGCGACGTTCCAGAGCACCGGGCTGTGCCGGGGCAGCGGCTTGCCTCCGGCGCCCACGGCGAGGGGCGTCTCGCCGCCGGTGCCCTGCTCGTTCTGGTGGCAGCTGTAGCAGGAGCGCGAACCGTCGACGCTCAAGCGTTCGTCGAAGAAGAGACGGTGGCCGAGCTCGATCTTCGCCTGCGTCTGCGGACGATCTTCGGGGATCGGGACGGGCCCGAGCACCGACAACTTCATCGCGTCCGCGGCGGCCACGGGGTCGTCGCTCTTGGCGGCGGCCTTCGTGACCTTGTCGTCCTTCGGGGAGTCCTGCTTTCGATCGCAGGCGCCGGTGAGCGCGGCCACGAGCAGCGCCGCGGTGGTCAGGTGACGTCGAGGGTTCCTCCTGGTTCTTCCGGCCATGCTTTTCGATACAGGCGCGGACCAGCACTGACAAGCGCCCACGTGGCCCTGGCGCTCCCTCACGCGTTCTCAGTCGGCAGCGGTGACGCGGATGCCCACCTTGCCGACGTGCCCCTGGCTCGCGAGCGCCTGGAACGCTGCCACGCCGTCGTCGAGGGAGTAGGTCCCGTGGACGTGGGGCCTGAGGCGATGCCGCTCATAGAACTCCGCGACCCGGGCCAAGGTGGAGCGTGGTCCGGCGAGGACGCCCTGGATGCGGATCTGGTTCATGAGCACCGGCGCGAGGTCCAGCGGCGCGGATCGACCCGAGAGCACCCCGATGAGGCTGATGGTCCCGCCGGGGAGGATGGCGCGCAGGGAGTGCGCGAGGGTCTCCGCGCCGCCCACCTCGACGACGTGGTGCACGCCGCCCGTCGCCGAGCGGACGTGGCGGCCCCAGTCGGGCGTCGTGCGGTAGTTGATCGTGAGATCGGCGCCGAGCTCCTTCATCAGGTTGAGCTTGGCGTCGTCGCTGCTCGTCACCGCGACACGCGCCCCGAGCGCGCGGGCGATCTGCGCCGCGAACACCGACACCCCGCCCGTCCCGAGACACAAGACCCACTGCTCCGCGAGATTCCCACCGTGGGCGGAGAGCTCGGGCAGATCGACCAAGGCCCGGTAGGCGGTCGCTCCAGCGCAACACAAGGCGCTCGCCTCGACGTCGTCCAGGTGCTCCGGCGCGCCGACGAGACAGCTCGCGGGCGCGACCAGGAACTCACACGCGGTGCCCGGCAGGGGGGCGCCCCAGGTGGCGCGGATGAGCTCTTTGCGAGGCGGCCCCGAGAGCCAGCGGGGCGCGAAGGCGGGGAGCACCCGATCCCCGACGGAGAGGCGCGTCACCGCCTCCCCCAGGGCGACGACCTCGGCGGTGGCGTCCGAGCAGGGCACGAGCGGCAGCTGGAACCTCGGATCGTAGGTGCCGGCGACGACCCGCAGATCCCGGTGGTTGAGGGTCGTGGCCCGGATCCGCAGCAGCACCTCCCCCGCCGCGAGGCGGGCAGGATCGGGATCCGGGAGGTGTGCCAGGCGCAGGTGCTCGAGGCCGAACCGATCCAGGACCAGGGCGCGCATGGGTCGACGATAGCAGCTCGAGCGGGCGGCGCCTTCCGGCTCCCGGTTTCAACGGCGTCGTTCGGACGGCGTCGTTCGGACGGCGTCGTTCGGACGGCGTCGCTGCGCGGAGCTGGGCTCGAGCCGACGTCGCGTCGAGCAGGCCCCGAGCAGGCCTGGGAGCTGGCGCTCATGGGCGCCTCACGCCGACTTGGCGTTGGTCCCGTCGGCCAGGTCCGAGCGCAGCCGCCATCTCCGGCATCTCAACGGACCAGGACGCCCGGCGAAGGCTCGGCACTGCTCCAGCGCGGTCGGGGCGCCTCGCGTCGACGTCGAGTGATCGCCTCCGTCAGAAGAGCTGATGACGGAGCGGGTACAGCGCGACCTCGATGCGGTGGAGCAAGCGATAGGCCTCGGCCCACCCGGGGACGCGACGAGAGATCCTGTGAGCGAGCCAGGAGCGGAGCGGGTGCAGCTCGTCCAAGGGGAGCGCCGTGACGTCGACGCGGGTGGAGAGCGCCTCGAGGCTCTCGGGCGTCAGCTCGTCGGGCAAGCTCTCCAAGAGGCGGCGCGCCTCCGGCAGATCACGCCGATCGAGGGCGAGGTGGAGCAACGGGAACACGCGGCGGGGGGCGCGCCGCCACAGCTCCCCCCGGGCGGCCTCGTCCAGGGCGTCGACGCCCTTTCGGCTCACGAGCTCGAGCAGCGAATCGAGGGGCGCGAAGCGCGCGACCTCCGCCGACAGGGGCGCTCCGCTCTGCAGGAGCGCGCCGTATTGATGGGGCAGCAGGTGCTCCCAGGGCAAGGGCAGCTGCGCCGCGACGCGCCGTCGGATCCAGTCCGTCGGTGCCCCCCGCCAGAGCTCCACCACCAGCTTGCTCGGGGGATCGAAGTGACGAGGGAGCGCGCCGCGGGGATCCACCGCGTGCCAGAGCCGACGGCAGAAACGAGGCCAGTCGAGCTCCCGGGTGGCGCACAGGGCCACGAGGGCGGGCAGCGCGTGGGGCAGCTCGTCGAGGCGCTGGAGCAGATCGGGGCTCAGGCGGTCGTCGGCGAGGGCGTCGGCGACGGCGGAGGGGAGCTCGAGGGGCAGCGGCGTCTCCGCGGCGGCTCCGACGGCGTGGCGCAGGGAGTCGACCAGTAAGTAGATCGTGAGGGGCCACGGATGCCGGGAGGAGCTCGTCCCGTGGTGGACCTCGAGGGCGTCGTACCGGACGCTGCTGCGGTCGCGGATGGGGTTGGCGGTGCTCTCCTGCAGCAAGCGGAGCAGCTCCGGGTACACGTGCCGCCGCAGGGTGCGCGCCTCGCGCTCGGGGCGCGCCGACCGGAAGGGATCGAGCAGACTCCTGCGGGGGGGCGCGAGCTCCGCGAGGGCGTAGACGCCGAGGAGCCAGGCTCCGGGGTGCAACAGGGGCTCGGGTTCGTCGAGCTCCCGGTGGGTGATGCGGGGACGCGGCGGCGCGTCCGGCAAGATCAGCGCGAGGCGGTCCTGTTCGCTCACGAGATCGGCGATCAGATCCGCGGGGATGTTGCCGCCGCACGCCGCGGTGAGGCCGATCACGGTGGTGGCCGCCTCGACGGCGGCGGCCGAGGCGGGCTCCTCGGGATCGGCGAGCTCCAGGGCGGCGTAGGCGGGCGCGAAATCCCCGCGTCGAGCGCGCTGGAAGAGGGCGCGGATCACCCGAGGTGCGTGTGCCGGCCGCAGGAGCGCAGCACCCCAGGCGAACGCAGAGGTGGACACGAGCTCGTGGACGGCGCGCGCCTGCAACGTGCTGCCGAGCCAGTGAGGGCGGAGCCGAAGGCGCTCCCCGTCGCGGACGAGGATCCGCGCGTGCTCGAGGGCGCGGAGCAGCTGGTAGCCCCCGGGCGGCAGCTTGCGCGCGGCGGCGGCGAGGTCGGCGCCGCGGAGTCGCTGACCCGAGTCGCGCGTGAGGGCCGCGCGCATCCACTCGACGTCGATGCCCTCCCGGTACTCCTGAGGAACGAGCGCCAGCCACTCGTCGAAGGTGCGCGGACGGTTCCACGGCTGGTCGCTTTCCGTGACGAGCTGTGCGATGGTTCCGAGCAACGCCGCGGCGGCGTTGCGGTTCAACCAAGAGCTAACGGTGGCCTCCTCGGACGATTCGGCAAGGCGCTGTCGCACGAAGCTCTCGGCGATCTCGTCCAGGGAGCGTCCGTGCAGCGTGCGGGGGCGGACCTCGTCCAACATGCCGAGCAGGCCCAGCGCGTCCCCCAAGGTGACCACCGCCTCGGAGGGCAGGGCGACGCGGCGCATCCAGGTGAGGGCGCGCTCCGGTTCGAACAGCCCGTCCGCGGGGAGCCGCTCCGCCACCCAACCGACGAGCTCCGGGAGGACGTCGTCGAGGGGCGGGGAGTCGATCACTTCCCAGGGCGGCTCCGTCGGCGGGTGCGCGAGGGCGACGCACACGGGGCGGGGCTCGGCGCCCAGCCGGGCTGCCCAGGTGCGCCACCGCTCGGCGGCAGACTGCGGCCCGTCCCAACCGGTGATCTCGAGGAACAGGGGGCCGCGGTCGGGGAGGGGCGCGCTCCTATCCGGGGGCCCCTCGAGGACCCGATGGGTCGCGAGGCCCCGGGCCTGGAGCCAGGCTCCCGCCAGGGAGCGCCCCGCGCCGCTCGGAGCACGCCAGGCGAGGCGACCCCAGGTGGCTGGCTGGAGCACGCGAGACGGGATGCCCGGGCACAGGGGCTCCTTCGTGAGGTCGAGCTCGCGCCCGTACCGGAGGTCGTCCAGGCGCACGAGGCGCTCCGAGGGGGTGCTGCGCCGGACCGGCAGGGCCTGCCGCAGGTCGGCGACGGGGCGGTTCATGAGCTCCGCCAGGATCCGTTGTACGGGGATCCGATCCGCGAGCCACTCGAGGTCTTGCTCTCGGTCCAGCTTACTGAAGAGGGTGGCCAGGGAGCGCTGCTTCGGGCGGGTGTCTGCGGGCCAGTCCGGGTGCGCGAGCGCGGCAGCGGCCAGTCGGCCGAAGCTCGCGACCGGCGGATCCGACGTGCTCATGAGGTCGCGAAGCCAGCCCACGCTGCAGGTTTAATGCATCCTGCATGCAGGATGCAAAAACCTGCAAGAGGGGCGCCGGGCTCGCGTCTTTTTCCGGAGGAAGAGGATCTCGACGAAGGCAGCTCGGGGGCCAGGGCGAAACCCAGGGAGCCCTCCGGTCCCTTCTTCGCGGACGGGCGGAGGGACTCGGGGGCCCCTGGCGACGGCTGCTGCGCCGGGGGAGGCTCGTCTCGCGCGCCTTTCCGCGACGTCCCTGCTCCCTGGGGCTTCCCGAAGCCGGGGCCGGGGACCCTCGTCGGGCGGGCGGACGGGTCCACCGCGCGGGACTTCCCGCGAGGCGTTCGTGCACGGAGAGAGCGCGGCGAGACCGGTGGTTCCTCGAGCGCCGGCGAGGCCCGCGGCTCCTCGTCGTCGACCGGGCGGAAGATGCTGGGCCTCCTACCTTTCCGGTGCTACTGGCTACCCCCGGTTCGAGCATGAACAGCAACTTCAGCCTCGCGAGTCTCGTGGTGTGGTACGTGGTGTTCCTCTTCAGCACCACTTTCCACGAGTTCTCCCATGCCATCGTGGCGTACTGGGGTGGGGACAAGACGGCTCACGAAGGGGGACAGGTCAGCCTCGACCCCATGCCGCACATCCGCCGATCCCCCTTCGGGCTGGTGCTGGCGCCGCTCGTCACGTTCCCCCTGTTCGGCTGGATGATCGGCTGGGCCTCGGCGCCCTACGATCCGCGCTGGGCCGCCGCGCACCCCAAGCGGTACGCGCTCATGTCCTTGGCGGGGCCGGCGGCCAACCTGGTGCTCGCCCTCGTCGCTTTCACCGCCATCAAAGTCCTGGTGGGAACTGGAGCGCTCGAGTACGCGCGGCCGACCCTGTCGAACCTGGTGCAGGCGCCGGGTGAGGAGGGCTACCGGTCAGCGATGGGTGCCCTCGCCATGGGGCTGTCGGTGATGTTGAACCTCAACATCATCCTGTGCCTGTTCAATCTGCTGCCGCTGCCACCCCTGGACGGGGCGAGCGTGCTCGAGGGGCTCTGGCCGCGCCAGGCGGGGACGTTCTTCGCGCGGATGCGGGCGACCCCTGCCTTCGGTTTTCTGGGCTTGGTGATCGCCTGGCAGGTGTTCCCCTACGTGGTCGGCCCCGCCCTCTACCTCGTGTACACGGCGCTGTACGGGCGCGCGCTGTTTCTGTGACGGAGGCTTCGAGGGGCTCGTCGAGGGAAGCCCCGGGGAAGCCCCTGGGAAGTCCCTCCGGCGTCTGAGGTGCCCCCCCATTCACGGCGCCCGCGCGGCCGCGCTTTTCCGCACCGGGCCTCGCCCTACGGAGCGTAGGGCGGGCACGGCGAGGCGAGGGTCACTCCGCGGGGGCCTGGCTCGAGGCGGGCAGGGCATCGGCCGGGAGCGGATCGTGGACGTGGGGCTCCGGGGCCGTGAGGCCGCGTCGCGCGAGGGCGCGGGCGCAGGCGTCCTGATCGATCCAGTTCTTGAAGCGGGCGCGGTTCGTCGGGGTGCGCAGATCGTGGGCGAGCCCGACCCAGCTGAGGACCTTCAAGACGTAGTAGCTGATGTCCAGCTCCCACCAGAAGAAGCCCTGGTTGGCCGTCGACTGGTAGTAGTGGTGGTTGTTGTGCCAGCCCTCACCGAGGGTGATCAGCGCCAGCAAGAACGAGTTCTTGCTGGTGTCCGTCGTGTCGTAGCGCCGCCGTCCCCAGCGGTGGGTGAGCGAGTTGATCGAGAACGTGCCGTGCCAGAGGAGCACGGTGGACAGGAAGAACCCGATGAAGAGCGCGCTGGCGCCGCCCCAGGCGTAGCAGGCGATGGCGAGCAGGAGCGGGGGCACCACGTGATAGCGGTTGAGCCAGCGGAGCTCCGGGAAACGCGCAAAGTCCTTGATCTTGTCTTCGGGGGTGGCGTCGTACTTGTTGCAGAGGATCCAGGCGACGTGGCTCCACCACAGGCCGCGATGGGACGCGTGGGGATCGTCGTCGGTGTCCGACGTGCGGTGATGGGTGCGGTGGTGGACCGCCCACCAGAGGGGGCCCTTCTGCACCGCCGTAGCGCCGCCGAAGGCCATCAGGAACTGCATGCCGCGACCGAGCCGGTAGCTGCGGTGGGAGAAGTACCGGTGATACCCCGCCGTGATGAAGAACATGCGGATCACGTAGAGGGCGACGCACAACACCACGTCACCCCATGTGAACCCCGTCCAGATCGCTCCCAGAGGAGCCAGGTGCATGAGGATGAAGGGGATCGACTTGATCCAGTCGATCTGTTCGTCAGCGCCGCGCGCGGGCGCAGAAAGAGAGCCTACCGCCATGGCCTGGTCCTAGCCGGCTCCGGCGGCGCGTGCCGTCACGAGTAGGTCATATCGAACGCGCCGGGCTCTCGCCGGGGCCCGCTCCGGAGCTCGGCGCCGCGTCTTCGCGGCTGGCGGTGGGCTCCTTCGAGCGGCGAAAGGCCCGGTTCACCCAGGCGAGCGCGAAGGCGATCACGCCGAGATCGTCGAGCCAGCCCGCCAGGGGCAGCACGTCCGGGACGAGGTCCGTCGGGAACACCAGATACAGGAGCGCCAAGAGCAGGAGGACCTTCGGTGAGACCCCCGACTCACGGCTGCGCACGAAGCGCCACAGGGCCACGAGGCCCGCCCAACGACCACGTTTCATCACCACGAGAATCTGACACGGCGCGGGTGTGGCCGCCACGACGACGGCGTCGTTCGCGAGAAGAATCGCTGGCGGGGGGATGAAGCGCCGCCGGGGAATGGGAGGCGCGATGAGGTGCGCGCCCTGGGGCGGAGCGTGCGTGGGCGTCGACGGCTCCGGAAAACGCGAACGGCGACCCGTGGGTCGCCGTTCCGTCGCGCGGCGAGCGCAGCCGAGCGCTGCGCGTCGCCGTGGTGTACGCGATGCGCCGTGAGGACACGGCGCACCGCGTCGTCGTCACTTGTCGCTGAGAGCCGCGACGCCGGGGAGGTTCTTGCCTTCGAGCAGCTCCAGGGAGGCGCCGCCGCCCGTGGAGACGTGGCTCACCTTGTCCTCGATGCCGAACTTCATCGCAGCGGTGGCGGTGTCGCCACCACCGATGATCGTGGTGGCGCCGTTCTGGGTGGCCTCGACGACCGCCTGGCCGACGCTCTTGGTGCCCTCCGCGAAGATGTCGAACTCGAACACGCCGACCGGGCCGTTCCAGACGATCGTCTTGGCGCTCTTCACCGCCTCGGCGAACACCTTGCGGGACTCGGGGCCGCAGTCGAAGCCCTCCAGGTCGTCGGGGATCCCGGTCGCGTCCGTCGCCGCGCCCACCTTGGCGTCGGGCCCGAACTTGTCGCCGGTGACGTAGTCCTGGGGGAAGTACAACTTGACGTTCTTCTGCTTCGCCTTCTCGACGAGCCCCTGGACGATCTTGGCGCCCTCTTCATCGAAGAGGCTCTTGCCGATGCTGACGCCGAACACGACCTTCTTGAAGGTGTAGGCCATGCCGCCGCCGATGATCATCGCGTCGACCTTGTCGAGGAGGTTGTCGATGAGCTGGATCTTGTCCGCGACCTTGGCGCCGCCGAGGATCGCGAGGAAGGGGCGCTCGGGGTTCGACAGCGCGCGGCCGAAATACTCGAGCTCCTTCTGCATCAAGAAGCCGGCGGCCCGCTGGGGCAGCTCGACGCCGACCATGGACGCGTGGGCGCGGTGCGCGGTGCCGAAGGCGTCGTTCACGTAGACGTCGCCGAGCTTGGTGAGGCTGGCGCGGAAGGCGCTCACGGCAGCGGGATCCGCGCCCTTGCCCTCTTCTTCCTTGTGGAAGCGCAGGTTCTCGAGGAGCACCACGGCGCCGGGCTCGAGCTGGGCACAGGCCTTCTCCACCTCGGGGCCCACGCAGTCGTTCAGGAACGTCACCGGACGGGACAGGAGCTTCTCCAGCTCCTTGGCCACGGGCGCCATGGAGTACTGGGGATCGGGGCTGCCCTTCGGGCGGCCCAGGTGGCTCATCAACACGACGCTGGCGCCTTGATCCAGAGCATGCTGAATCGTCGGCAGCGCGGCCACGATGCGGGCGTTGTTGGTGATGCGCCCGTCCTGCAGTGGCACATTGAAATCGACGCGGATCAGCACGCGCTTGCCGGCGAGCTTCAGGTCCGAAATGCTCAGCTTGTTGAACGACATGGCGGCTAGTTAGGCCGGTGACGCAGCCGTGTAAAGACCGCTCCCGGGGCCAAAGTAGCGATCGGTTCGCCACGGGGAGCACGCGCCCATCAGGGCCCGCAACCCCTCGCGGGGGCCCCTGGCGACTGACTAGGCGGTTGACGGGCGGGGCGCGGCCGGGCCACACAGGGGGGCCATGCTCAGGACCGGCACGATCGCGGACTCGGACGGGCACGGGCTCGTCCCTCGCTCTCCGAAGGAGCCGGGGCGGCTCGGTCGTCGCTGGCTCGGGATGATGGGGCACTATTCGACGATTGCCCCCTTTGTCCTGCGCCGGATCTTCCCCGTGGTGCAGCCGCCGACCGCCCCCTGGGCGGTGACCTGGGAGGACCGGGAGCTCGGCCCGGTCCGGCTCACGGGGCGGCTGCGGGCCCTGGACGGGGACGAGCTGCTCGTCGTCGTTCATGGCCTCGGCGGCTCCGTCCAGAGTGGGTACATGCCCCTCGCGTTGGCCGCCGCGGAGCGCGCGGGCATGTCGTGCATCCTGCTCAACGTGCGGGGAGCGGACCGGTCCGGCGAGGACATCTCCCACGCGGGGCTCACCGAGGATCTCCAGGCCGTGTTCCAGAGCCCCTTGCTCGCGGCCTACCGGCGCATCTACCTCCTCGGCTACTCCCTCGGCGGTCACCTGGCCCTGCGCTACGCGACCGAGGCGCCCGACCCGCGGCTTCGCGGTGTGGTCGCGGTCAGCTCCCCCCTCGATCTCGACGCGGCGGCGCAGGCCTTCGACCGGAGCCGCTGGAGCGTGTACCGGCACCACGTCCTCGCGAGCTTGCAGGCCATCTACGAGGCTCGCTACCGACGCCGTGGGGGACCGCTGACCCCCGAGGAGGTACGGCGCATTCGCCGGATCCGCGAGTGGGACGAGCGCGTGGTCGCGGAGCGCTTCGGGTTTCGAGGCGCGGACGATTATTATCGACGTGTGAGCGTGAGCGGATGTCTCGGTGCGCTCCAACGTCGTGCCCTCTACGTGGGGACCCACGGGGACCCCATGGTGCCGCGGGACACGGTGGTCGGAGCGCTGGAGGGCGCCGCGTCGTGTCTGGACGTGCGCTGGGCCACGTGGGGCGGGCACATGGGGTTCGCGAAGGATTTCGATCTCGGCCTGCCGGGGCCCCGCGGGCTCGAGCACCAGGTGTTGGCCTGGCTCCGCGCCGAGACGGGGTGAGCTTGGAGGCGCGAGGGCGGCGCCCACGCCTCGCGTTGGGGTGAGGTCGGATGCGGCGCCCGCGCCCAGGGTATCGAGGATGGGCTGGGTGCTGACGTCAGCGTCGCTGGTTGCCCCGGGCGGGTACGAGGAGGGCGACGTGCTCCTGGCGGGGCGCGTCGGCGAAGGCTCGCTCCGCACCCTGCAGAAACAGGGGGCGCGGCTGAGAGGCCACGGCGGCGACTTCGAAGCCGCTCCGCTCCGCGGCGCGCTGGAGCTCCGCGTCCGCGCGCAAGGCCTGGCGATCGACGACGGAGTCTGCGACCACGATGACGACCCGTCCCTCCGGAGCGAGCACGCGGCGTAGCTCCCGGAGCGTGGCGCCGATCTCGTCCTGCCAGCGTCGGGCGGCGGCGAGGCGTCCCAGGCGACGGTACTCGCGTCGAGCGCCGATCTCGTCGCGCCGAAGGGAGCCTTCGTTCAGCGCCAGCCACTGGAGGCGGTGGAGGTGATGATCGAGGTAGTCGTAGACGCCGGGATACGGCGGCGAGGTCACGACGAGATCGATCGTGCGCGAGGGGACGTGGCGGAGGCGGCGCGCGTCGGCGACCGCGATTTGGGCGACGGGGACGCGCGCCGGCAAGCGTCGCTTGTAGTCGCCGAGACGCGCGGCGAGCTCTTCGGTCTTTTGCGTGAACAGCGCGATGGCGAAGCCCGACGGCAGGCGCCGGGGCGCCTTGCGCCGCGTCGTGTCTCCCTCGGAGTGAGCGACCTTGGTGAGCATCGAGGAGAGCACGAGCCGCAGCGCGCGCTGGGTGTCTCCGGGGCGCAGCTGCTCGATGCCGTGGCTCAGGCTGTCGAGCTCCAGGAGGATGTGCACGGGATAGCGCTCGCGATCCTCGGGCCCGTAGAGGCGCAGGGGAGCCGCCTTGGCGACGCGACGCTCCTCGGCTTGCTCGGCGATGTGCTCCGCAGTCGCGAGCAGCCGATCCGCGAAGGCGCGGGTGAGCCCGAGGGTCTTGAGCCAGGCGAGCTCCACCGCGAGGGGGTTCAGGTCCGAGCCGACGGCGCGGCGACCCGCAGCGCGCGCCTCCACGAGGACCGTGCCGCTGCCGCAGAAGGGATCGAGGACTCGCTGGCCCTTCTCGGAGAGCCCCTCGATGAGCCGAGCCGCCGTGAGGGGGTGGAGCCGCGCGGGGTAGCTGTGAAAGCCGTGTACGTCGGCCATCACCTGCTCCTCTCGGGGCGACACCGCGAGGGCACGGATCAACGTGTCGCGCTCCGCGTCGCTCCCTCCGCGCACCTCGACCCGGCCGCCGACGTGACTCAAAGCGCGGCGCTCTCGGCGCGGCGGCGGCTCGGGGCGAGCCGGGGCGCCCGCGGACGGGCGCTGGCCACGCGGCGGCCGTGCGTCGGGGCGTGAGGCTTTCGGGCGCGGCGCCTGCGCGTCGTCGTTCGGACGTGGTGATCGAGCGTCGTAGGGGCGCCGTGACCGCTCGTCGGATCGTGAGGACTTCGGGCGAGGAGGCCTCGCGTCGTCGGAGCGCGACGGCTTCGCGTCGGGGCGCGGGGACCTCCCGTGGGGCGACGGGGCGCTCGAGGTGGGGCCACGCGAGGACTGGCCGCGCGAAGACTGGCCGCGCGAAGACTGGCCGCGCGAGGACTGGCTGCGCGGAGACTGGCCGCGCGAAGACTGGGCTCGCGAGGAAGGTGCGCGTGAGGACTGGCCCTGTGAGGACTGGGCGCGGGGCGGGCGAGGGGAGCGGCGGGCGGCTGGCACGGCGGGAGCATGGCCGCGCGCTGGCTCCACACAAGGGGATTCTCTCAGTGAGGACGAAGGCCCCGATCCGCCAGGGACTTCAGGCGGCTCCACAGCCCGCTGGCGAGGGCCCCGTCCGCGACGTCCAGCACCCGCTGGATCACGCCGAGCACGTCGCCCTCCCCCGCCCAGTGTCTGCGGAGGACCTCGGCGCTGGTGGATTTCAGGAGCCCGTTCAGGACGTAGGCCGTGAGCGCGACGTCATCCACGTACCCCACGGGCCCGGCGAGCCCTTCGGGGACGAGGTCCAGGGGCGAGACGAAGTAGGCGATGGTCGCGGCGAGCTTCGCCTTCTCCGTCAGGGGGACGGCGGGATCGACGACCAGGCGACACAGGAGATGGAACAGGTCGGGCCCGACCAGCAACAGATCGGCGTACTTGTATCCGACGCCCTTGCCCTCGAGCCACGCCCGAATCCGGTGGCGTAGGTCCTGGTAGAAATCATGGTGCTTCGTCTCGGCCATGACGAGCGAAGCATACCAGAGGCGCGCGCGTGCGCTCGGCGGCGTTCGGATCGAACCTCGAAGCTGCCGCTCGGGAGCGGCGGCGCGGGTGTGCCGCTCGCGTTTTTCGCTGCTGTTCCCCGGTGGCGTCCCCCGCTCGGGTGTGCTGACGCATGACCGTCGCAGGACAGCGGCGTGACGCTGCGCGGCGCTCGGCTCCGAGCCGAGCGCCGCGGTCGCGCGGAGTGGGCTGACGGTCGGCTGAGAGGAACTCAGGAGGCGTAGCCGCGCAGGTAGGGCAGCTGCTGCGCCGTGCGCCGGATGGCGTCCTCGTTCGCGAGGAGCTCGACCGTCGAGTCCCAGCGGCCCTCGAGGAAGGCCTTGCGGGGCCCGTCGGGCATGGTGAACGGGTAGCTGGCATCCCCCAGGCGGATCGTGCGCGTCTCCAGATCGACGGTGAGCTCCGCCTCGGGCTGCTGCTCCACGGCCGACATCAGCTGCTCCATCGTGGCGGCGTCGACGGTCGGGCACGGGATGCCCAAGGACTGGCAGTTCCCGTAGAAAATCTCCGCGAAGGACTCGCCCACGATGACCCGGATCCCCTCGCCCCAGCGGGCGATCGCCTGCGGCGCGTGCTCACGGCTCC
>Ga0207873_1002753_pt1 | contig 13839 bp, 12 predicted proteins | sample BGWIniCompost_FD_187373 | JGI IMG/M metagenome (GOLD analysis project Ga0207873, IMG submission 187373) | Cellulose adapted compost microbial communities from Newby Island Compost Facility, Milpitas, CA, USA - BGW Initial Compost (SPAdes)... ... | reverse complement strand
TACTGTTATAATTGTGGTTTCGGCAATTAATCTTTTATCTGCACAAATAATAGATGGTCAATTTATAACAAGTGCGGATTCCAATTGGTATAAAGTAACAATTGCAGTAAATATGCAAAGTGGTAATGGAAGTGCTGGTGTTGTAAGTTTAGAGTTTACTTATAATTCAAACGATCTATTTTTTCCTACTGACCCTATTAAAAATACAGATTATATTCTGCACGGAGACTATAATATATTTTCTAGTCAAAATATTACTCGACCAAGATCAAATGCTATAAGAATTAGTCTTGCCACAGATGGATTACCACCTCCTGTTCCTTTATCTACTACGCCAGATAGTATTATTACTTTTATTTTTTTAGTTAACAATTTTCAAGGTAATTCTAATCTTGTCTGGGTTACAACCGAGATAGCACCGGCATTTCCTCAACCCATCTATACGATTGGAAATTGGCCTAATAAAAATGAAGCTCCTCTTCCAGTTGAGCTTAGTACATTCGCGGCACAAACATCTGGCGAATCAGTTCAACTTTTATGGCAGACTAAAACAGAAGTTAATAATTATGGTTTTGAAATTCAGAGATTGCAGAATAAGGAAACTACAAATTTGCACAATTTAAAGTGGGAAAAAATTGGTTTTATTAAAGGAAATGGTAATAGTAATTCACCAAAAGAATATTCATTTGTAGATAAGAATCCCACTGGAGGGACAAAGTTTATTTACAGGCTAAAACAAATAGATAATGACGGAACTTTTGCATATAGTGATGAAGTTGAAGTTGAGCTTATTCCGGATAAATTTGAGCTTTATCAGAATTATCCTAATCCTTTCAATCCTTCCACTAACATTAAATTTAGCCTACCTGCAGCATCATTAGTTAGAATAGATATTTACAATATTATAGGAGAACACATTCGTACTCTTGTAAATGGTGAAATGGAAGCAGGTTATCATAATGTTGTTTTTGACGCTTCTGATCTTTCAAGCGGCACTTATATTTATAGAATTAGTACACCGAATTTTACTCAAACAAAGAAAATGCTTCTTCTTAAATAAAATTGTTAACTCCTTTTTAAAAAATCCCGGTCGCTTGGCCGGGATTTTTTGTTTTAAAGTGTCCTTTTTATTCACATCTAAAAAAAATTTCTCTCCCTCTTGTTTTTTAATAAAGTATACTTTAATTTGAAACTGAATCAGATGAACACATTTATAGTATTTAATTTTAGAATGTATCATCTTTTCCTTTTCTGATTTTCAGTATAAAATTTTCCTGCGATAAAATGGGCTATCTCAGATTTTTTATGGGCGGCACTTTGATTTTCATGACTTACTCCTTATGAATTTTTAGAAAGACCCCTAATAAATTATTAATTCATTAATTAAATGAGGGTATCATGAAAAAACTTATAATAATCTGTGCATTGTTTTTCTTTTTTCCCTTCTCAACTATCCTTCCACAAATTTTTATAACCGGTACTCCATACACACAAGATTTTAACACTTTAGCTAACACCGGAACTTCTGATGTTATGCCGGTTGGATGGCATTTTTTCGAAAGTGGTTCTGGTGCAGATGGTCTATATACTGCAAATCATGGAAGCAGTACCTCAGGAGATACTTACAGTTATGGTTCTGAGGGAGACAATGATAGAGCACTTGGAGTAAGGAGAACAGGAACTTTAGTATCAACTATTGGTGCTAATTTTATTAATAATACCGGAGCAGAAATAACTCAATTATATATAACCTACACAGGCGAACAGTGGCGTGTTGGTGCAAACAGACCTGATCCTGATATATTAAGTTTCCAATTCAGTACTGATGCAACAAGTTTGAGTGATGGCAACTGGACACCTGTTACTCAACTTGATTTTAGTAGTCCGCTTGTTAATACAAATACAGGAGCTGTAGATGGAAACGCTCCTGAAAATAGAACAACTGTGGCTTTTACTATTACCGGATTATCAATTGCAAATGGCTCTGGGTTCTGGATTCGCTGGTTAGATTTTGATGTTTCTGGAACTGATGATGGTTTGGCTGTGGATGATTTTACTATCGATCTTAATCCTCCTCCGGTTGTGTTTTCTATGAACCCTTCCTCACTAAACTTTGGATCTGTAATCATAGGTGATTCTGCAACACTGAATGTTATTGTTGAAAATATCGGAGCTTCAGTTAATCTTGATATTACCAACGCCGTTTCATCAAATCCGCTTTATACTTTTGAACCAAATTCTTTTCCTATATCAATTGCACCGGGCAACTCGCAAGAATTTACTGTTAAATTTAAACCTGATACCACAGGACTTAAAACAGGTACAATTGATTTTACACATAATGCTCCGGGGTCTCCTTCATCATTATCTTTAAGCGGAATCGGACAATCTCCTTCCTCAGGAGGTGTGCTGAAATTTATAACAGATGTACGTAATTTACTTGATGGCACACAGGACAATAAAGATACTATTGTTTTAAGTGGACATACAAGTAGTCCTGTGAAAGCTTTGCAGTTTAAAGTTCTGATTGGTAAAACTAACGGCGGACTAATTTTAAGATCTGTTTCGAGAGGTTCAGCAGTTCCTGTAAGTGATTTTAATTTCAGTTATGAAATCTCGTCAGGAAATACTTTACCTGATGGTTCTTCAATTGACACAGTTAAGGTTGTTATTCTTGGAAACGATTCGAATGAAATTTCACCGGACCCTGGTGACCAGGAGATTGCAATTTTATCTTATGATGTTGTTAGTATTACCGGTGTTTCTTCTCAAACATTTTTAGGAATACAGGATGTTACAGGTGCAACAAGTCCGCCTGTAGTTAATGCAGAAATTACGGCCGGACATGATGAAATAATTAACATCTTTAATGGAACGCTCGAAGGTTTGCTTGGAGATGTTAATCTCGATAATTATGTAAATATTCTCGATCTGCTTTTGATGATTGATTACATCCTTGGTAAAACAGAATTCGATGCTGACCAATTCTTCAATGGTGATTTATCTCCCTGGACACCGGGCGATCCGCTTCCTACCCGTGATGGTGTAATTGATGTTCTTGATCTTGCACTTTTGCAGGACATTATTTTAACCGGTTTATATCCAAATGGTTCTTCAGTTCATAAATCTCTTTCAGGATATCTTTCAGGTAACTCTAATAAACTTTCACCTGGTATGGATGTTAAACTTTCATTATTTATTACAGAAAACGGTTTAACAGCAAGTTTGGAATCAATTAAAAAAGTTAAAGGACTTCAATTGGAATTGAATGAGCTTAATTCAATTATTCCTCAGCAAGCAGAACTTACTTCAGTATTTGACCAGGCATTTTATTATCAGAATAATTCTTTTGTAAGAATACTTACTTACGATTCACAATCAAATCCTGTTATGCCGGGAGAATTTATAGTTGCAGATATTCCTTTTACAATTACTAATCCCGAAGGGATTGTTGTTCAAAATGTTATAGTGGCTGATGAAAACAACAAAGCAATTGAGAAGATTGAAGTAGAGATTAATTATTATAATCCTGATATACCAATGGATTATATTCTGCATCAGAATTATCCTAATCCTTTTAATCCTACTACATCAATCAGATTTGAAGTACCTGATGATGGATTTGTAACCATAAAAATTTATGATATGCTTGGACAAGAAGTTGCAGAAATATTTTCCGGGGAAGCAAAAGCCGGTAAATATTTATTAAACTGGGATGGTAAAGATAATAACGGAAATCAGGTCAGCAGCGGAAGTTATATTTATCAGATGACTGCCGGAGATTTTATAAGTTCTAAAAAGATGTTATTAATTAAATAAAAGTCACTCCCCAAACCCCTCTCCTTAGGAGAGGGGTTTTTTAAAAGCCTGTCTTCATAATTTGAGAAATTTAAATACTTATCTCAGAAAGTATTTAAATTATTGTATGAAAAATTCAGTAACTGTGGTAAATCCTTTCATCTATAAAATTTTCCCCGAAGATTATATATCACTCACACAACACCTGGTTAACAACAAAAGTCTTTTTAATGAAATTTCCGATACAAAGAAAAACAATAACATAAAATTATTAAAACAATATTCACATATTCTTAAAAGATGGAAAAACAAAGAGAATTTTTCTTCTGAGGAATTGTATAATGATTTTGTTATTTACAAAAGCTTTTACAAGGAAATAGGTGCAGGTTTAAAGTTTAATCCTCTCTCACAGGCAAATCAAAGTTTTCATATACTTGAAAAAATTCTTGAACTGCTAAGAAAATATATTGATCTTATTCAACCAAAAGTTGTCTATAAATCTTTTGATATTATACCGGGAAAAAATGAAATTACATTAAAAGATAGTGATGTTAAATTCACTGGAAAAAAAATAAAAATATTTTCAGGGCATTCATCTTTAAAAGAAGAGAGGGAAGTTACTGAGTATGAATTTTTCAATAAAAAAATCTGGGTTTATGTTACTACAATAGGACCTGGTATAGATAATGAAGTTAAATCACTTGCGGAAAAAGGTGATGTGTTTGATGCATATTTGCTGAATGGTATTGGTGCCGGTGCAGCGGAGATGGTAGCAAATGATTTAAACCTTTTTATGAATGATAATAATTTTAACAAAGATTTTACTTATAAAAGAATTTCTCCCGGTTACGGTGATTGGCATATTTCCGAACAGGAAAAAATATTTAAGCTTCTTAATCCTGAAAAAACTATAGGAGTAACTTTAACACGCACTCATATTATGATTCCTGAAAAATCAACTTCAGGTATTATGGGACTTGTTCCTTCAGATGTAAAATGAAAAAATTAATTGAAGAACTTATTAAACAAAAACCTGTTGTAACCGATGGCTCGTGGGGTACTCAGCTTCAGACTCTTGGTCTTCCGGCAGGAGAATGTCCCGATATCTGGAATCTTACAAATCCTCATTTAGTTGAAAAAGTTGCAAAATCATATGTTGATGCCGGAAGTAAAATCATTCTTACAAATACTTTCAGAAGCAACAGGCTTGCTTTGAAAGATTTTGGTTATGATAATAAAGTGAAAGAAATTAATAGAGCAGGAGTTGAAATTTCTAAAAGGTCAGCAGGTGATAAAGCTTATGTTTTTGCTTCGGCTGGTCCGGTTGGGAAATTAATTTTAACAGGTGAAATAACAGAGGAAGAAATTTATCAATCATATTCAGAACAGATGCAAACTTTTAAAGAAGCCGGTGCAGATGGAATTGTAATAGAAACTCAATCAGATTTAGCTGAAGCATTAATTGCATTAAGAGCGGCTAAAGAAACAGGTTTGCCTGTTGTGGTATCAATGGTTTTTGATTCAGGAAAAGATAAAGAATATACATTTATGGGGAATTCACCTGAAGAATGTGCAAAGCAATTAAAAGATGCTGATGCCGATATTATCGGGGCAAACTGCGGACAGGGGATTGAAGGATTTATTAATATCTGTAAAAGAATTAAATCATCTACAAATCTGCCTGTATGGATTAAACCTAATGCCGGGCTGCCTCAGTTTGAAGGTTCAACCATTGTGTATAAAACCACCCCTGATGATTTTGCCGGCTTCATTCCTGATTTAATAAATGCCGGCACAGATTTTATCGGAGGCTGCTGCGGAACAAATCCTGATTTTATCACATCTATAATAAAAACTATTAGGGAACTAAAGTGAAATAACTTTAGTTAATGGTTACAATTTTACTAATTATACTTAGCCTTGCCTTACCAGGATTGTTTAATTAATTTTACAATATTGAATTCCAGAGGTGAAGAAAAATGAATACACTTAAGACAGTATTTTTAATGACATTAATGATGGTTCTCTTCCTCATTGTAGGGTATTTCCTTGGAGGAAGTACAGGAATGACCATTGCTTTTATATTTGCTTTAATAATGAATTTTACCAGCTACTGGTTCTCTGACAAAATTGTACTTTCTATGTACAGGGCAAAAGAAGTGACAAGAGAATCAGCACCTAAATTTTATAATATGGTAGAGCAGCTTGCACAAAATGCAAATCTTCCAATGCCAAAGGTTTATATTATTAACGATCCTACTCCAAATGCATTTGCAACCGGAAGAAACCCGCAGCATGCAGCGGTTGCTGCTACGACAGGAATTCTGCAGGGACTTAACAATGAAGAACTTGCCGGTGTTATGGCACACGAACTTGCTCATATTAAAAACAGGGATATTCTTACCGGAACTATTGCTGCAACTCTTGTTGGAACAATTACATATATAGCTCAGATGGCAGGGTGGGCATTTATGTTTGGAAGAGGAGGAGATGATGAAGATAACGGACTTGGTGCATTGTTTATGCTTATTGTTGCTCCAATTGCAGCAACATTAATTCAGTTTGCAATTTCAAGGTCAAGAGAGTTTGCTGCTGATGCAGGAGGTGCAGAGATAAGTAAAAATCCTCTTGCTCTTGCAAATGCACTTTCAAAAATTTCAAGAGCAAATGAAATAAAACCTGTAAGTCATGTTAATCCGGCTTCTGCACACATGTTTATTGTTAATCCGCTCAGCGGAGGGGGAGTAGCCAAATTGTTTTCAACACATCCTCCCGTTGAGGAAAGAATAAAAAGACTCCATGAAATAGCTGAAGGCAGAAGATAAAATTGTTAGAAATAATATTATTAAAAGAAGGCTGTTTAAATAACAGCCTTTTATTTTGAATTTATTAAAAGTGTTTGGGTTAATTAATACTTTTATTATTTATCTTTAAATATGAAATTAAAAAAACATAGTGAACATAAAGATGAAAAATCTTCTTTATCTTTTATTCTTATCTTAATTACAGTATTTATTTTTTCAGTTTATTTAGGAAATAATCATGCCCAAACAAAATCAAACCTGGAAATTTTTTACGAGTTAGTAGATTCATCAGCAAACACTTTAGTAAAAAATATTCCACCGGATATTGATTCAATTAATCTGCAGCTTACTTTAGGTGATAGTTATTCATTATTTGGCAACAGGATAATTTCTAACCTTATTTCATCAGGAAAAATTATTAGTGAAGAAAACAAAAATGCTGTAAAAGTAAATTATGTTATTGATGATGCGGATGTTTCTTATGGTGAAATATTCAGAGACGGATGGTTTGGTTCTTATTATGTTCTGAGAACAGTTTCACTGAAAGGAAATTTTCTTATTCATGGTTCTTCATCATATTTTGATGAATTCTATTTCTCATTTAATGATTCAATAAAATATGATGATATAAATTCCATAGAAAATAACTCTTATCCTTTTACTAAAGGGGAAATTCCATCCGAACCTTTTTTTTCAGGTTTATTTGAACCTTTAGTTGCAATTGGTACTGCTGCAGTTGCTGTAATTTTATTCTTCACAATCAGAAGTAAGTAATTCAATTTTACCTTTGAAGCCTTTTTTAATTTAGTTATTATTGAAGATTAAAATATTACATTTTTGATATTATGAAGAAAATACTCCTTTTGTTTTTTATAACAGTAATATTCTTTGGATGTTCATCATCTCTGGATACAGTTAATTTTTCTGCCGAGGAAAAACTTAATTATGCAATGAAGCTTTATGAAGAAGAAGATTACGAAACTGCTGTGAATGAATTCCAGGCAATTGTGCTTCAGTATCCGGGAAACCCTGTTGTTGATGATGCACAATTTTATCTTGGTATGACACGCTTTAACAGGGGTGAATATATTCTCGCTGCTTACGAATTCAGCAAACTGGTTACAAGTATGCCTGCAAGCGAATATGTATCGCAGGGACAATACATGCTTGCCGAATGTTATTACCAGCTTTCACCGCATTACTCACTCGACCAGAAATATACAAGAAAAGCTATTGAAGAATTCCAGGCATTTATTGATTTCTTTCCTTCAAATGAAAAAGTACCTGAAGCAGAAAGAAAGATTGATGAACTGAATGAAAAACTTGCATACAAAACTTATGAGAGTGCAAGAATTTATGAGAAGCTTGAATATTATACAGCCGCAATAAATTATTATGATAATGTACTTGAAGTTTACCACGATACAAGGTTTGCACCGCTTGCAATGTATAATAAAATAAAATTATTGTTAGACAGGAACCGGAATGATGAAGCATTAACTGAGATGAACAAATTTATTCAGCGTTACCCTGATAACATTAGAATAAATGAAATTAAAGAATTAAAATCATCCCTAGAAAGTAAACTCTCGGCTGCTAAGTAAATGGTTCCTGCAAAAAAAATCAGTGATTCTGTTGTTATAATGACCGAGCTTGTTCTGCCAAATCATGCTAATCCGCTCGGCAATTTACTTGGCGGACAGCTAATGCACTGGATTGATATATGCGCCGGAATCTGTGCATCGAAACATAACCAGAGGGTTTGTGTTACTGCTTCGGTTGACAGAATAGATTTTCATCATCCTATTAAAGTTGGTGATGCTGTTACTCTTCATGCATCCGTGAACAGAGTTTTTAACACATCTATGGAAATAGGTGTAAAAGTATACGCAGAATCATTTAAAGATGGTATTAAACTGCATACAAATACTGCTTATCTTACTTTTGTAAGTGTAGATGAAAATAATAAACCTGTTAAAGCAATTGATGCAGTTCCCGAAACTGAAGATGAAAAAAGAAGATATGAAGAAGCTCTCTTACGCAGAGAAGCAAGACTCTCAACAAGAAAACGTTTATAGTAATAAGACAGATTTTGCTTATCTCAATTTTCTTCTCTTATTTTTTTTAATTAATGATAACATCACACCTCAAATTCCTATTAATGGCTTCTGCAAACTAAGTTATTTTAAAGTTGATTCAGGTTTTACCAGAATGATTATGGTTAATTATAATGAAGATGCTTATTCCGACCTTCTTCTTTATAATCCATCTTTAAATGAAATTGCTTTAGTTAAAGGAATGACAGGAGGGGAATTTAATAACTCAAAAAAATTTTTTATTCCTTATAGTTTTAATTCTGTTCAGTCGCTTAATTATAAATCATCTACAAGGTTTGTTTACACATCAAGAAAAAACCGTAGTGCAGGTATATTTCAGTTAAATAAAAACGGGAAACCTGAAATTCAGACAAATGTATCCTTCGATTCCTATCCCGAATTTATTAATACTGCAGATGTTAACAGCGACAATAAAAATGATTTGCTGATTTCAGGTGGGGCTTTTAAAGGGATGTCAATTCTTTTGAGAAATGAAAATGATTTAACTGAAGAAAAAATTTCCGATGAAAGTATTTATTCTCATTCGATATTTATTGAATTAAACAACGATGAATTCCCCGATATTGCTGCTTATGATTTGATTAATCGTTCATTCATTTTTTTTTACAATAATAGTCTTGGCAGTTTTCGTAAAGCAAGAACGATTAATTTGAATGAAAAACCCATCTCGGTAAAATCATTTGATATTAATCTCGATTCTTATGATGACCTGATTTTCTCAGATTTAAATTCTATTAATATCTGGTATGGAGATTTTCGTTCTTCTTATGAAAAAAGATTAGTAATTAAAACAAAGTATAAACCTGATAAATTTATATACGGAGATTTTAACAGGGATGGTTTTATTGATATAGCTTATCTTAATACTGAAAATTCTTTAGTCAGCATAATCTTTGCTAAAGATGAAAATGATTATTACGGGGAGATAATTTATCTTCATCAAAAAAATATTAATGACATAATTCCGTATTACAGCCGTTTTATTAATGGTATAGCTGCTTTAAGTTTTAATGGAGAGCTTTACACAATTACACATGTTTCTTCATTTACTGATGATGTAAACATATCATTAAGTGCAAAGCCATTTGCATTATCTTATTTTGATTATGAAAATAACAGCATTACAGATTTTTGTTTTATTGATAGTCTTGATAACAAAATAAAATTCATTTTAAGAGATATTACAGGCAGACCTTCCCGGTATTATTCATTTCAGTTGATTGAAAATCATGAAAAAATAATCACTGAAAATCTTTCAGTAAATGAAAAGATATTTATCTGCTATTCCTTTAATAAAAAGATGATTGAAATTGTAAATGCAGATTTTGACAGCATTCATTTTTCAAAACAGATCCTTTATGTTCCCGGTGAAATTACAGACCTGAAAGTTAAAAGAGATAATGTGAATAATTACTCAATCTTTATTCTTTATAGAAAAGATGAAGCTTTACATTTTGGGAAATTTACTTACAGAGATTTTAAATTTGATTTTTCATCCCAAATAATTAGTAAGGATAAAACTGCCGATGCATCCATAGGTTTAAGCGGAAATACAATTATTAATTATTGGAGTGATGAAGATTCAGCATACATCTTTAATTTATCTGAGGCTAAAACAAAAAAAATAAGAGAGCTTTATTTTATTAATAAAGATGAAGCAGAAGAAATTGTTTCTTTTACAGGTGATTTGCTTAATATGGATAAGAATATTTCTATAAATTTTCTGAATAAACAACAGAGCGGTTATGCTTTAGTTTTTTCTGATGTATTACTTACTAAAATTTCGGGCAGCAAACCTTTTGGATTTAGGATAACAAATAAAAATCATTTATTTTTTGGTGAAACAAGATTAGGATTAAAAAAACTTTTTGCTTACCAGGAGGATAAAAAAATTATAAGCAGACTTGAGTTTATTCAAAACGGAAGGAATGTTATTCTAACTAAAATTGCTGATGTTAATAAACCCGGAGATTTTTTTATAAAAAATATGACTTCAAAAAATTACCATCTTGTTTACTCCAATCTTGAGAAGAATTGTATCAGTATTATCAGGCTGAGAAACTGATGCGGTACCTTCTGCTTTTCTTTTTATTTAGCTGCTCTCTTACTGCACAGGAATATAACTCAAAACAGTTAGATTCGTTATATAATCTTTTTATAAAGATGCATAACTCTGCACAAACAGATAATCCTTTGGAAAAAGTAGAGATTATTAAATGCGGGTTTGGGACTGTTAATATTATTAAAATGAATATGGAAAAATTTTCTTTAGAGAAGCAGCAGATATTAAATGAAATTCTTCAGAGACCGCAAAAGCATACGAGTATTGTTAGTCCTTCAGGATTTTTCAGAGTTCATTTCGATACCACAGGTTTTGAAACTCCGAGGTATGATAATTCACTTTCACCTTTAGAGAATGCTCAGCAGGTTGCACTTGCGCTAGATTCAGCATATAATTTTGAAGTAACATATCTTGGTTATCCTCCTCCTCCAAAAGATGGAAATGAAGGTGGTGATGATTTATATGATGTTTATATAACAAGTGCAGACGGAAGTTACGGATTCACTGAATGGGAAACACCTCTGGGCAATCAGAAATACACTTCACATATTCAGATTCACTATAGCTTTGAAAGCTCCGGCTTTGCAACACATGGTTTTGATGCAATGCGTGTAACAGTTGCTCACGAGCTTCACCATGCAATACAAATGGGATGCTATACAAGAGATAAAGTTGATGTAGACCTTTTCTTTTATGAATTGACTTCTACATCAATGGAGGAATTTGTCTTTGATGAAGTAAATGATTATTACGCATATATGCCTTCATATTTTAATAATCCAGGTGTTTCTTTTGTTAATACTTCAGGATATGATATTGCTTTATGGAATATTTTTTTAAAAGATAAATTTCATTTTAATATAATCAGAAGGCAGTGGGAACTTTTTCCGCAGTACAGAGCATTGAATGCAATAAATATAAGTTTAAATGAATACAACTCTTCTTTTAAAGAAGCTTTTCATGAATTTGCAGTCTGGAATTTCTTTACAGGATACAGAGCAAAACCCGGTGAATATTTTGAGGAAGCTTCTGCATATCCTTTAATAAAACCGACCACTGTTATGAATTTCGATACACCTCATAAAAAAATTAATAGTAATATTTTGCCTGCCGCAAATTCTTATATTTTATTAATTAATAACAACATAATTCCAAGAGACAGTTTATACATACTGGTAACAAACTCTGATTACCAGGGGGCTGTAACAGACCCTAATGCATCAGCATCATTTGAATATAACCTCTATAATTATCCGGAGGCTGGCAGTATAAGACTTAATGAACTTTATGATTATTATTTTTCATTCATCACAAGTGTACCGCAGATATGGAGTCATTCGGAATTTATAGATAATGAATTAATTGGGGAACATAAATTCTTTACAAATTATAATTATGCATTCCCTTCACCTTTTGTTTATAGTAAACATACTTTCATTTTTATACCGGTTTTAAATCCCTCATCGGAAAATGTTGATTTGAATATCTATACTTCTTCTATGGAACTGATTTATTCACAAAGCAGAACTTTAGCTGAGAGAGATGGTCAAACAGGATTAATGTGGAATGCACTTGATAATGATAACCAGAGGCTGGCTTCGGGAGTTTATATTTATGCAGTTAAATCGGGAGAAAATACTTCTTTAGGCAAACTGGTAATTTTTAATGATTAACTATTCAATTACCGCCGAAGCAATAAATAAAACTTTCGGCAGAAGATTAATTTTTAACAACATTAGTTTTAAAATATCAGCTCCTTTTGTTTTTGGTATTTCCGGTCCGAATGGTTCCGGAAAATCAACTCTTGTAAAAATAATTGCTAATGTTTTATCGCCTTCTTCAGGAAAAATTTTTCATCATCTGAACAATGAAGAAATAAAACCGGAGAAACTTCACAATCATATAGGACTCGTATCGCCATATCTTATTCTTTATGATGAATTTACTGCTTATGAAAACCTGAATTATTTTTCAGAGATTAGGGGAGTATCATTTAATAAAGAAAGAATTGATAACCTGCTGAACAGATTTCTTCTTTATAACAGGAGAAATGATTTAGTGAAAACATATTCATCAGGAATGAAACAAAGATTAAAATTTATTTTTGCTTTAATGCATTCACCGCAATTAATAATTCTTGATGAACCAACCTCCAATCTTGATGAAGAAGGTAAAGAAGCAGTATATGAACTAATTAAGGAAGAAGGAATGAATAACATTGTCGTTGTAGCGTCAAACGAAGAACGTGATTTAAGTTACTGCAGCGAGGTACTGATGCTGGAGAAGTACAAAAATTAAATTGTTCAATTGCTTAATTGTTAAATTGTTTAATTTAATACGGTGGCTAAATGCATAATAAAAAATATTTAAAGTTAAATGATATTGAAGCATGCAGAATTGCATTTAAATTAAATAATTATGTTTGGGAACTGGTAATTAAGTGGGATTATTTTGCAAAAGATACTGTAGGGAAACAATTTGTAAAAGCAGTTGATTTAATTTCAGCTAATATTGCAGAGGGTTTTGGACGTTATTCAAAAAAAGATAAAATAAATTTTTTTAAATATAGTCTCGGCTCATTATATGAATCTCTTGATTGGAATGAAAAATCACATATCAGGAATTTATTAAATGAAGAAGATTATGGTTACATTTTTTCTGAACTATTTAAACTTCATAAGTCAATTAATAGTTTAATACTTTTTACAAATAGAAAATTAAGTTTGTAGGTTAACAATTAGACAATTAAACAATTAAACGATTAAATTGAAATCTTACGCTTTATTTAAAAAAGATATTAACTCTGAGCTGCGTACAAGGTATGCAATAAACTCACTGGCAATGTTTATTGTTGTTACCTTAAGTGTTATTCTTTTTTCAATCGGCAATGAGACGATAAGCGAGAGTTTAACCGGCGGATTATTCTGGGTGGTTATTTTCTTTACTTCTATGTCCGGGCTTTCAAGAGTTTTTGTAAGCGAAGAGGAGAGAGGTACATCATTAACTCTTCAGCTTTTAACTGCACCCTCAACAGTCTTTACGGGAAAGCTGTTATTCA
>Ga0207873_1002752_pt1 | contig 13840 bp, 9 predicted proteins | sample BGWIniCompost_FD_187373 | JGI IMG/M metagenome (GOLD analysis project Ga0207873, IMG submission 187373) | Cellulose adapted compost microbial communities from Newby Island Compost Facility, Milpitas, CA, USA - BGW Initial Compost (SPAdes)... ... | reverse complement strand
GGCCGCGCACCTCCGGCGTGTACGAAGCGAGGTTGGACGCGTTCGGCCGGTTCAAGATCGGGCAGCATGCGCCGCTCATGGACCTGCGCGGCTTCTTCACGACGACCCGGAGCGCCAATGGCTACGCTCACAGCCGCAGCTGACTCTCACACCCAGGGCGGCATGATCGCCCTCATACCGTCCGCCGAGGACGCGGCCCGCCTCGCAGTCGCCGGCGGCGAAGCCCCGGAGGAACTGCACCTGACGCTGCTGTTCCTCGGCGCCGACGGCGGCGCCTGGACCGAAGCCGAACGCGACGACCTCGAGCAGACCATCCGCCTCACCGTGGAGGACCGCGGCGTAGGCCCGGTGCACGCCAAAGCGTTCGGCGCCGCCCACTGGAACGCGGGCGGCGACTCCCCGTGCTGGGTGTGGAGCATCGGCGACGCCGAGCCCGGAGGCATCGGCCGGTCCGAGACGCTGCAACAGGTCCGGGGCCTGGTCATCGAGGCGCTCACCCAGTCGAGGACCCCGGACGTGCCGCCGCAGCACACCCCGTGGGCCGCGCACGTCACGGCCGCCTACAGCGGCGACCCGGCACTCCTGCCCGAACTGGAGCAGCGGCTCGGTCCGATCACGTTCGACCGGATCCGGCTGGCGTTCGGCGACGACGACCGGGACATCCCGCTGATGAGCGGCCCGGTGACCGCGTCCGCCGGCCGGCTGCGCCGCCAGCCCACCGAGTTGGAGACCCGCGCCGGTGTCGACTTCGCCGCCATGGACGAGGCGTGGCACACGGCGGTCGACGACACGCTCGCCGCGTGGGCGGACATCGTCGACGGCCAGCGGAAGGAGATCGTCGCCGCGGTGCAGGCCGCCGCCGAGGCGGAGGATCTCGACCGGCTGACGAAGCTCGAGGTGGACACCGACCCGGCCGCGGACCTGCTGTACAAGCGGATGCGTGCCTACGCCGAGCAGGCCGGCCGGGCGCTCGAGCGGGAGGCCGAGGCGCAGGGCGTCACCATCCCCGACTGGTCGCTGGATGACGAGGCCGTCACCGCGGCGGCGTTCCGGGACCGGATCCGGCAGATCGCCCGCACCACGGCCCGCCTGCTGGGCGGGAACTTCGTCGCGTCGGGGGTGCGTGCGGCGATGCGCTTGTTCGGGTCCGGCAGCCCCCGGCAGGTGGCCGGTCAGGTCGACGACCACCTGGCCGGCCTGTCCGACGCGAGTGTCAGGGATGCGATCGGCGGCGCCATGAGCGCGGCGCAGAACGAGGGCCGTATGGCCGTCCTCGCGGTCGCCCCGCGTGGCACGTATGTGGCGAGCGAGGCTCTCGACAAGAACTCATGTCAGCCGTGCCGGCGGGTGGACGGCACCCGCTACAGCTCGCTGGAGGCGGCGCGGGCCGCCTACCCGACGGGCGGCTACATCGACTGCCTCGGGGGGCCGCGCTGCCGGGGCTTCATCGTCGCCGTGTGGAACGAGGACGACGATGAGCAGCAGGCCGCCGGAACGATCATGGCGTTGGCGGCGGCCACAATCCCACCGACAGATCACAAGCAGGGAGGCACCGTGTATCGCACTGTGCAGGATCACCCGGACTGCGGTGCCGATACACCGTGGGCCGTCGTCGACGAAGAGGGCGAGCTCAAGGGCTGCTACGCCACGCAGGAAGAAGCCGACGCCGCGTGCGAGGGCATGCGCGACGACGACGATGACACCAACGAGGACACCCCCGACGAGGGCATGGACTATGCGGGCGAGGTCGCCCCGTGGGAGGGCCCGCTCGTGGTGGAGGGCATCGTTACCGGCGACGGCCGCGAGTTCGCGCCGGGCGCCCTGACGTGGGCCGACCTGCCGGTGCCGCTGCGCTGGAACAAGGAAGACTCCCACGGCGGTGAGCCGCGCACGACCGCAGTGAACGTCGGCCGCATCGACCGGATCTGGCGCGACGGGCAGCGCATCATGGGCGCGGGCGTCCTCGACCTCGGCAGCGACGACGGCCGCGAGGTGTACCGGAAGATCCAGGGGCAGTTCCTGCGCGGCGTGTCCATCGACGCCGACAGCATCTCGGACGCGGACGTGGAGTTCGTGTTCCCCGACGACGTCAACGCCGGCACCGGCGACAACGACGACGAGCCGGACATGTTCGAGATGCTGTTCGCGCAGCCGGAGAAGGTCATCTTCCACGGCGGGCGTATCCGCGCCGCCACGCTCGTCGATATCCCGGCTTTCGCCGAGGCGTACATCGCGCTGCTCGACGAGCAGGGCGCGGTGGTCGCCGGCGGCACCCCGGTGACCGAGCAGGAACTGGCGCAGCTTCAGGTGCAGGAGATGGGCGCGGTCGGCACCCACGACACCGCCACCTCGGACGGCGACTGGGACGGGCCCGCCAACGAGAAGCGGCTCGAGGCGCCGCTGACGGTGGCGAAGGCGCGCGCCGCCTACGCCTGGTACGACGGCAGCGCGGTCGAGGACGGCGAACTCCCCAAGACCGCGGCCAAGTTCATCCACCACGAGATCAACGCCGACGGCACCGTCGGCCCGGCGAACCTCACCGCATGCTCGGCGGCGATCGCCGCGCTGCACGGGGCCCGCGGCGGCACGAGCATCCCGGAGGCGGACCGGCGCGGCGTGTACGAGCACGTGGCCGCGCACCTGCGGGACGCGGGGCGGGAGCCGGAGCCGTTCCGGGCGCTGCACGCGGTCACCGCGTCGGGGGAGGTGTGGAGGCCGCCGGCGGAGTGGTTCGCCGACCCCAAGCTCAGCTTGCCCACGCCGATCACCGTCACGGACGAGGGCCGCGTGTACGGGCACGCCGCGCAGTGGGGCTCCTGCCACATCGGGCAGGAAGGCGTGTGTGTCCAGCCGCCGCGTGAGGACGACCACCCGTACTACCGGACCGGCGAGGTGGTGTGCGCGGACGGCTCGCGGGTGGCGGTCGGTCAGATCACCGTGGGGACCGGGCATGCGCCGCTGCATCTGGGGGCGGGCCCGGCGGCGGAGCACTACGACAACACCGGCGCGGCCGTCGCGGATGTGGCCGTGGGCAACGACCAGCACGGGATCTGGGTGGCGGGTGCGATCCGTCCGGGCGCGGACCCGCTGAAGGTGTACGAACTCCAGGCTGCGGGGCAGGTGTCGGGGGACTGGCGGCGGATCGGCGGTCAGCTGCGCCTCGTGGGTCTGCTGGCGGTGAACGTGCCGGGATTCCCGGTGCCGAAGATGCGGGCGCGGGTCGCGTCGGGGCAGCCGCAGGCGCTGGTGGCTGCGGGCCGGCCGACGGTGGCGTGGGGGCGGTCGCAGTCGGATCTCGAGCGTGAGGCGGTGCGGATCGTGATGCGTATGCTGTCGCGCCGTGTCCACCCCGGAGGGAGGTAAGCAAACATGTGCAGTTGCAACAAGAAGAAGCGGCCGGCGCCGCCGCCGCCACCGCCGTCAGGCTCCTGACCTTTATAAACACCAGCCCGGTAAAGGGAATTGACCTTTGCCGGGCTGTGTGCTATTGCGCTAACCTCCGGTCGAAGGCGCCACCATGACGGGCGCAAAGAACCCCCTTCGAAACCGGAGGACACCGTGGCCGAAGAGCTCTTCAGCGCCCCGTCCGACCTGACCCTCACTTCCGACGACGACCTCCGCGACCTCGAGGCCCGCGCCGTCGCCGAGTTCGAACGCATCAACAACCCCGAGGGAGAAGTCGACCCGGAGACGCTCCAGTACGCACTCCGCCTCACCGACGACCTCGACCGCATCCGCGCCGAACTCTCCGTCCGCGAAGTCCGCGCCCAGCGCGAGGCCGAGATGAAGCAGGCCCGCGTAGCCGAGCAGCTCTCCCAGCTCCAGGCCCGCGTTCACGGCACCCCCGCCGCCCAGCAGCAGACCGAGCCCGCACCCGCCGTCGACCCCGAGGCCATCGCCGCCGCAGCCGCACGCGGCGTCACCGCCGGCATGGCCGCGCTGATGCTCGACCGCAAGGGCGGCAGCGTCCGCCCCGAGGAGATCGCCCGCCGCGCCACCGCCTCCCTCGCGGAGACCGCGGCCCACGCGCCGAAGCCGCCGGTCAAGGAGCAGCGCCTGGCCATCACCGCCTCGGTCGACATCCCCGGCGTCGCCCGCGGCGGCGAACTGTCCACGTTCGACGCGCTGGTGGACGTCGTCGGCCGCAAGGCCAAGAGCATGCCGGTCACCCGCGGCAACCCCAGCTACCAGACGGTCGCGTCGATCCGGAACGACTTCTCCCACACCGTCGACTCCCGCACCACGCCGGCCGAGGTGGAGGAGCTGTTCCGCTACCTCACCAAGAGGGAGAAGGGCTTCGACGCCGAGGCGCTCGTCGCGGCCGGTGGCTGGTGCGCACCGTCGGAGATCCGCTACGACTTCTTCAACATCGCCAGCTCGTCCGGGCTGATCGACCTGCCGACGTTCGGCGTCACCCGCGGCGGCGTGCAGTTCCCCGTCTCCCCGTCTCTCGCCGACGCCCTCGGCGGCATCGCCTTCGCTCCGTTCAGCCAGGAGTTCGACAACACGTCGATGCCGTGGATGTGGACCGAGGCCGACGACATCGCCGCCGCCACCGGCTCCCCGACCAAGCCGTGCGTGCGCGTGCCCTGCCCCGACTTCACCGAGGAGCGCCTCGAGGCATACGGCTACTGCCTGACCGCAGGCAACCTCGCCAACGACGCCTACCCCGAGGCCACCGCGCACATGATCCGCCTGCTCATGCGGGCACACGAACACGCCGTCAACCGGCGCCTCATCGCGCTGATGGTGGCCCGCTCCGTCGGCCCCACCACCATCGGCGGTATCACCTCCGACTCGGCCGCCCCGCGCATCTTCAACGCCGCCGCGCTCGCCGCGACCGACTACCGCGAGCGGTACGGCATGGACATCAACGCCGTCCTGGAAATCGTCATCCCCGCGTGGGTGCGGGAGGCTATCCGGTCCGACCTCGCCTGGAAGGCCGGCGTCGACCTCCTCGCCGTGACGAATGCGCAGATCGACGACTACTTCATCTCCCGGAACGTCCGCCCGCAGTGGGTGGACGACTGGCAGGTCCGCGGCGCGAGCCAGTTCGGCAACAGCTCGGCGATGACCGCATGGCCCACCACGGTCGACTTCCTGATCTACGCGGCCGGCACCTTCCTCCACGGTCAGGGCATGAGCCTCGACCTCGGCGTGGTCCGCGACAGCGTGCTGAACGAGACCAACGACCACACCGCCGCCTGGTCGGAGGAGGCACACCTGATCGCCCGCGTCGGCCACGAGTCCCGCCGCTACACCGTCCAGTTCACCGTCAGCGGTCAGGCCGGCGGCGCGGTCGCCACCCCGAACGGCTCCCACGTCTAAGACCCCTCCAGCCCAAGGAGGGGCGACGCAATGGCGTCATGGCGATCGCTTACAGGAAGGTGGTGAACACGCATGGCTCGTCAGATCGTCGACCCACCCGTGTTCACCACGCTGCCCCACGGGCTGTGGGACGTGGCCCAGCAGCCGAGTGTGCCCGGCACGCACTGGCAGAACGGGATCACGTGGACCGAGCGCTGCCCGGTCGGCGCGACCACGTTCGCGCAGTGCATGGCCGTGTCCGGCACCGGCGAGGCGCCCGTCCCGCCGGAGAAGACCGGCAACGTCGAGCAGACGAACCGCGGCGCCACACCCTTCACGGTGTACGCCCGGTTCGACTGCTCGCCCGTCGGTCTCCCCGACGCCAGCACCGTCGCACAGTCGGCGCTCGCCCGCGTCGAGCAGCACCAGCTCGAGACCGCGTTCTGGACGGGCGTGGCCGGCGGGCAGCCGGTTGTGTACCCGCGGCTGGCCGCGGATGCGGAGGTGCTCGACGACCAGGGCGTCGTGCTCCAGCCGGCCGCGTCCCCGGTGGTGACGGGGGCCGGTGATCCGGCGACCGCGCTGGGTGTGCTGGAACAGGGGCTGGCGGACTGCTACCGCGGGCAGGGCGTGATCCATATGCCGCGGCGGGTGCTGCCCACCCTCGCCGCGTGGAAGCTGGTCAAACGCCGCGAGGAGGACGGCCGGCTGGTGACGGTCGGCGGGAACCTCGTCGTCGCGGGCAGCGGCTACACCGGCAGCGGACCGGACGGCAGCCCAGCGGCCGCCGACTCGTCGTGGATCTACGCGACCGGCGCGGTGTTCGGCTACCGCTCCGACGTGTACGTGTCCACGGTGCGTGACTCCCTCGACCGCTCCACGAACACCCTCAGCATGCTCGCCGAACGCACCTACGTGATCGGTTTCGAGTGCTGTCTGTTGGCCGCACACATCGCCCTGGGCGTGCCCACCGAGTAGGAGAAGATCAATGGCAACCCACTCCACGTGCGCCACCCCGATCAAGGGCACGCACATGCGCATCATCGAGCTGGACGCCTGTGGCGTGCCCGTCACCGGGGCGGGCGGTCAGGTGTCCGTCACCAAGGGGTTCGTGCAGGTGAGCATGGAGCCCCAGTACGAGGACGGCACCGAGTTCTTCGAGCGGACCGCGGACGGTACGCCGTGCGTCAACCAGAAGGACGACCCGACGCTGAAGAGGCTGAACCTCACCTCCCAGTTCTGTGAGGTCAACGTGTCCGCCGCCGCGCTGATGATCTCCGCGCGGGAGCTGACCACCGGCACCCCCACCACCGGTACCGGTTTCGCTCTGGCCGAGGGCAACCCCACCCGCCGCTACAGCCTGGAGGTGTGGCAGGAGGTCGCCGGTGCCGGCGCCTGCGACGCGTCCGGACAGCAGCGGTACATCTACAACGCGTGGCCGAATGTCGGCGCGACGCAGCTCGGCTCTTACGTGGTGGAGAACGGCCGCTCCACTCTGGAGACCACCTCGGAGACGCGGGGTGCGACCGCCCAGTGGGTGGCGCTCGTGGGCGCCTCCTACCTGCCGGCCGGGGAGACCATCGACCCGGACGAGCACTGGGTGTGGAACGTGACCACGACCCCGCCGCCCACCATCGGCTGCGACCCGACCACCCTGTAAGGCGGCCTGAGTGACCGCACAGTTCGGTCCCTGCGCCGACTGGCCGGTGCAGTGGACGTGCGATGTGGCCACCCTCAACCCCGCGGTGACGGGGTTGGCGGTGGCCTCCGCCACAGAGACGCTGTGGGCGTTGACGGGGCGGAGGTTCGGGCTGTGCGAGGTTACGCTCAGGCCGTGCCGCCGTGACTGCTACACCGGCCAGTTCTACGACGACTTCGGCCCGCCGTGGACGGGGTCCCGCTCGTATCCGCAGCCCGCGCTGATCGGCGGGCAGTGGTTCAACCTCACCTGCGGCACGTGCACGGACTGCGCGTGTTCGGTGGTGTCGGAGGCGCTGCTGCCGGCGCCGGTGCACTCCATCGTCGAAGTGAAGATCGACGGCACGCCGCTCGTCACCGGGGCGTACCGGGTGGACAACAACCGGCTGCTGGTGCGCACGGACGGCAAGTCGTGGCCGCGCTGCAACGACCTCGCACGGGCGGACAGCGAGCCGGGCACGTGGTCGGTGACCGCCCGGATCGGGCAGGAGCCCCCGGAGGGTGCCGCGCTGGCGATGGGCGAGCTGGCGTGCGAGATCGCGAAGGCGGCGGACGGGCAGGACTGCCGTCTCCCGCCGGGGGTGCAGCAGCTGATCCGGCAGGGCGTGACCATCAGCTACCCGGACGTGGGGGAGCTGTTCGCGAAGGGCCGCACCGGCCTCTACCTCGTCGACATGTTCGTGGCGACGTGGAATCCGTCCGGGCTCCGCTCGCGGTCGCGTGTGTACCGGGTCGACGCACCGACGGTACGGAGGGCCGGCACGTGATCTCCGGGCCGCTGAAGTGGTACACGGTCGCCGCCCGCCTGGAGCAGGCGGTGTACGCGACGCTGTCGGACACGCCGCAACGGCACGGTGTCGTCCCCGGCGCAATCGCGTGGGACGCCTGCGATTGCGGCATGCTCGCCGTGTCGATCGCCCAGGTGTACCCCAGCGAGGACTTCCCCATCCCGCAGCCCGCGCCGGTCGGCTCGTGCCACGCCCCGTGGGAAGTCGGCGAGGTCGTGGTGCAGGTGATCCGCTGCGCGCCCAACCCCGAGGGGCAGAATCTGTGGCCGTCGACCGCCGCCCTCGACGCCTCGGCGCGGCTCGTCGCGCAGGACGCCTACGAGACGCTGCTGGCCGTCTCCACCGAGCTGTGCACCATGAGCAACACGGGCGACATCAGCGAGTACCTGCTGCGCCCCCAGGTCGTGCAAGGCCCGCAGGGTGGCTGCGTCGGCTCGGAGCTGCGGGCGCTCGTGTCTCTGCCGAGGAACTAGTCATGCCGGTCCTGCACATCGACTGGGCGGCTGTGAACGGCATGCTGAACTCGCCGGCCGGGCTGGTGGGCCGGGACTGCCAGAAACGCGCCGACCGTGCCGCGGCCAAGGCGCGGCAGTTCGCGCCGGGCAGCATGAGCGAGCGGATCGCCCCGCCGGTCGTGCGGGCCGGCGCCGGGGGCCCGCACGCGGACATCACCGTGCGGCACCATGCGGTCGGCTACGTCATCAACGGCACCCGCCCGCACCAGATCCGGCCCCGCACCCGGCAGGCGCTCCGGTTCACCGTCGACGGTCGGATCGTGTTCGCGAAACTGGTCAACCACCCTGGGACGAGCCCGAACGACTTCATGAACAAGGGCTTGGAGGCGGCCCTCTAGCTCCGGAATGATCATGCCGGGTGGGTGCTTACGGTCCCCACATGACCGAACTCCTCACACCCCCGGCCCCGAACGGCAGCGCCCCTCCGCCTGCCGCTACGACGCGGGACTTCACCCGCCCCCGCAAGCGCATCACCTTCACCATCGACGACGACACCTTCGAGGCCACGCCGGCGCTGCCCGGCGAACTCCTCGTCGAGTTCGTCACCGCCTACAACGACACGGCGAAGGTCGAGAGCATCGCCGAGCACGTGGCGCTGCTGAAGCAGGCCCTGAAGTTCGTGCTCCTGCCCGAGTCCTACGAGCGGTTCTCCGCCCGGCTGAAGGACCGCCACAACCCGATCGACGACGACCAGCTCGCCGACGTCGTGCTGTGGCTGCTGGAGCAGTACGGACTCCGCCCTACCGCGCCGTCGCAGCCCTCGTCGGATGGGTCGCCGAGCCCGGAATCTGGCACCAGCTCGACGGAGAGTACGCAGCCCGAGGCGCCGACTTCGGAAGCCTCCCAGCCGACCGGTTCCTGAACGCGATCTACTACGAGATGCTCCAGCGGCTGATCATCCACGACGGGCAGTCCGAGGACGCGGCGCGCGCCAAGCTCGACGCCGACCTCGGCGTCGACGCATGGGGTCTGCCCGGTCGCGCCCACCGTGAGATGAAGCCGCCCGCCGAGCCGGGCGCCCCCTGGTGGTGGCAGGGCGCCGAGGACGCCTCCCAATCCTTCCTGGCCGCAATGGGGGTGATCCTCGATGGCTGACCTGATCGGGTCCGCCACCATCCGGGTCGACATGCGGACGGCGGACGCGGTCCGCTCGCTGCGCCGTCTCCAGTCGCAGGCTGACGGGCCGCTGCGCCAGTTGCAGAACCGGGTCAGGGCGGTCACCCGAGACCTGAACCGGATCGGCGACCACACGGTCCGAGTGCGCGTCGACGTCGATACTGGGGCGACCGCGGCCGCATCAGCGGCGCTGCGGGACCTCCGCCAAGACGCGCAGCAAGCCGGCCGCGCGCTGGGCACCCTCGCCACCAGAGCGGCCACGGCGACCGCTGCACTGACCGCGCTCGGGGCCGCCGCGCGCTCGCTGCGCGGCGACATGGACGACCTCGATCAGCGGATCCGCCGTACCGGCGACAGCATGAACAACCTGCGCGGTCGGCTCGGCACGGTCACGACGGCCGCCAGCAGCGCGGGCAGCGCGATGGAGGGTCTGGGGTCTGCCGCGCTGATGCTGGCGCCGGCGCTCATCCCGATCGCTGTGCAGGCCGCGCCGATCGCCGCGTCGCTGGGGGCGGCGGCCGTGGCGCTCGGCGCCTTCGGTGCTGCCGCCGCCGGGCAGGCGTCGGCGATCGGTGAGGCCGGGGAGGCGGAGAAGAAGTACCGGGAGGCGATCGACGAGCACGGCCGCTCCTCGAAGCAGGCGGCGGACGCGGAGCGGGCGTGGCTGCGGCAGCTCAGTGAGATGCCGCCGCAGACGCGGGTGGCCGCGACCGCTCTGTCATCGCTGAAGGACCAGTACCGCGAGTGGTCGGACGCACTGGCGGTCAACACGATGCCGGTGGTGACGCGCGGCATCCACATGCTCGCCTCGCTGTTCCCAAGGTTGACGCCGACGGTGAAGGGCGCCAGCCGGGAGCTGATGAGGATGCAGGACATCCTCGCCGGCGGTATGCAGGCGCCCGGGTTCGATCAGTTCATGCGGAACATGGCCCGGTTCTCGACGGGTGTCCTCGAGCGGGCGAACGACGCGCTCGTGCGTTTCATGCGCACCGCCAACACCGGGGCGGCGGCCGGCGGCGCGAGCCAGTTCATGGAGTTCGTGCGGGCGAACGGCCCGCTCGTGCGGGACACGCTGGCGAACCTGGGGCAGGCGCTGCGGAACGTCCTCGAAGCTGCGTCGAACGTCGGGCCTGGCCTGCTCACCGTGGTGAACGCGCTCGCCGGGCTGGTCGCCGCGGTGCCGCCCGGTGCGATCACGGCGATGCTGCAACTCTCCCTGGCGATCAAGGCGGTGCGTCTGGCCGCGGCGGGCATGACTGCGGTCTCGGCGGCTGCGACGGCGTTCGCCGCGTCGGTCGGGCAGATGCGCACGGCGGCGGCGGGCGCCACCGGTGTGCTGCCCCGCCTCGCCGCGGCTATCGGCGCCATGTCGCGGGCAACAAAGGTCGCGGTCGCAGGCACGGGCATCGGCCTGCTCGTGATCGCGCTGTCGGAGCTGGCGGACATCGGCAAGCAGGCGCCGCCGGACGTCGACCGGCTCACGTCCGCGTTCGGCAGGCTCGGCCGTTCCGGGCAGGTCGTCGGCGAGGCAGCGAAGGCGTTCGGCTCCGACCTGAGCGACCTGCACGAGAAGGTGTCGGCGCTGACCGATCCGTCGAACGCGGAAAAGGTCCAGCAGTGGATCGTGACCCTTGGCGGGATCGGTGACTGGGATTCCACCCCGGTCAAGCAGGCCAAGGAGCAGATCGAGTCGATCGACACGGCGCTCGCGAACCTGGTGAAGGAGGGCCGCGCGGATCTCGCGGCCGCGGCGTTGAAGCGGCTGACCGCGGAGTACGGCAAGGGCGGCCGGAACACCAAGGACTTCACCAAGAACTTGGACGGCTACAAGGAGGCCTTGGCCGATGCCAAGTTCGAGCAGCAGCTGATCGCCGACAGCATGGGCCTGTTCGGTGAGCAGGCGGCCCGGACGTCGGCGAAGCTGAACGAGCAGAAGGCCAGCGCGGACGGGCTCAGGCAGGCGATCCAGGCCCTGAACGACGTCAACCGGTCTGCGCTCGGCGGGCAGATCGCGTTCGACGCAGCCATCGACGCGGCCGCGAAGGCAGCGAAGGAGAACGCCGGCGCGCTCAACATGGTCGGTGGCGTGCTGGACACGAACAGCCCGAAGGCGCAGGCTGCCGCGTCCGCGCTGAACGACCTGGCGGCGAAGACCGATGAGGCCGCGGCGTCGGCGCGGGAGAGCGGCCAGTCGTGGACGTCGGTCAACGCCATCTACGACCGGGGCCGGGCGGCGCTGATCAAGACCGCGATGCAGATGGGCCTGACCCGCGCCGAGGCGAAGGGTCTCGCGGAGCAGCTCCTGAACATCCCCGACGTGAAGACCCGCGTCCAGATGGAGAAGGAGGACGCGCAGCGCGGCCTTGAGGAGTTCAACGCCGCGGTGAAGAAGACGCCGGGCGCGAAGTCCGTCACGCTGAACACCCTGTCGAAGGGTGCGGAGGCGATCCTCGAGTCGTTCGGGCTGAAGGTGAAGCGGCTGCCGAACGGCAAGGTCACGGTGACCGCGCAGAACGGGCAGGCCCTGTCGGCGATCAAGAACGTTCAGGGTGCGTTGAGCCGGTTGCCCAAGTCGCGCCGCATCAACATCACCATCAGCCACTTCACTAAGCGCACCCAGCGGATCATCACCGAGTACCAGACCCGCTACCTGACGGGCCGCTCACAGCACGACATCGTCGGCGCCACCGGCGGCCTGTACACCGGCGACGGCTTCAAGTACCGGGGGAGGCGCGGCTACGCGGTCGGTGGCCTGGTGCGCGGCCCCGGCACGGGCACGTCGGACAGCATCCCGGCGCCGTTCCTGTCCAACGGCGAGTTCGTCGTCAACGCCAAACAGACGAGGCAGCATCTGCCGCTGCTGCGCGCCATCAACGACGGCCAGTTGGGTATGGCTGGCGGCGGCATGATGGGCGCCGGTGCGGCGGTGGGCGCCGGGCTGGTGGCGGGCATGGCGGCGGCGCTGCGGTCCGTGGAGAACGCCGCGCGGGACCTTGCGGCGGCGGTGACGACCGGCGTGGAAGACGAGCTTCAGATCGCGTCGCCGTCGAAGAAGATGAAGGCTCTGGCGAAGGACGTCGGCAAGGGCTTCATCCAGGGGCTGACGGGATCCCGCGACAAGATCAAGTCGGTATCGAAGGATCTCGCGGCGGACGTCAGGGCGGCGTTCTCGGGGCGGCGTGAGACGGCGCTGATCCGGATGATCGACCGGAACACCAGCCGTCTGCTGTCGGCGGCGTCGAAGCGTGACGCGCTCGAGAAGAAGATCGCGGATGCGGAGAAGTTCGCGAAGGACACCGCCAGCCGGGCGGCGTCGACGGGCAGCCTCGCCACGATCATCAGCAAGGACGCGTTCGCCCCGAAGTGGGTCGAGAAGCAGATGAAGACGTCCCTCGCTGTGATCAAGAAGTTCACGGCGAACGTGCAGACGCTGCAGAAGCGGGGCCTGAACAAGAACCTGCTGCGGCAGATCCTGGAGATGGGCCCGGATGAGGGCGCCCAGTTCGCGCAGGCCCTGGTGCGCGCCGACACAGCGACGATCAAACGGTTCAACAGCCTTCAGTCGCAGATCTCCAGTGCGTCGACGAAGTTGGGCCGGTTCGGCGCGGACGCCCTGTACGACTCCGGCAAGCAGGCGTCGAAGGGGTTCCTGTCCGGGCTGAAGGCGCAGAAGAAGGACATCGAGAAGCTGATGCTGTCCATCGCGAAGGCGATGCAGAAGAGCATCAAGAAAGCCCTCGGGATCCGCTCCCCGAGCACGGTGTTCGCGGAGATCGGCCGGAACATCGGTGATGGTCTGATCGTGGGGTTGGACGCGGTGGCGCCGAAGGTCGCCGCGGTGGTGGAGAAGGTGTCCGCGAAGGCGGTGGAGTCGGCGCGGAAGGTCACCCCGAAGAAGTCCACCGCGAAGGCCAAGCCGAAGTCGGGGTTCGAGGCGGCGGTCGCCGAGCTTCAGCGGCTGGTGGACACCGGCAAGTGGAAGAAGACCGGCAGCCTGCTGTTCGAGGACATCAGTTTCCAGGGCATGTCGAAGAACTTTCAGCAGTTCCAGGTGAAGGTCGCGGACGGGTTCTGGGCTGCGGTCGAGGAGATCAAACGCGCCGTCAAGGCCGGGAAGATGGTGTTCGAGGACATGACCTTTAAGGGCATGTCGGCGAACGTGCTGCGCTTCCACGATGTGATCGCGCAGATCTGGAAGGGCAACCCCTACGGCCGGAACTTCGGCGACTGGGGGAACTTCGGCCAGTACAAGCAGTACGGCAAGTACGCCTCGGGCGGGCTGATCGTCGGGCCGGGGTCCGGCACCGCCGACCGCATCCCCATCATGGCCTCCAACCGGGAGTTCATGATGAGCAGCGCGGCCGTGCGGCACTACGGCGTCGGCACCATGGCCGCGCTCAACGCCATGCGTATCCC
>Ga0207873_1002751_pt1 | contig 13841 bp, 10 predicted proteins | sample BGWIniCompost_FD_187373 | JGI IMG/M metagenome (GOLD analysis project Ga0207873, IMG submission 187373) | Cellulose adapted compost microbial communities from Newby Island Compost Facility, Milpitas, CA, USA - BGW Initial Compost (SPAdes)... ... | reverse complement strand
CCCGCCGCGGTAGGCGCGGTGAAGCTGAACCGGGTGGTGGCCTACCGCTACGCCTACCGCTTCCCCAACCCGCCCTTCACCACCGAGATCAAGCATGTGCCGGACGCGGTGCCGTTCTTCGGTGGCGGGCCGCTCGGCATCAGCGATACCCAGGCTGGCGGCGAGGTGGAGATCCTCTCTACCGGCGAGGGCTTCGGCAAGCTCGACGGCAAGATGACCTTCCAGGGCATGGGCAGCACGATCACCGGCGCGATCGCGGTGAAGGCGCAGGCCGTGCTCGACGAGCAGTACGGCGTCGAGTTCCCCGCCGGCGAGGTCAGCCTGTCACTGGCCGGCAAGCTCGAGAACAAAGAGCCGCTGATGGAGCTGGTGCCCGCGCTTGCCGGGCCCGCTGTCGCCATCGGCACGATCAGCCCGGCGGCGTACCGGGCGATCAATAAGCTCTATGTACAGGCCGAGATCGAGCCGAAGCTGGAGCTGCTCTTCAAATTGAAGGATAACCAGGGCAACCTCGAGTTCGTCAGCGGCGAGGCCCGCCCCGGCATCGGCATCAAGGCCAACCTGGTCTTTGAGCTGGTGCCTGACACCGCCGTGGCGAGCGTGGGCATCGGCGGCGAACTGGTGCAGGGAATCCAAGTGCCGCCGCCCTTCCTGAAGGACACCGAGATCAAGCTGCTGGCGAACGTCAAGGTGGTGCTCGGCACCTACCAGTTCGAGCGGGAGAGCGCGGTGGTCTGCGTCTACGCCGGCGGCAACCTCAACTGCCGCGTGCCGGCCTCGCTGATGAGCTCGATCGAGGCCGAGCTGGCGGCGAGCGAGAACCTGTGGAGCGCGGTCGACCGCTCCTACACCCAGTACGCCGACTACGGCCGCTGGACAGGCGCCGAGTCGCCGGTGCAGGGCACCCGCCTGAGCGACCAGCGCCTGGTGGCGGTGGTTGCGCCCCAGGCCGAGCCGGCGATCGCGGTCCAGGCCGATAACATGTACGGCGCCCGCAACACCTACGTGCTCTGGGCTCACGACCAGGCCGCCCTACCGCTTGGCTCCTCCCGCGAGCTGACGCTGGCGCGGAAGAGCACCTTCGGCAGCTGGGAGGGGCCGTACCGGCTGACCAACGACGACCGCGACGATTGGGGAGCGCAGCTGGCCGTAACGCCGAGCGGCGGCCTGCTGGCCGTCTGGCAGCGCATGGACACCGCCACGCCGCCCGACATCAACGCCGATCCCAAGGGCTACCTCAGCCACATGCAGATCGCGGCCGGCAGGGTCGGCTTGGGCAACTCGCCCAGCGTCACCCCGCTGCAACTCAGCGGCGGCGGCCTGAGCTATCGCCCGCAGCTCGCCGCCACCAGCACCGGCGGCCTGGCGGTCTGGATCAATAACCCCGGCAACCAGATCGGCGGCGATGCGGCCAGCCCCGACACGCTGATGTTCAGCCGCTACACCGAGAGCGGCAGCAGCGGCAGCTGGAGCGCCGCGGCCCAAGTGCTGCCGCCAATGGCCGGCCTGGTGGACTACCAGCTGGCGACGAACGGCGCCCACGCGGCGATCGTCTACGCCCGCGACATGGACGGCGACCTGAGCACCGTGGAGGACCACGAGCTGTTCGTGACCCGCTGGGAGGGCAGCGCGTGGAGCGCGCCCCAACGGCTCAGCACCAACAACGTGGCCGACGAGCGGCCCCAGCTGGCCCTCGCCGCCGACGGCAGCCCGCTGCTCGTCTGGAAGCGGGCCGGCGCGATGGTCTTCGCGGCCGGAGCCTGGAACGCCGCGCCCCAGCCGCTGGCCCTGCCGGAGGCCGCCGAGCGCCCCGACTACCAGCTCGTGCGCGCCGCTGAGGGGAACATGGCCCTCGTCTGGCAGGAGAACGAGCCCGGCGACACCCGCATCGGCTACGCCGTCTACGACCGCGCCACGGGGATGTGGGGCGCGGCCCGCGCCGTGATGCCGCCCGCGGCGGCCACCGACGCGCACACCACCATGGCCACGGCCATCGCACCCGTCCTCGTCACCGCCGCGAACGACAGCACCAAGGATCGGCTGATCGCGGCCTACTTGCTAGCCGAGGTCGACTCGGTGACACGCACCGTGGACGGCACGGCCATGCCGAATGTCCAGCAGGTCGGCGCCCACAGCCTCAGAGTGGTCGAGGAGCGCGTCGGCGCGAATCTGAGCATCGCCCCGGCCGACATCACCGTGACCCCGGCGGACGCGGGGCCGGGCCAGCAGGTGCAGGTGCAGGTGGCCGTGCGCAACACGGGCCAGCTGCCCGTGGGCGGCATGCCCCTGGAGCTGCTCGCCGGCGACGCCGAGGATCCGTTCCGCGAGGCAGAGCTGGTGCGGTCGAGCGAGCTACCGCTAATACGGGCTGGGACAACCCACACCGTCACCTTCACGCTCACGCGGCCCGAGGAGGCCCGACGCTGGGGCGTCAACATCCCCCAGGCCTACGCGCCCTGCGGCGAGCAGTTCTGCCTGCCGCGCCTGCTGGAGGTGGACTACAGCGACAACTACGCGGCCATCCAGGAGGAGCTGAGCATCGCTCCCCTGCCGACGACCTACACGCCCCAAGGCGTGGCGGTGGCGGCGCGCATCACTCAGAGCGGGGCGCTCTACGCGACGGGGACCACCAGCGCCACCCTGCGCCTCGGCGCGCCCGACGGGCCGCGGGTGGCCGATGTGGGCGTGGCCTTCCCGATCTCGCGCACGAGCACCATCGAGGCGACAGCCTGGCTCTCGCCGACGGTGCTGGGCGCGGGCCGGCACACCCTCTACTGGGAGCTTGACCCTGGCCGGCAACTGCCCGAGCGCAGCCGGGTGGACAACAGCCTCGCGGTGAGCGTCGACGTGCTCCCCGACCTGACGACGAGCCCGGCCCTGATCGGCTGGGGCCGCGTGCCGGGGGCGACCGCGCCGCTGAGCATGAGGGTTGAAAACCAGGGCAGCTGGGCCAGCTCAGCCAGCGCAGCCGAGCTGTGGGATGGGCCGCCGGGCGCGTCCGGCTCCCACTCGTTGGGCCGTATCGTCGTGCCGGCGCTCGCCGCGGGCGAGGCGGTCGAGCTGAAGGGCACGCTGAAGCTGGCGGGGCTGCCAGCGGCGGAGAGCGGCCTTCAGGCGCTCTATGTGCAGCTCGACCCCGACGGGAGCCTGGATGAGGTAAACGAGAACAACAACCTCATCGTCGCCGGCACGCCCGCAACGCTCCCGCAGCCCGGATCGGGCGGGGTGCGGATCTACCTGCCGGTGCTGCGGCGGTAGAGCGTGGGCCGGAGGCCATAGGGCCGAAGCGCTTGCTCAGCAAATGCTTCGGCCCTACGTGCGGGGGGCGCCCACTCCACGTGTGGCGCGCCCGATCCCAATTACCGGTTGCGCGAGGCGAGGAAGTCGATCACGTCGATCTTGGTGACGATTCCGGCCACCTTGCCCTCGTCGATGACGACGGCGGCGGCGCTGCGGCCGAAGACGCTGGTGAGCTCCTCCACCGGGGTGTCGGGCGTGACAGTGGCGACCTCGTGGGCGTGGAGGCCCTCGATGCTGTGGTCCATCGAGCCGCCGTTGAGCAGGTAGTCGAGCAGGTCGCTCTCGCTGATGAGGCCGTGGAGCCCGCCGTCTTTGTCGATCACGGGGAGCTGCGAGATGCCATGGGTCTTCATCAGGCGGATGGCAGCCTCCACGCTGGTGCCCTCCTCCGCAGCGATCACTTCCCGAGGACGGTCGGCGATCATGTCGCCCACGGTAGAGGCCTCGAGGAAGCCGTTCTCGCGCATCCAGTTATCGTCGAAGATCTTGCTGAGGTAGCGGCTGCCGCTGTCGGGGAGCAGCACCACGACGATATCGTCCTCGGTGAGGTGCTCGGCGGCCGGCGAGCGCAGCCACTTCAGGGCGCCGGCCACAGCCAGGCCGCAGGAGCCGCCGCAGAAGATCCCCTCCTCACGGACGAGGCGGCGGGTCATCAGGAAGCTCTCGCGGTCGTTCACCTGCACCACATCGTCGACCACCCCGAAATCCATGGTGCTGGGCAGGAAATCCTCGCCCACACCTTCGACCTTGTAGCCATGGGCCTCGCCAAGCACGCCGGTGCGGAAGTACTCCGTATAGAGCGAGCCCACCGGGTCAACGCCCACCACCTTGACGGCGGGGTTGCGCTCCTTGAGATACCTGCCGGTGCCGGAGATAGTGCCGCCGGTGCCCATGCCGGCGATGAAGACACTGACGCGGCCGGCCGTCTGCTGCCAGATCTCGGGACCGGTGGTGCGATAGTGGGCCTCGGGGTTGGCCGGGTTCCAGTACTGGCCGGCGAGGATGGCGTTAGGTGTCTCCTCGGCGAGGCGCTTCGAGACCGAGTAGTAGGAGCGGGGGTCGTCGGGCTCGACGGCAGTGGGGGTGATCACGACGCGGGCGCCGAAGGCGCGCAAGGCGCGGATCTTCTCCTCGCTCATCTTGTCAGGCATCACGAAGATGCACTTGTAGCCCTTGATCGCGGCGGCGATGGCGAGGCCCATGCCGGTGTTGCCGCTGGTAGGCTCGACGATCGTGCCGCCCGGCTTGAGCAGGCCGCGGCGCTCCGCATCCTCGATCATCGCGATGCCGATGCGGTCCTTCACGCTGCCGCCGGGGTTGAGGAACTCGACCTTGACGGCGACCAGGGGGCGAATGCCGCGGGACAGCTTGTTCAGGCGAACCAAGGGCGTGTTGCCGATGGTGCTGAGAATGTGCTCATGGATCTGCAGCGACGCAGCGCTGGTCGCAGGGGTAGTGCTCGCAATCACAGGGGACCTCCTTACACGCTCCGCACCCCTGGGTGCGGCGCTCCATTGCGCTCGGGCGTGCCGGGGTCGCGGCACGAGCCATGGTAGCACAGGGCCGGGGAAGGGGCAACCAACGCTTGTGCTGGCCATAGCTGTTGCGGTATAATAAGAGCGGAATAGTGGGCAGTCGCCATCTGTAACAGGCGCATACATTGACGGCAACCGAGACGCTACAGCTGATCGCCCACGAAGTGAAGGCCTGCACCCGCTGCGGGCTTCATGTGGGGCGCACGCGCGCGGTGCCGGGTGAGGGCCCGCCCGACGCCAAGATAATGCTGATCGGCGAGGGCCCTGGCTACCACGAGGACAGGCAGGGCCGTCCCTTCGTCGGGCCCTCGGGCCAGTTCCTCGACGAACTCCTGGCTATGGCCGGGCTCAGGCGCAGCGACGTCTTCATCGGCAATGTGGTGAAGTGCCGCCCGCCACAGAACCGTGACCCGCAGCCTGACGAGGTTGCTGCCTGCACTCAGAACTTCCTATTCCGCCAGATTGAGGCCATCAACCCGACAGTGATCGTCACGCTCGGGCGCTTCTCGATGAGCCTGTTCCTGCCCGGCGAGCGGATCTCGCGCATTCATGGCCAGCCGCGCAGGGTTGACGGGCGCCTGATCGTGCCGATGCTCCACCCGGCGGCGGCCCTGCACCAACCGCAGAACCGCCCCCTGATCGAAGCTGACTTCCAGCGTTTGCCTGAGATCCTCGCCAGCGCTGAGCGGGCCGCCCAGGCCGCGCCCACGGTGAAAAAGCAGGACGAGGAACCACCGCTGGAGCAGCTGAGCTTGTTTTAGTTATTGATGAAGACATACCGCCTCTCGCCCGCCGGCAAGCGCCAGATCCTCATCCTGCTGCTGGCAGCGCTGCTGATCTGGGCCTTCGCCGTCTGGAGCTTCGCCAGCACGCTGCGGATCAGCTACAACCCGCTGCAGTTCTGGCCGAGCCTGCAGCAGAGCCTCGCCGCCGGCCTCGGCGTGGGGCAAGTCGTGCCAGCCCTGCTGATGCTGGTGCTAATCATCGCCACACCCCTGCTCTTTTGGGGGCTGTTGGTAGAGTGGGCGGCCGCCTACACCCCCGCCGCCGACAGCCTGCTGTTCGAAACCATCGGCGCGCGCATCAGCATCCCTTGGGACGCGATTGGAGGGGTGCGCCGCGCCGACGATAGCGATGAGCCTTTTGATGAGCTGCTCATCGCGGGCGACAGTGTCGCCCAGATCGCCAACCCGCTCGTCCGTTTTCTCCACCGGCAGGCCCTCGGACAGGGCCGGCTGCCCATCTACGGAGGGGTGGAGGAGCGAGACGAGCTGATCGCCGAGATCCAGCGGCACATGGCCGCACCCGCGCCCACAGTGGCCGCGGCTCCGCTCTCGGCATAGCTCACGGTCGATATGAGGCGCCCGCCTGACGGCGCCTCCGGAACAGTCCGCGTCGGAACGAAGGCGAGCCGTCAGCTCGCCACAGCTCGATCGGCCGCAGACCGCCCCTCGCAGCGGGCGGCCAACCAGCCTATGCCTGCAGGCAACTCAACAAAATGAAAGGAGACGAAGCTCGCGCCCGCGCCTGAAGCCGGCATCAGCGACTTCAACAGACCCCTATGGCGAAAAATAGAATCCGTGTTCTCCCTCTCGGCGGCGCCGGCGAGGTCGGACGGAACATGTGGGTTGTCGAGTATGGTGAGGAGATCCTCATCCTCGACTGCGGCGTAATGTTCCCCGAGGCCGAGATGCTCGGCGTCGATCTCGTGCTGCCCGACATCACCTACCTGCGAGAGAAGACCGACCAGATCAAGGGCATCCTGCTCACTCACGGCCACGAGGATCATATCGGCGCCGTGCCACACCTGATCGCGGAGCTCGACTACCCGCCGATCTTCGCGACTCGCCTCACCCTCGGCCTGCTCAGCAATAAGCTGAAGGAGCAGCGCCTGCTCGACAAAGTCACCATGGTGACGATCAACGACAGCGACCCCTTCCAGGTCGGGTCGTACACGGTCGAGCCTTTCCACATCGCCCACTCCATCCCCGACGCGGTCGGCTTCGCGATCAACACCCCGGCGGGCATGCTGGTCTACCTGACCGATTGGAAGCTCGATCACACCCCGGTGGATGGCAGGCCCACCGATATCAGGAAGATCGCCGAGCTTGGGCAGCGCAAGCCCCTGGCGCTGATCACCGACTGCGTGCGGGTGGAGTCGACGGGCTACACGCCGAGCGAGACCACCGTGGGCGAGGCGTTCGACAATATCTTCGCGATCGCGCCAGGCCGGATCATCGTGGCCACCTTCGCCTCGAACATTAGCCGCGTCCAGCAGGTGATCGACTCGGCCGAGGCCTACGGCCGCAAGGTGCTGCTGGCCGGGCGGAGCATGGAGAACAACTCGCGGATCGCCCTCGAGATGGGCTTCCTGCGGGCCGAGGAAGGCACGCTCATCCGGCCCCACGAACTGGCGGCCTACCCCGACGATCAGGTGGCTGTGGTCTGCACCGGCAGCCAGGGCGAGCCGATGGCAGCCCTGAACCGCATGGCCAACCGCGACTACCCCCACGTGAAGATCAAGCCCGGCGACACCGTTGTCGTCTCGGCCACGCCCATCCCCGGCAACGAGGTGAGCGTGAGCAAGGTGATCAACAACCTGTTTAAGCTCGGCGCCGAGGTGATCTACGGCGGCCAGGCCCAGGTGCACGTGTCCGGCCACGCGGCTCAGGAGGAGCTGAAGCTGGTGCTGGCCCTGCTGAAGCCGGAGTTTGTGGTGCCCTTCCACGGCGACTACCGGCACATGGTGCTCTATCGCAAGCTCGCCACGAGTATGGGCGCCGGCTACACCAACGAGAATGTGATCATCCCCGAGGACGGCGCGATCATGGAGTTTGCCCGCGGCTTCGGCAAGGTGACGGGCAAGGCGCCGGTGGGCTACATCTATGTGGACGGGACGACGGTCGGCGATGTGGGCAATGTAGTGGTGCGCGACCGGCAGATGCTGGCGAAGGACGGCATGCTGATCGTGGTGGTCGGCATCGACTCCGCCTCCGGCGATCTGGTGGCGGGCCCCGATGTCGTGTCGCGCGGCTTCGTCTATATGCGCCAGAGCCAGGATCTGGTGGAGGCGACGAAGGACACCGTGCGCTCAGCGCTCACAACGCATAACGGCACGCCATCAGCCGGAGTGGACGTGGCCTTCGTGAACCGCAAGATCAAGGATGTGGTGGGCGAGTTCCTCTACCGCGAGACGCGACGCCGGCCAATGGTGCTGCCAGTGGTGATGGAGGTGTAAGCGCGGGGGGGTTTGGATCGCGAAATTCGCGAAGGCTAACGAAAAACGCGAACGCGAATATTCGAACCTGGGAAATGACGAACGCGAAAGGCTTAGTTCCTTTCGCGTTCGTGCGCTTCGCGGTTTCGCTCGTTCGCGTTCGTGTTTTTCGTGCTACTTCGCGAATTTCGCGATCCAGCCACTTCGCGTTTTTCGCGATCCAAAGTGTTCGCCTACAGCCCCTCCACGAACACCAGCAGTGCCTCGCTGGTGGCGGCGAACTGCTCTCGCAGCGTGAGATAGATATCCTGGTCGGGGGGATTGCCGCTTAGGCAAAGATCCTCGATGGCGCCACAGCTGGCGGCGAGACGGCTCGCGCCAATGCTCAGGCAGCTACCTTTCAGTCGGTGGGCCAACCGCGTGGCCGCGATCATGTCGCCGCGCTTCAGCGCAAGGCCGAGGGCCGTGAGCAGCGGGGGCGTTTCGATCATGTAGGTCTCGGCGATGCTGCGAAGGAGCTGAGGCCCCTCCGGCCCGACCATCTCGAGGAACTCGGTCAGAACCGCCGTGTCCATCACAGCCTCGGTAGACGCAACGAGGCTGTAGTTGGTGCGAGGCGCTATCATCTGCCTCTCAGTCATGTATCACCCCTTCTTTAACCAGATTTTTACCATAGGGGTGTCGAGGCGAGCTACAGTACTATGGTCCTATCTCGAGCTAGGCCCGAACGTAGGCATGCGTGCGAGGGGTGGGACCAGGTGCGTTTATAATTGGCGACCACACACAGCAATGGAGCCGTCTATGTCCTGGCCCGTCTACTTCGCCCAGAGCCTTAGCCTGGGCAACCCTGAGTCGGGCGTCGGCCTTTGTCTGCTCTGGACGCCCCAGGATCGCGTGCTGCCCGCCCTCGACCCGGCCAACTACGCCGTGGCCGGCAACCTCTACTCGCGAGACGGCGTGAGCTTCATCGTCCGCAACCTGCTCGCCCGCCCGACGCTCACCGATATCGTGCTCTGCGGCAAGGATATGACGGGCAGCGGCGCTGCGCTGGCCGCACTGCTCAGCGCCGGCCTCGACGACGAGGGGAGGATCGTTGGCGAGGGCACGCGCCTCCACGCCGAGATCCCTCGCGACGCCGTGGAGCTGCTGCGACGCAGCGTGCGGCTCCACGACCACCGCGGCCTGGCCCGGCCCGAGGAGATCGCCGCGCTGCTGCAGGAGCTGCGCCGGCCCGCCCGCCAATGGGCCGAGCGGCCGCTGCTTTTCCCCTACAGCGAGCCGGCCACCGCCGAGCTGCCGGCCGCAGAGACCGGCCTGTTGCTCCGAGCGCCCACGGTGCGCAGCGGCTACCTGCGGCTGCTCTGGCATGTGCTCACCTTCGGGCGCCGCGGCGCCACCCAACATAGCTCCGATCAGCGGGAGTTGCTGGATGTGCTGACTGTGATCAGCGATGAGCCAGCCGACCTCGCCCGCTGCTCCTACGCCGATTGGATGCCCTTCACGCGGGAGAGCCTGGGGGAGCGCCTGCCCGACGGGCGTTACACCGGCTACTTAGGCCAGTTCCTGCAGGCCGATCCAGGCGTTGGGGTGAGCTACACCTACGGCTCGCGCCTGCGGGCCTTCGACGGGGCGATCGATCAGGTGGCGGGCATAGTGGAGGAGCTGCGCGCCGCCGGGCCGAGCCGCCGCGCTGTGGCCGCCCTCTGGAGCCCTGCGACCGACGGCGGGAGCGCCAACCCGCCCTGCCTCAATCTCGTGCAGGCGCGGCTGCGGGAGCCGGCGAGCGGCGACAAGCCCAGCCTCCATCTCACCGCCTATTTCCGCTCCCACGACATCTACCGGGCGTGGGCTAGCAACGCCTTCGGCCTGCGAGCGCTCCAGGCTTACATCGCCGAGCAGTTGGATGCCACTGCCGGCGACCTAGCTATCCTCTCCCACTCGGCCCATGTCTACGCCCACGATTGGGAGCGAGCCAGCGAGCTGCTGGCCCACCACTATAGGGCGGTGGACCCGCGGCTGGTGCGGGATGCCCGCGGCTCATTCGTGATCGCTCTGGAGCCGCCCGAGATTGTGGTGCGCCACTACACCCCCGACGGCGAGCACCTGCAGAGCTTTCGCGGCACCAGCGCCCGCGAACTCGGCGCCCAGCTGGCGCCCTACGTGGGCGAGATGAGCCACGGCATCTACCTGGGCCAGGAGCTGCAGAAGGCCGAGCTCGCCATCGCCCTCGGCAGGCCCGAGGCCTACTGGCAGGATCGACCCCTTGACATACACGCAATCGAGTAGTACACTTGTTCGTGTACAGAGCTGATAGGAGCGCGCATGCCGATCAAGGCCGACCGCTGGATCCGCAAGATGGCCCTGGAACACAGGATGATCGAGCCGTTCGTGGAGCGCTCAGTACGCCAGGGGGTGATCTCATACGGGTTAACGTCGTACGGCTACGATCTGCGGGTCGCGGACGAGTTCAAGGTGTTCACCAACGTCTGGAACGTTGTTGTCGATCCCAAACACTTTGATCCCCGCTCATTCGTGGATATCAAGGCGGACCATGTTGATATTCCGCCAAACTCATTTGCGCTCGCTCGCTCGGTCGAGCGCTTCCGCATACCACGATCCGTCTCCTGCATCGTGATTGGCAAATCAACATACGCCCGCGCAGGCATCATCATCAACATCACCCCCCTGGAGCCCGAGTGGGAGGGCTACGTCACGATCGAGATCAGCAACACCACGCCGCTGCCGGCGCGGATCTACGCAAACGAGGGCATCGGGCAGGTGATCTTCCTGGAGAGCGACGAGGAGTGCGAGATCTCGTACGCCGACAAGCAGGGGAAGTATCAGGGCCAGCGGGGGATCGTACTGCCGCGGATCGATCGGGAGAGAGACGAGGTGTAACGCACGACGGAGCAGGCCCCTGCGCGGGGAGCCGATCAACGACGGAGACCAAGGACTGAGGGCGAAGGGCTAGCCGCTCATGGCCCGGCCCTGGTCAGTGGTCAAAGCCGGCGGGGGATGACCAGGGCTAAGGCCGCAGCAGGCTCAGGGCCTCGCGCAGCACATCGCGGACCTGGTCGTAGGTGAGAGTGGCGAGGGCAACATCGGCGGGCACCCACTCGGCCGCGGTGATGCCCTCGGCCAGGGCGGGCACAGGTGGCTCGTAGGGCGCACGAGCGAGAAAGTAGGTGACCTCTTTGTCGTGCCAGAGGCCTTTCTTCTGCACGCGGTAGCGCGTCCGTGCGAGCTCGCGCTCGAGCGTGCAGACGATCCCGGTCTCCTCGGCGATCTCGCGCACGGCGGCCTCCTCGTGGCTCTCGCCCGGCTCGAGCTTGCCTTTGGGAAGCGTGCGGGCGCCGTGGCGGTCGCTGATCAGCAGGATGCAGAGGGCGCCGTCGGGGCGATAGCTGTAGACGACGGCGCCAGCGGCGCGTACGAGGCCGCTCACTGCAGGCCGAACAGGCGACTGATGCCTGCCTCGAGATCGGTGAACCAGCTGCCAAGGCCGCTGCCGGCCGCCCTTTGGGTGAGGAGGGTGAGATTGCCGGTGGCGAGCAGCACGCCGATGGCGATCATCAGCAGGCCGCCGATAACGCTAGTGGAGTGGAGGAAGATCGAGCGGCCAAAGAGCCTCAGCTCGAAGCCCTTGCCGCTGATCGCGCGCCAGAAGCGGGAGCCGCGGCCCAAGCGGTTGAAGAAGGTGGCGACGACGATCAAGGGCAGGCCGAGGCCCACCGCGTAGATGAAGGCGAGCACGGCGCCTTGGAGCACGGCCACATTGCCCGAGGCGGCCAGCATGGTCATAAAGCTGCCGAAGAGCGGCCCGGCGCAGGCCGTCCAACCGAGAGCGAAAGTGGCCCCGTAGAGATAGGAGCCGGCGAGAGTGGCGGCGGGGCGCTCGGCGATCTGTACGCCGGCGAAGCCCTTGCCGAAGATGCCGAGCACGCCGAAGGCGATGATCACGAGCCCGCCGATCAGCTCGAGGTAGTTCTTGCCGGCGAAGAGCAGCCCGCTGAGGGCGCTGATAGCGCCGCCAAGCAGGGTGAGGGTGGTGGCGAGGCCGAGGAAGAAGGCCAGGCTCATGAAGAAGATGTTGCGGCGCCGAGCCTGAAAGGTGACTGCGAAGTAGGCCGGTAGAATCGGCAGGGTGCAGGGCGAGAGGAAGCTGAGCAGGCCGGTGAGAAAGACCGGCACCGCCAGCACCAGGGTGCTGCGCCCGCCAGTGATGTAGCTGATCTCGGCGCCGCTGTTCAGGCCGAGGATCAGCAGGATGGCCGCAAGCACACCGATAAGGGTAAGGGCGACGGCGCCACGGCGGGAGAGCAGGGCCTTCGGCGCCGCCTCAACTGGCTGGGTGGACATAGAGCGCTCCCACGATAAGGCGACCGGCGGCCGACGACCGATCACCGCGGGGCAGGTAGCGTGGCACCGTCCATCGTCGGTGGTCGGTCGTCATCTTAGTGGGCCACTGAATCTCAGATAACGTTCCTACAGCCGGCGGCCGGTGGCGCGGGCGGCGGCGAGCTCGCTGTCGCTCACCGGCGCCTCTCCGGTGTAATGAAGCGTGTCGCTCGGGATATCGTAGCGATAACGGCGCCGACGCCAGGCGCCCATCTCGTTCTGGTAGATCAGCGTGACGCGCCAGATCGGGCCGTTCTCCTCGTACTGCTCGTCGGTGATCCAGACCACCGTGTCGGGCGAGAAGACCGAGCGAAGGCGGGCCTCGCAGTTGGAGAGGCTCGCCCGATCGACGCCTGCTGGAAGGGTGGATGTGCTCATCGCTGTCGTTCCTCGATCCGGCCGGCGCAGATGCGGAAGATCGCGCCGCGATACGCACGCCTATTATACACCGCGGCGCACCCCTGAGCGAGAAGTGCTATAATAGACCGGATATCCGACTGTGATGCAGCATATCATCACTTCACCGCTAGTGGGCGGTCCCCCGCCCGGAAAGAGCGCGCCCTTGAAAGAGTTTTTCCGTCGCACCAGGAAGAGCTTCTCCTCGGCTCAGGCCCCCGAGACACCGCAGATCCCCGACGACCTGTGGGTGAAGTGCAGCAACTGCCGGGAGCTGATCTACAAGAAGGAGCTCAACGATAACCTGAAGGTGTGCCCGAAATGCTCCCATCATATGCGCATGAGCGCCCGCGAGTGGCTCGGCCTGCTGGACGCCGGCTCCTTCAGGGAGACTGACACGAACCTGCTGCCGCTGGACCCGCTCGGCTTTGTAACGCCCGAGGAAAGCTACGCCGACAAGCTCAAGAAGTCGCAGCAGCGCACCGGCATGGCCGACGCCGTAACCGCGGGCATCGGCAGCATCAACGGGATGTGGCTGGCGGTGGCCGTGGGCGACTTCGCGTTTATGGGCTCGTCGATGGGCAGCGTCTATGGCGAGAAGATGGCCCGCTCGGCGGAGCGGGCCGCCGAGCTCGGTATACCCCTGCTCACGATCAACAGCTCTGGCGGCGCCAGGCAGCAGGAGGGCGCGATCGCGCTGATGCAGATGGCCAAGGTGACGATGGCGCTCACCCGGCTCGCCGAGGCCAAATTGCCCCACATCGCCCTGTTGGTGGACCCCTGCTACGGCGGCGTCACTGCCTCCTACCCCTCGGTCGCCGACATTATCATCGCCGAGCCGGGAGCCAATATCGGCTTCGCCGGCAAGCGCCTGATCGAGCAGATCATGCGCCAGAAGCTGCCGCCCGGCTTCCAGACGGCCGAGTTCATGCTGGAGCACGGCATGATCGACATGGTGGTTCAGCGGAGCGAGCTGCGGGAGACGCTCGCCCGCC
>Ga0207873_1002750_pt1 | contig 13841 bp, 12 predicted proteins | sample BGWIniCompost_FD_187373 | JGI IMG/M metagenome (GOLD analysis project Ga0207873, IMG submission 187373) | Cellulose adapted compost microbial communities from Newby Island Compost Facility, Milpitas, CA, USA - BGW Initial Compost (SPAdes)... ... | reverse complement strand
GCAACCGGGAGTTCGTGCAGGCCCTGGAGTGCCTCACCCTCGGCTGGATCGAGCGGCGCAAGGTGCGGGTCCTCTACCGCTCGGCCCGAGGCCGCCAGCGCCATCCCTACGTGCTGCACCCGTACTTCCTCGAGCCGACGGCGCCCGGGATGGCCGTCTACGTGCTGGCCTACGAGGAGTCGTACTTTCGCCAGTTCGTCACGCTCAAGCTGGAGCGCATGAGTCAGGCCACCCTGCTGGACGAGCGCTTCCCCGAACGGGACTTCGACCCCGTGGGGGCCTTGCAGAACGCCTGGGGCATCATGTGGTCGTCGTCACCGGTGACGGTGCGGCTACGCTTCAGCCCGACGGTGAGCCGGCGGGTGCGGGAGAGCCAGTGGCACCTCTCCCAGCAGATAGAGGAGGCGCCCGACGGCTCCTGCATCCTCACCCTGCGCATCGGCCACACCCTGGAGATCCTGCCCTGGATCCGCTCCTGGGGCCGCGACTGCGAGGTACTGGAGCCGCCCGAGTTGCGTGAGCAGCTCGCCCAGGAGTACGAAGCCGCCGCGCGGCTCTACCGCGCGGCGGCTTCGGCCGAGCCGGTGATGTCCGCCTCGATGGGCGCCAGCCCATCGGGCCCGTAGCGGCCCCTTGGCCATCACCCTCGCTTGTAGGCGATGCCCGTGCCTCCGGTGGGATAGCGCCAGATCACGTTGCCGCTGGTGCAGGCGATGCGGCACGTGCCGCACTCCAGGCAGTTTTCGTAGGCGATGCGCATGTGGTCGTCTTCCCACTGGTAGACCGCCGCCGGGCAGAAGTACAGGCACGGCCGCTGGCAGCTCTTGCAGCGAGCCGGATCGGCCAGCGAGATGTGAGAACCGCGGTCGGCCCGGTAGCGGATGGTAAAGAGCTTCTTCTCGACTGCTGCCCGACTGGTCATCCCCGCACCCCCCGCAGCGCATCCCAGGCCAGCCGCATGGTGCCGCGCCACCCGCCGGCCGCCCTGACCACGTGGCGCAGTGCCTCCGCCTCGGCCTGGCGCTTGGGCGTGCCGTCCACGAGGAAGTAGCGGTACGCCGCCTCGTTGACCGCGCCCACCAGGTGGTCGAAGAGACGCTCGCCACCCCACCGGCGCAGCATGTCCGGCAGACGCCGGATCTTGCGCAGATCCTGGCCGATGGCCGACTGGCGCACCCGGCGGTCGTACTCCATGAGCCGCCGGGCGCTCAGGTCGCCGGCCCGCTTGGCCTCCACGATCACCTGGCCGGCCATCTGGCCGGAGAGCATGGCCAGGTTGCTGCCCTCGCGGTTGACGAAGTTGACCAGGCCGGCCGCGTCCCCGCACAGCACCCAGCCGTCGCCGGCCAGCCGCGGCACGGCGTGCCAGCCACCCTCGGGGATCATGTGGGCCGAGTACTCCACCGTCTCCGCGCCGTGCAGGAGCTTGCGCAGCATGGGATGCTGCTTGACCGACTCCAGCAGCTCGTAGGGCGTGATGGGCCGGCGCAGCAGGTCGTCGACCATGACCCCGATGCCCAGCGAGAGGGTCTCCTTGTTGGTGTAGAGGAAGCCGAGGCCCGTCAGGCCCCGCGAGGTGGCCCCCAGGAACTCGATGGTGACGCCCTCGTTGCCCTCCAGGTTGAAGCGGTCCTCGATCTTCTCCTTGGGCAGCGCCAGCACTTCCTTGACCGCCAGGCTCACCTGATGGGGCTTCCACCGGGGGATTCCGAGCTTCTCCCGCAGCAGGGAGTTGACGCCGTCGGCGATGACCACCACGTCGGCGTACAGCTCGCCCTCGTCCCGGTCGACCAGCACGCCCGTCACCCGGCCCGTCGCCGGATCCCGCAGCAGATCGATGACGGTGGTCTGGTAGACCGGCAGAGCGCCGGCGGCCTTGGCCTTGCCCGCCAGCCAGGGGTCGAATCGGGCCCGAAAGGCCGTCCAGGCGTTGGGCGGGTCCATGAAGCGGGCGTGCCGGTGCCCGATGGTGACCATCGACTCGGGCCCCAGCAGCCAGTAGCGCTGCTCGGTCACCACCCGCTCGACGGGGAAGCCGCTCTCCTTCCACGCCCCCTCGCCCAGGAGGGCCTCCAGGGCGTGGCGGTAGAGGACGCCGCCGAACATGTTTTTGGCGCCGGGGAACTCGCCCCGCTCCACCATCACGACGGAGAGGCCCTGCGAGGCCATGGTGTACGCGGCCGCGGCTCCCGCGGGCCCCGCGCCCACCACGACCGCGTCGAAACGCTCCGTGCTCATCGCCTGCCATCCTCCCCCGCTGCGGCCGAGACCAGCGGCCCTCGCCCGGCCCGGGCCTCCTCGATGAGGGCCGGGACCACCTCGTACAGGTCGCCCACGATGGCCACATCGGCGGCCTGGAGGATGGGCGCCTGGGGGTCCTTGTCGATGGCCACGATGACCTCGCTGCCGGTCATGCCCACGAGGTGCTGCACGGCGCCGCTGATGCCGCACGCCACGTACAGCTTGGGCCTCACCGTGTGGCCCGTCTGGCCGATCTGGTGCTCGTGGCCGATCCAGCCGGCCTCCACCGCCGGACGGCTGGCGCCCACCACGCCGCCCAGCACCTCGGCCAGCTCACCCAGCAGGCGAAAGCCGTGAGGGCCGCCCAGCCCCCGGCCTCCCGCCACGATGACCCGGGCCTCGTCGAGGCGGACGGAGCGGGCATGGCGCTCGATGCGCACCACCCGGGCGGCGATGCGCGACTCGTCGAGATCGACCGCCAGCTCCCGGATCTCGCCCGGACGGGTGGGGTCGGGCTCCAGCGCCTCGAAGACGCCGGGCCGCGCCGTCGCCATCTGGGGGCGGTGGCGCTTGCAGAGGATGGTGGCCATCAGCTTCTCGCTGAAGGCCGGCCGGCTGGCCAGCAGCAGCCGCGAAGGAGGCGGCTCGACGTCGAGCATGGTGCAGTCGGCCGTCAACCCCGTCGGCACCCGCGTGGCGATGGCGCCCGCCAGGTCGCGCCCCGTGTACGTGGCGCCGACCAGCACGATCTCGGGCCGGTACGTGCGGATCACGTGCAACGTGACGTCGCTGTAGGGCTGGGTGCGGTAGACCGCCAGGCTCGGGTGATCGGCCAGGTAGACGACGTCGGCGCCGTAGGCGATGGCCTGCTCGGCCACGTGCCGCACCTGGTGCCCCATGACCAGGGCCATGACGGGGCAGCCGGGCAGCTTCTCGGCCATGCGGCGAGCCTGGCCCAAGAGCTGCCAGCTCACGGCGCGAGGCTCGCCGTCGTGCTGCTCGACGACGACGAGGATGCCCTCCCACCGCTCGGCGCCGCTGGCGTCGCCGGAGGCCGCAGCGTCAGCGGGCCGGCCATCGGGAGGCGTCTGGTGAGGTCGGGAGTCGGCGGTCACGCGTGATGCACCTCCGTTTGGGCCCGGGCCACCCAGCCCAGCTTCTCCGGTAGACGCCGCTCCACCAGGGCCTGCCACGCGGCGCGGGCGGCCTCCTGGGGCGTCTTGCCCTCGATGCGCAGCCCGGCGCGCCGGATGGGCTCGGGCACCCAGGCCTTGCCGACCACCGTCGGCGAGCCCTTGAGGCCGATCTGCGAGCGGTCGATGTCGGGGAAGTCCTGCACCGTCCAGACCACGGGTTTGTAGCGCACCGCCCGCAACACCTGGGGCAGGGAGGCCCGGCGCACCTCGTTGAGCGTCTCCATGACGGTCAGCACCGCGGGAAGCCGGGTCTCCACCACCTGCACGCCGTCCTCCAGGCGTCGGCGCACCCGGATGCGGCGGGCGTCGGGGTCGATGTCCTCGATGGCCTCGACGTAGGTGAGCTGCTCGTAGCCCAGCCGGGACGCCAGCCCCGGTCCCACCTGGCCGGTGTCGCCGTCGATGGTCTGCTTGCCGCAGAGCACCAGATCGACCTCGCCCCACTGCTGGCTCGCCTTGCGCACGGCCTGGCTGAGCACGTACGAGGTGGCCAGCGTATCCGCTCCGGCGAAGGCTCGGTCGCTCACCAGCACACCCTCGTCGGCGCCCAGGGCGATGCACTCCTCCAACGCGCTGGCGGCCATCATGGGACCCATGGTGATGGCGGTCACCCGCGTGCCGGGGAAGCGCTCCTTGAGGCGCACCGCTTCCTCGACGCCGTGGAGGTCGTAGGGGTTGACGATGGAGGGGACACCCTCCCGGATGAGGGTGCCGGTCTTGGCGTCGATGCGGATCTCCCGGCTGTCGGGGACCTGCTTGATACAGACGACGATGTGCAGCGTGCACCCCTCCTTGCCGGGCCTCGGCGGCCGGGTGTCCGTACCGGTGACCGTGCCCGCGTTCACAATCTCGACTCTACGATAGCACAACCTGCGCGCTGCGTCTCGTGAGAGCCTTCATGGGCTTTCATAACCAACCTTGCGGGGCGCCTAGACCCCGGGTGCTTCCTGGCCTGCCGGGTTGGCCTCGGCTCGGGCCCCCTCTACCAGGTCCCGGTAGAGCCAGATGGCGGTCAGCGCGGCCGAACCGAGGTCGGCCAGCGGCAAGCTCCACCAGATGCCCGCCAGCCCCCACAGCCGCGGCAGCACCAGCAGGAGCGGCATGAGCAGCAGCAACTGCCGGGAAAGCGTCAGCACCGTCGCCTGGCGCGGCTTGCCCGTGGCCTGGAAGTAGCTGGACCCGATCACCTGGAAGCCCACCACGGGCAGCGCCAGGAAGGCGATCGCGATGGTCTGCGTCCCCATGGCCACCAGCGCCTCGTCGCCCTTGCCGAAGAGCGCCACCAGCGCCTCGGGCCACAGGCGGGTGACGACGTAGCCTGCCGTGACGACGATCGTGGCCCAGAGGCTGGCCAGCCCCAGAGCTCTGTGCACCCGACGCCGCTGGCCTGCCCCGTGGTTGTAGCTGATGATGGGCCCGGCGGCCTGGGCGATGCCCACCACGGGCATGAAGAGGAAGGCGACCAGGCTGAAGACCACCCCCATGGCGGCGATGGCCAGATCGCCCCCGTACAGGGCCAGGCTGCGGTTGAGGATGGTCTGTTGCACGCTGCCGACCAGCTGCAGCATGAACTGGGGCACGCCGAGCGCCACGATGGCCCGGCACGTCGGGACGTCCACCGCCAGGTGCGCGGCCTGCAGCTTCAGCACGCTGCGGCCTGACAGGTAGTAGTGCAGGGCCCAGGCCGCGGAGAGGGCCTGGGCGATGACCGTCGCGATAGCTGCCCCCTCGATGCCCATCCCCAGCGGGAAGATGAAGAGGTAGTCGAGTACCACGTTGCTGACGGCCCCGACCAGGTTGATGGTCATGGCCAGCACGGGCTGGCCCTCGGCCCGGATCAGGTGGCTGAGACCGAAGCCCAGCGTCATGAAGACGCTGCCCGGAAGGATGATGCGCAGGTAGCGCACGGCGTACGGCAACACGGCCTCCGTCGCGCCTAGCGCCACCAGCAGCGGCCGAAGCCAGATCAGTGCCAGGGCGGAGGCGGTGAGGCTGGTGGCCACCAGCAGGACCATCGCGTTGCCGGCGACCCGCGCGGCCTCCTCATGCCGGCGCTCGCCCAGGCGGATGGAGACCAGGGCCGTGGCCCCGACGCCGACCAGCACGGGCAGGGCCATCATGAGGATCATGACCGGGAAGCCCACGGTGGTGGCCGCGATGGCCAGGGTGCCCACACCCCGCCCCACGAAGATGCGGTCCACCACGTTGTACAGGGCGTTGACCACCATGCCGGTGATGGCGGGCACCGCGAAGCGCCACAAAAGACGCCCCACCGGCAATGTCTCCATCTCGACGAGACGAGCTGGCTTCGAGGCCGTTACCGACGGCTCCACCTGATGTGCACTTCCTTACGGTCGGGGAATCGGCGGTCAGGGAGCGGCGGACGGCTCAGGACGACGCGGCCGTCCGTGCCTGCAGCTGCTCGCGGGCCTCCGCGATGCGGCGACGGGCGAGCTCGCAGTACTCCGGCTCGATGTCGTAGCCCACCCAGTGCCGGCCGGTCTCGAGGGCGGCCACGCACGTGGTACCCGAACCGCAGAAGGGATCCAGCACCACGTCGCCCACGTAGCTGTAGAGCTGGATGACGCGACGGGCCAGCGCCACCGGAAACGGCGCCGGGTGCCCGACACGCCGGGCGGACTCGGCCGGTATCTCCCAGACCGACAACGTGGCGGCCATGAATTCGTCGGCCGGGATGTCGGACTGTCCCCGGTCGGGGCGGGCGTACGCCTCCTTGGCGAAGACCAGCAGGTACTCGTGCACGTCTCGCAGGCGCGGCGCGCGGGGCGACCGGTAGGTGCCCCAGGCGCAGCTGCCGCTGGCCCCCGAGGCCTTGCGCCAGATGATCTCGCCCATGGGCAGGAAGCCCAGGGCCGTGTGGATGGCGTACGCGTAAGCATGCAAGGGGACGTACGGCTTGCGCCCCAGGTTGGCCACGTTGAAGACGTAGCGGCCCCCGGGCTTGAGCACGCGGTAGACCTCGGCACCCACCCGGGCCAGGAGCCCCAGGTACTGCTCCAGCGTCAGGTCGGCGTCGTAGGTCTTGCCGGCGTTGTAGGGCGGTGAGGTGAAGGCCAGCGCCACGGTGCCGTCGGGGATCTCCTCCATGGCCTCGGCGGTGTGGCAGTAGATCCGATCCGCCCAGCTCTCCAGGGGGTGCGGCTCGACGGGGCGCGACTTGACGCCCTCGGCCAGCGCGACGGCCAGGGCAAAGGTGGAGGAGAGATCCACCTGCTCGAACATGCGGCGCGCGTAAAAGGCGCTGGCGTCATGTCCCTCCCTGCGCGACACGCCAAAGGACGAGGTACGGGTGCCCAATCGCCACACCTTCCCCGAGCATCCAGGCTCCTAGCATTCGCAAGCGGGCAGGGCACTCCTGCCCATTCCCTCGTTGACGCGAGGGGCCCCCCGTGCTAGCATTCGCTGACGGCCTGCGCCACAGGCAGGATGCCGATAGGCTTCGACACGAGGAGGTGGGGTCGGTGGAGTACACGCTGCTCGACGGCACGGGCATTCGCGTCAGCCGGGTCGCCCTGGGCACCTGGGCCATCGGCGGGTGGCTGTGGGGCGGCACCGACGTGGGCGACGCGGTGCGGGCCATCCATGAGGCGCTGGACCTGGGGATCAACACCATCGACACGGCGCCCGTCTACGGCTTCGGGCTGTCGGAGGAGATCGTGGCCAGGGCCCTGCAGGAGAAGCGGGTGCCCCGGGACCAGGTCGTCATCGCCACCAAGTGCGGCATGGAGTGGGACGACAAGGAGAACGTCTGGCGCAACTCCCGCCCCGAGCGCATCCGCAAGGAGATCGAGGACAGCCTGCGCCGGCTCAAGACGGACTACATCGACCTCTACCAGGTGCACTGGCCCGATCCCGAGACGCCCATCGCCGAGACGGCCGCGGTGCTGGCCGAGCTGTACCGGGAGGGCAAGATCCGCGCCATCGGCGTCAGCAACTACAGCGTGGAGCAGATGGACCAGTGGCGGGCCGTGGCGCCGCTGCACTCGAGCCAGCCGCCGTACAACCTCCTGGACCGGCGCATCGAGGCCGACGTGCTGCCCTACTGCCGGGAGCACGGCATCGCCGTGCTGGCCTACAGCCCGCTGGCGAGAGGGCTGTTGACCGGCAAGTTCACCGAGGAGACGGCCAAGTTCCCGCCGGGCGACAGCCGGGCCCGGGAGGCCCGCTTCACGGGAGAGGAGCTCCGCCGCAACCTGCGACGGGTGGAGAAGCTCAAGGCCCTCGCGCAGGAGCTCGGCAAGACGGTCGCGCAGCTGGCGGTGCGGTGGGTGCTGGACCAGCCCGGTGTCACCGTCGCGCTGTGGGGCGCCCGCCGGCCGGGGCAGATCGCCGAGGCGGCCGGGGTGGCAGGCTGGGTCATCACCCCCGAGGTGCGTGAGCGCATCGAGGCCATCCTGAGCGAAGCCTGATCGTCCGAGCACGCGACGGCCCCGGGGCCAAGGCCCCGGGGCTTTCGTCTGATCGTCGTCGGGCCATTTCGCCTCTTGCGAAGGGCATCTGGCCCTTGGACATCCTCCCTCGCAGCGCCTATAATCCCTCCGGCTGAGGTTTGCACAGATTTGCGCGGTTTCGCCTGGACTCCAGGGCGCCGCGGCAGCACGGGGGGCTCTCACTTGGCGACGCAGGACGACCGCTTCCTGCGGGCGTGCCGGCGAGCGGCCGTACGCCCGACGCCGGTCTGGTTCATGCGGCAGGCCGGCCGCTACATGCCCGAGTACCGTGCCGTGAGGGCCCGCTTCAGCCTGCTCGACATCGTCCGCCGCCCCGACCTCTGCGTGGAGGTGACGCTCCAGCCCGTCCGCCGGCTGGGCGTCGACGCGGCCATCCTCTTCTCCGACATCTCGGTGCTCTTCGAGGGCCTCGGCGTCCCCTTCGAGCTGCAGGAGGGCGTCGGCCCCGTGGTGCCGCAGCCGGTGCGCACCGGCGAGGCGGTGGAGCGGCTCGACCCGGGAGGCGTGGTCGAGCGCCTGCCCTTCGTGATGGAGAGCATCCGGCTGTTGCGCCGGGAGCTCAGGGTCCCCCTCATCGGATTCGCCGGGGCGCCCTTCACCCTGGCCAGCTACCTGGTGGAGGGAGGACCGTCCCGCACGTTCGCCGAGACCAAGCGCCTCATGCACGGCGACGCGGGCCTGTGGCACGCCCTGATGGAGCGCCTGACCTCGGCGGTGGAGTCCTTCGCCCGGGCGCAGGTGGAGGCCGGGGCCCAGGCCATCCAGCTCTTCGACAGCTGGGTGGGGGCGCTGGCGCCGGCCGACTTCGACGAACGGGTGGCGCCCCATCTGCGGCGGCTCGTGGCGGCGCTGCGCCAGACGGGCGTGCCCGTCATCTATTTCGGCGTCGACACGGGCGGGCTGCTGGAGCGCATCGCGGCGCTGGAGCCCACCGTGGTGGGCCTCGACTGGCGGGTGGACCTGGGCGAGGCGTGGCGGCGCGTCGGGTACGACCGGGCGGTGCAGGGCAACCTGGATCCCTCGGTGCTGAGGGCCCCGTGGCCGGTGGTGGAGCGGCGGGCGCGCCAGGTGTTGGACGCAGCCGCCGGTCGGCCGGGACACGTCTTCAACCTGGGGCACGGGGTGCTGCCCGACACGGACCCTGCCGTGCTGGCGCGCCTGGTGGAATGGGTGCACGAGCAGACGGCGGGCGCACAGGCGCCGGGTGCCGCCCCGCCGGCGGGAGGTGCGTCATGACCGACTCAGCGTCGAGACCGACGGCAGGGCCGCAGGCCGACGGGACGTGGGGCGTGTTGTTGATGGCCTACGGCAGCCCGAGCCGTCCCGAGGAGGTCGCCCCCTATTACACCCACATCCGGGGCGGCCGGCCCCCTTCGGCGGAGTTGCTGGAAGAGCTGCAGGGGCGCTACGCGGCCATCGGCGGGCGTTCGCCGTTGCCGGAGATCACCGAGCGCCAGGCGTCGGCCCTGGAGAGGCGGCTCAACGCCGGGGGCGGCTCGTGGCGGGTCTACGTCGGGATGCGCCACTGGCAGCCCTGGATCGCGGACGCCGTGCGGCAGATGGCCGACGACGGCATCCGCCGGGCGGTGGGCCTGGCGCTGGCGCCCCACGACTCGCGCATGAGCGCCGGCGCCTACATCGAGGCCGCCGAGCGCGCCCTCGAGGCGCTGGAGCCCGAGCGCAGGCCTTCGGTGCGCTACGTGCGGAGCTGGGCGACCCACCCGCTGCTGGCCGATGCACTGGCACGGCGCCTGCAGGCCGTGCTGGAGACGGTGGGCGGCGAGCCGGTCGTGCTATTCACGGCCCACAGCCTGCCGGAGCGCATCCTGAGCTGGGACGACCCCTACCCCCGGGAGGTGGAGGCCACCTGCCGGGCCATCGTGGAGCGGGTGGGGCTCGAGCCCGGGCGGTGGCGCATCGCCTACCAGAGCCAGGGGCGCACCGCCGAGCCGTGGCTGGGGCCGACCCTGGAGTCGGCGCTGCAGGAGTGCGCGCGGTCGGGCGCCCGCGACGTCGTCGTCTGCCCGGTGGGTTTCGTGGCCGACCACCTCGAGGTGCTCTACGACATCGACATCGAGGCTCGGGCGCTGGCCGACACGCTCGGCCTGCGCCTGGAGCGCACGCCGTCCCTCAACGACGCGCCGGACTTCATCGAGGCCCTGGCCGACATCGTGATGGCCGCCGCTGCAGGGCGCGACCGGATGGCCGACGAGGAGGCGAGCGCGCTCTGATGCGGGTGGCCATCGTCGGTGGTGGGATGACGGGGCTGGCGGCCGCCTGGCGACTCGTGCGGGCCGCCCGAGCCGAGGGCCTGCCCGTCGAGCTCCACGTGCTGGAGGCCGACTCCCGGTGGGGCGGCAAGGTGCGCACGGTGCGCCTGGACGGGAGCGTCGACCCGTCGCTGGAGGGAGCCCTCGTCGAAGCCGGCCCCGACGCGATCTACGCCCCCAAGCCGTGGGCGGTGGACCTGGCGCGAGAGCTTGGCCTGGGCGACCGGATCGTGCCGGCTCGCTCGGGTCTGCGGACGACGGTGCTGCGGGGCGGGCGCCTGGTGACGCTGCCCGACGGCCTCTTCTCGCTGATGCCGTCGCGCATCGGGCCCTTCGTGCGAAGTCCCCTCATCAGCTGGCCCGGCAAGGCCCGCATGGGGCTGGAGCTGCTGGTGCCGAGGCGGCGGGACGAGGGCGACGAGTCGCTGGGGGCGTTCGTGCGGAGGCGGCTGGGGGCGGAGGCCGTGACCTACCTGGCCGAACCGCTGCTGGCCGGCATCCATGCGGCCGACCCCTGGCGGCTGAGCCTGGCGGCGACGTACCCATCGTTCCGCGAGGACGAGCGCCGTTACGGCAGCCTGGTGCGAGCCATGCTGGCTCGGCGCAGAGCCCGGGGTGGCCGGCGGGGCGCGCATGGTTCGCCCTTCGTCAGCCTGGCGGGCGGGCTCGAGGAGCTGGTGGAGGCCCTGGTGGGGGCCTTGCGGGACGAGGCCACGTTGTGGCTCCAGACCCCCGTCGTGAGGCTGTGGCCCGACGACGGCGGCTGGAGGATGGAGGCGAAGGGGGCGGGAGGGACCCCCGCCTCGTCGGACCGGGACCGGTGGGACGCCGTCATCCTGGCCGTGCCCTCCCATCGAGCGGCGGCCCTGGCCGAGCCGTGGGACGTCGAGCTGGCCGGACTGCTGCGGCGGATCCCCTTTGCCTCGACGGCGGTGGTCACGCTGGCCTACCGGCCCCAGGACGTGCCCGAGACGTCGCCGATCCGGCACGGCTCGGGGGTGCTGGTGCCGTCGGTGGAGGGGCGGCGAGAGGGGCTCGTCGCTACGGCCTGCACGTGGTTTTCGTCCAAGTGGCCCCATGCCAGCCCTCGGGGCTCGGTGCTGGTGCGTTGCTTCGTAGGGCGCTTCGGCGACGACTCGGCGCTGGAGATGGACGACGAGGCGCTGGCGCGTGCGGCGGCGCTCGCCGTCGAGCGGCTGGGGGGCCTGGCGGCGCGGCCCTGCCACGTCGCGGTGCACCGGTGGCCCGCCTCCATGCCCCAGTACCAGGTGGGCCACCTCGAGACCGTGGCCGCCATCGAGCGGCGGGTGGGCCGCTGGCCCGGGCTCTTCGTCGCCGGCGCCTCGTTTAGGGGTATGGGTCTCTCCGATTGCGTGAGACAGGGCCAGCAAGCGGCAGAGGCGTGCGTGGCCTACCTGGTCGGGGTGGCGTCCCGCTCGCCCTGGCTCCTGGAGGAAAGGGTGGGGAGAGTCTCGTGAACGAGCGCTCCGACCTCTACGTCTACTTCCCCGTGTTCCAGCGGACGCGACGCTGGGGGGAGCTCTCGCCGGAGCAGCGCGAGCAGGCGGTGGCCGAGGCCCAGGGCCTGCTGCAGCAGGGCGGGGCCGTGCAGGTGCGGGGCATCTACTCCACGGCGGGCTTCCGGGCCGACGCCGACCTGATGATGTGGTGGATCTCGCCGTCGCCGGACGAGCTTCAGGCGCGGCTGGTCGCCTTCCGGAAGACCGCGCTGGGGGCCCGGTTGCGGCTGACCCACGCCTTCATGGGGCTGCACCGGCCCGCGGAGTTCAACCCGGAGCACGTGCCCGCCTTCGTGCAGGGCAAGCCGCCGCTGCGGTACCTGTGCGTCTACCCGTTCGTGCGCACTCCCGAGTGGTACCTGCTGCCGCCTCAGGAGCGGGCGGCCATGCTGCGGGAGCATGGCGAGCTGGCCAGGCCCTATCCCGACGTGCTGGCCAACACCACGTCGGCCTTCGGGCTGGGCGACTACGAGTGGGTGCTGGCCTTCGAGACCGAGGACCTGGGGCGGCTGGTCGACATGATCCGGGCGCTGCGCTCGGCCAAGGCTCGTCGCTACGTCAGCGTGGAGACGCCCTTCGTGACAGGCATCCGCAAGAGCCTGGCGGAGGCCGTGGCGGACCTGGGGTGAGGCCATTGAGCGAGTGGGTGGGGCTCAAGGAGGCGTGCCGGATCCTGGGGGTGCACGAGACCACCCTGCGGCGGTGGACGGACCAGGGGTTCATCAGCGCCTTCCGCACGCCCGGTGGCCATCGCCGCTACCTGCGCCAGGAGCTGATGGCCTTCCTCGAGCGAGGCCGCGCCCTGGCCCAGACTGCCACGAGCGAGCCGCTCGAGCAGCTGCAGCAGCGGACGCTGGCCCAGGCCCACCAGATGCTGGCCCAGCGGCTCGCCTACGAGCCGTGGACGCCTCGCTACGAACCCGTGCGGCCCTACAAGCGCGCGAACGGGCGCCGCCTCTTGGGGCTGTTGATCCAGTACGCGGCGCGGGGAGACCAGGAACAGGCCTACCTCCAGGCCGCCCGTGACATCATGAGGCAGTACGGCCAGGAGGCGCTCCAGCTGGGGCTGTCCATCCCCGAGACGGCCCGGGCCGTGCTGACCTTCCGCCAGGTCATCATGGATGCCGTCGCCCACTCGCTGGACCGCCCGCCGGCCAACGACCCGGAGGGGTGGCGGGTGATGGAGCGGGCGGGGCTCTTCTTCGACGAGCTCCTGGTGGCGACGCTGGAGGGGTACCTGCAGGGCGCTGGGAGCGGCGAGGCGCAGCCCGGGGAGGCGATGGCGTGAGCGAGCTTCGGAGCGGGCCGTCCATGTGGGGCATGGACTGGCGGACGGCGCCGCTGGAGCTGCGGGAGCGCCTGGCACTGGGCGACGCGGCGGCGGTCTCGGGCCTGCTGGAGCAACTGGCGGGGCCGGCCGTCGTGCTGGCCACCTGCCACCGGATCGAGGTCTACGTGGAGCGTCCCGAGCAACTCGGCCCGGCGCTCGAGGCCCTGGCGCGGCGCGGGGGCGTGAGCCTGGCGGCGCTGCACGCCCACGGGACCGAACGTCACGGGGAGGCGTGCGTCCGTCACCTCCTGGAGGTGGCGTCCGGGCTGCAATCGGCGGTGATGGGCGAGCCCCAGATCCTGGGGCAGGTGCGCGACGCCCTGGGCCTCGCGCGTCGCGTGCGGCCGCCGGGCCCGGTGCTGGGGACCCTCTTCGAGCGTGCGGTGCACGCCGGCAAGCGGGTGCGGACGGAGACGGCCCTGGGGAGCGCATCGCCCTCGCTGGCCCGGGAGGCGGTGCGGCGGGCCGCCGAGGGTGGGGTCGACCTGACGACGGCCCGGGTGCTCGTGGTCGGCAGCGGGGAGACGGCCATGCTGGCGGCCCGGGAGGCCGTCGCGGCGGGGGCGAGGAGCGTCCGCTTCTGCGCCCGGCGGCCCGAGCAGGCCCTGCAGGCAGCGCGGGCATTGCTGCAGCGGAGGGGCGGGGCCGAGGTGGCCCTGGATGCGGCGCCGATGGCGGCGCTGCCGGAGCTCCTGGCGCAGGCGGACCTGGTCGTCTCCGCGACGTCGGCGCCCGGTACCGTCGTGGCGGCCGCATGGCTGGTGGAGGCGGTGCGGGCGAGGGCCGCGGCGGGGGCCCCGGCCCTGTGGGTC
>Ga0207873_1002749_pt1 | contig 13842 bp, 14 predicted proteins | sample BGWIniCompost_FD_187373 | JGI IMG/M metagenome (GOLD analysis project Ga0207873, IMG submission 187373) | Cellulose adapted compost microbial communities from Newby Island Compost Facility, Milpitas, CA, USA - BGW Initial Compost (SPAdes)... ... | reverse complement strand
TGAGTAGTCGGATCACTAAAGCAGAGAGATAGTAGTAGATACCGACTTGACATATAGTGCAATTCATCGTTTGCACTGTAGACGTATCTTATAATTACTTCGAGTGCCACGTTGATATCGATACACGCACACGCTCCCTTTCCCGTCTAGGCACAGCATGGGCCGCCATTGGCCTCGCGATCCATTGGCCCGGATGCCATAGCAACAACAGTAGCCGCAATTGGCCCATGCTGTGCAAAATCTTCTCGCTTGTATTGATTAATCAAAAGGGTCACGATAGTGCCTGCTGTTTCTAACTTTCTCCGTTGTTGTTTAACAACATTTGTAGAAACTCGCGTTCAAAGCAAGCCTGGTGAAAATCTGCAATTGTTTCACAGATCCCAAACCAAGAAGCCGACATTAGCTTCAAGTATTTTGTCTTGTCTTGAATTGCTCCTCCGCAAATGTAGCAACGAGATGATTTTCTACCCATAGAGGGCAGAACAGAAAAAACCGCAGCCACATAAAAAAGACCGAGTTTACACTGCATTCAATACTTATCAGATGATATCTTGTTACCACCTGATACAAGAAAGCACGACAAAGCCGACATCCTCTCAACGCTAAAGCGTCAGAACTTGCTGCTGACTCCACATCTGTGGCATAATATGCCCCTCCGTTGGCATCAGACACGATGCCATCCGCGCGCCAGAGCTGGGACACGCGCACACACCTACGCGCCTTCTCATTGGATACCCGTTCACGGCCGCTAGACGCCTGTCTCTTGCCGTTGTTTTTTCCAGCCTGACTGCAATCGCCATGAGTTCTACGCCGAGGTCTGGCAATCCGATACACCCTCATTCCAGATACGCCTGCATATATACGCCACAACAATCGGCGTTCCGCCTACAAAAACTCTGGTAGATATTATCGCACATGAACGCCTGAGAACAGGAGAAATCCGCAAAAGAGATTGAAGAAATTGCATATGAGAGTCAAATCTTAAATATCACAAGGACCATAGGTATGATTGTCTAGTTATACACTTGGACGATCATTTCGCTGTGGATGCGACCGCACCCTTGCGCGAAGAAAAGGTTGCACGCAGTCCAACAGCTCCCCAAAAGAAGACCTCTGCGTCTTTAAACTCTACCACCAGCGAGGGCCTCAGAGCAGGCAAGCGGATAGCAAAGATATCTGTCTTCACTCTGTTGGCAATAGGCATTGTTGAGCTTGCCATAGGCCAAATAAGCGGCAGCATTGTAGCTACAGCAGATGGCATAGACTCAATATCGGATGCGCTGATTTCACTGATTGTATTTCTCGGCCTGCATTTCGCTGCCCGGCCTGCCAGCGCCAAGTTTCCTTTTGGGTATTACAAAGTAGAGAGCTTTGCCGCGCTGCTGTGTGCGATAGGAATGGTCGCAATTGGCTCGTTCATATTTTATCACTCGTACAACTCTCTGATGAACCCGCATCAAATTGAACAGCCCGTAGTTACGATGGTGGTTCTACTAGCAGCAGGTGCTGTCTCCTTGCACAGGGCATTCCAGATGCGAAAGATAGCCAACAAGTACGACCTTCTTTCGCTCAAGACAGATGCCAAGAACTCGATAAAGGATGGCTCTGCTTCAATAATCGGTTTTGCCAGCGTCCTCATTGCCACGCAGTTTGGATTCCTCCAGATGGATGCCATCGGCGGAATGATAATTGCAGGATACATATTCTCTGTCGCATACATATCACTGAAGCAATCGTCCCTCATACTGGTAGACGCATGGCACAATCCCCAACTCGTAGATGTAATCAAGAGCATGATAGAGGGCAAGTTCAAGTCCGAATCATCGCTTCGAGTCCGGTCGGTATTTCTGAGGCCGGCTGGGATGGTTGCCCATGCCGAGGTGCACATCGAAGTTGACGGCGGTAAAAAGCTAACAGACATCGAGTTGCTATCTGCCCAGATTCAAGACTTTGTTCGATCGAGGTTCCGCTCAATTGATCGAATATCCGTGATTCCACACCCATCGAAAGTTTCGGTATCGGGCAGTCAGTAGCAGTAGTAGACAATACTTTTTGCTGCTTGTATTTTCTATTCGTTGTTTTTCTCTCAAGACGCACTATCGTGTGGTGTTAGTCAAGTCATAGTAGTAATAGTAGTCTTCTTGCCTAAATAGAATAACAATCCTTACGCCCACATGCCGGGCATCCTCCTTCTTTCATTTTCCATGTGGTCTTGGCTGAACCCACGCATATTGCGCATATTGTGTGCCAAAATTGCACAGACTCCCGCAGATCCTGCAGCTTTGCATGGCATTATATCCAGTGACCATCCTTTACTTGGCGATGGCACTCATTCAAAATGATCGTAATTCAGACAAGACTCTGGTGGGAAATCGTGCAGACGGTAATGGCTCCCCGGTACTTCATGTCCGCAACGTTTCAAAGTCGTTTCTCTTCAACAATGCGTCCCAAACGAAGGGCAATGGCGGGGCAGGCACGTCATTGATCTTGGAACATAAAGTTCTTGACAACATCGATCTGGAAATCCAGGAGGGGGAATTTGTCACCATTGTTGGAGCTTCAGGCTGCGGCAAATCCACACTACTCAATATTATCGCAGGTCTTGACCAGCCAGATTCTGGCAGTGTACTGGTAAGAGGGTCAAACAACATATCCTCTACAAAAAGGATAATGATCTTTCAGGAAGGCGCGCTTTTTCCCTGGTTGAGTGTCAGAGAAAACGTCGAGTTTGGTCTGAAAATTGCAAGAGTTCCACAAGAGCAAAGGCGCAGCATCGCCGACAAGTATATCGAGCTAGTTGGATTGACCCGGTTTGCAGAATCGTTCGTCTACCAACTATCAGGAGGGATGAAGCAGAGAGTCGCCATAGCTCGTGCCCTTGCCCTGGAACCGGAGGTATTACTGATGGACGAGCCTTTTGCTGCGCTTGATGTTCAGACAAGAGATCTACTTCATGAAGAGCTGGTAGGCATCCACAAAACAACGCGCAAGACGATCTTGTTCGTGACTCATAATATCAGCGAAGCGATCTTGCTTGGAGATAGAGTAATAGTCCTATCACCAACTCTGAAGAATATCCGCAAGACGTTCAGGATAGACTTGCCCAGACCAAGGGATCCAGAAACGCCTGAACTGTATGAAATAAAGAGACAAATCCTGGCAGAGCTTGAAGATGACTTGCAAAATACAAGAAAACCTGAATGATACGCAAGCAGCTACTCCAAGCGGGCGGCTGCAATACAGAATCGACCCGATGAATGTCGCTAGCCTAAAGAAAGAACAAGTGCAAAGGGCAAGATTGGGATTGAACCAATATTCAGAGTGGCAACTCGTTTGGGCTTTTCAGAATCGCTCTACGCAGAAGCTGGCTGACCTACTACAGATTGGTAAAGCCTGCGGACACTGAATACAGATTGTTTCCATGCTTGTGCGTAGAATCGACTCTGCTGTCGCACGATCTGCATGCCCACAAGACGGGTTCGGTGCAGAATACGCAATTCCGTATTGGCCATAATTTGGATCCGCATCGCCTGCAACTCTCCCTCTTATAACTTGGCTCTTGAGGCGGATCCTGCTGTACCGCGTGTCTTGTCCAATCAATCCTATTGTGCATGCGCGTTTCGCCGCAAAAATTCAATGGTAAGCCCTCTCTTTTCACTACGACTGATCGTAAACTTTTCATCCGCTGAAAGTGGAATTGCTTCTAGTGTACTAGTGGCGCAGTTTGGGCAGCTCCCGACAGCAATATCTTGTATTACAGTCGCGCACCACAAGCAATCGTTGCAAATAATGAAACTTGGATGATGAATGAGTTTCTTCGGATCGACATAGTAGCCGTCGTTTCTATTCTCCGGAATCAGGAACGCGTGTGAAGTCACAGGTCGGCCTCCCGCGCTATGTGTTGGCGGCGTTGCCTCTTTGCTCGATTTGCGCGATTCATGTTTCATTCTAGGTCGTTGGTTTCTTATTAGACATCCCAATTATGCAAAATTATCGTTAATCGTGCAGATTCTGCAGATAATTAGTTGCCTATCAGCAAGCCCGTAGGCTCTGCATCAATATTGCTATTACTGCGCATAAGAGGCAACTACACACTGCTGAACATAAGATCGAGATTCTGTTGTTGTGCAGGGTGCCAAAGATTCTCGGTTTCTGAATGAATGGGGAAAAACTCGATCTGTTGTAAAGTACGTGGGTTTCCTTGTGCTATCCTCTATGACTAAGACATATCTCCATCCTTGACAAGAGCCTACTCTCTCGGCCTAGCTCATCTGGACTCCCATTCATGCAATCCTAAATAGTACTTAGAGCATAGTCTTGCTGTGATATTGTGGGCACCTAATCCGGATTTCCCCAGGCTGCGATGTACTACGTGCGGTGTTGTAAAGGAAAAGCCCGACATGAACGATGATCTTACTTTTGATAATTCTATGAACTACATTTGCGGAAAATGGTATTGTCCCAACGGTCATGAAAATACTATTTGCAATTGACCGTCCGGATCTACCCACCGTATCCCTCACTAGCTCCTCGCTCGCTTAAAAAAGCACCACAATTTGCAGGCAACTATGCGATTGATTCCTTCTTGGCATGATCGATCCTCTGATGAGCTTCCAAATCCAAGACACTGGGAAATGACAGATTACATTCATCGCAGTAATATTTTGGCCTCTCCATCCTTTTTCTAGCGGTCCCTTTTACCTTAACTTTCGTGCCGTCTACTTCGACTATCATTTTGTCTTCTTCTTGGTTTTCCATTTGGGATTTTACCTAGTGTGCCATCTTGAATTACATGGTATTTAGCCTTGGAGTCTTGTTTCTTACGTAATTTTATTCGCTCTTTATTTCCGAATCTTCCATCCAAGCTTAAAGATCACTTCCTGCAATATGCTCCAGTGTTCACCATGACCGCATCCTCCGCAGGCTAAAAGTGGTGCACAGAATTCTTGAGAAAGATCTGGTGGTGGTCAAACGGTCATGACTTAATGCCTTGATACATGACTCAAAAATCGTCATTTCTGAAGTCTTAAGTACTAAGATGCATGCCAGATTTACAAATTACCAGCCTCTTTATTGGTGCATGTTTTCGAACATCACTTGCTTGTTTCAGGTTCATGCAGCAAGCACTTTTGACGTTAAATTCATAGCTGTTTTTCATGATACAACCAGGTGGCAAGCTAAGCAAGCAGGATTTAACTTGGTAGATTTCAGCCAGCTTGCTCTAATTGTCCGGTAGCTTGCTCAGGGCAACTGTAAGAAACCAATGTTATCAGTGGGTAACGCAAATAGGTACTGTCAAGACTACGGGTTTTTACTACCGCATATCAGCAATCTCACTGTACGCCATCTCATGTCTTATAGCGTCAGCAATCATTCCCAAAACGCTCTCTGCTGTTCGTTCTCCTAATATCTTGGTCACTTTTTCTTCAAATAGTTCTGGCTTTGAAGCAATTGTTTCTTGCGGATCAAGCTTGTAGACCATCTTTAACGTCTTGAAAATTAGATAGGCTGATCCATCTCCAAGTACAGTATCTATACCATCTTTAACATGCCTAAAAATGACATCAGAATGCCACTTGCGATATTGCCAGCAGGCGTGTATGGTAGCATCATGAGCATTCAAAATGGATAAGAGCGAGCTAAATGGCAACCTCTCAAATAATTTCAGATCATTGTGCCAACAGATAAACTCCACGGACTTCCCAAATTTGTTATCGCGTTGTAATTCTCTTTCGTATTCAAGCAGGGTTTGAATACCCTTTGTTTGAAGAAATGCTGTACATGTGCTTATTGCAACAATTCGACTGCGTCTATTGGTGCCGCTGTCACTTCTTTTCCCTCTTGTCTCTGATACGAGGGAATGTAATGAATAGATTAACCTATTGACATCAAATTGATGCCTTGGCTCTCCAATAGAAGAGTAAAACTCATCTCGGTCTATGACAGTTAAAGCGCCGCTGGTTACATAGTCATGCAAATCCTTATTGTTGCTGAAGTGAGTCTTTAATTGCTGCTTCCCATTCATGGCTCTTGATATTTGCTGCATCACATGTGAAGGGCGTGACTCTGCCAAATAGATGACAGTACGACCATCCAGAAGGTAATCTAATACTTGGCCATAAATGGAATATCTTGTCTTCTTATTCATAGACGAGACCATAATTGAATGATTGCCGGAAGGAAAATGAGATCTTTTACCTCCGGATGTCACCTTGCTGAATTAGTATCATAACTCTAAAGCATTATGGTCAGATATTCCATCAATTCGGTCATTATTGTCCAAAAGGATGCCCCAAGACGACATACCGAATCCAAAATAATCGTAAACTATCAGGATCTATGTCAGAACACTTTGGACATAGATAAATCCATACCCCCAGATATACGGAGATAAAGACTGATTCCTTTATTGACCATAGAAGAATCGCAGTCAAGTCATGTAATTACTCTTGAAACTGAATGCGAAAAAGACGCTTGAGGCAAAGCTAGGCAAGACCCTCCGTGTGGTAGAAGAATAACATAACATAAAGGGCAATGTATTTGTAAAATATGATTATACTATTCTGAAAATTCAGAAGAACATTTTTCGATCGTGTTTGTTTTTTGACAGTTGCTAAACATCCAAAGTTCGAACTTTGGCATGCAGGGTTATCTCAGTATTTTTCGCCCTACAATGATTTTTGGTAGTTGGGACTCGCCCTGAGCATATTCTTCTTCTGTATCATCATAGGCTGACAATAATTACTTTCGAGAAAGTGTGGGAGGCTACCACCATGCCAGGGTCGCTGAAGGGTGTGCATCCACATATGCCAGCAAAGAGATTAACCAAAGGTGTCCCCCAAGACATGGCGCGCTCTTCCCACGTTACATATTTTTTGCTTACCAGCCAAACTTTGGTCCAGCTCGACGTAGTTTCGTTGGTCGTGGTAACGGTAACCGTAGTATGGCGCAAAGTTGTTAAAGATTTTAAGAACAATTCTTGCTGATTACTCAAAATATTTCTTGAAAGTTAAGATTCATTTTTTGTAACAAGATCCGACCCACGTCATAGACTGGGCGACAAAGGCTGCTATAATACCAGCATCTGAGCCGGAATGAACAAATGAGCCGCTGCCACGAAATGGCAAGACGCACATACTTCATTACCAGAATTTCTGGCGGCGCGAGCATCATTGCGGTGAGCAAGGGGTGGCGGAAAAGGGTCGGTCTGTCCACGCCGCCAGATGACGAAACCCTTCATGGCAGGTTCCTGCTGTCCATGAGGGCATAAAGGCGATTCTTGATAGTATGTTATAAACTAGTATGGAGCTTTTTCCTATCAAGAAATTCTATCAGGATACTGAAGAAATGTAGGTGTACTCAAAAATCTTTCTCAGACCACAGGGATTGCATATACCGCCTTACCATATTCTATCAGGCCCACAGCCTTTACAGCAGATCAATGAATCTTGCCGGTGATATATGATGATTCTTTCATAGCTGCTTCTGCTGTCCATGTGTACACACACAGAAAAGAGGCGCCAGAGAGTGCCTGCAGAGGGCGAAGAATATTGGATAGAGGCAGGCTTGTCCTCTTAACTACCTCCTCCTTTCCAATGGGGAATTTGTTGGCCAGGCATGAGAATTATCGCATCAACGTACATATACAAAACATAGAGTCTTTGGCACCCTGTACAATTGCAAAACTTTGATTTACTGCTCAGTGGTGGCTGGAGTAGTCAGCAACGGTCACACTTACTTTCTAGACAGCAGGGTCATTTTCCATCCCGAGAATAGCACCTAGCTTTAAATAATGACTCGCAATTAGGCTGACCTAATATGAATAACGGCGCAAAGTATGCAATAATTGGAGGGATTGTTGCTGCCGCAATAATAATAGGCATTGTGGTCGCCTTTGCCACGCCTACACCAGAATCAGCGCAGGCAACAACCAAGACTCTCACAATTTACTCTGGCAGAAGTGAAAACCTAGTACAGCCAATAATTGACAAGTTCAGTGAAGAAACGGGCGTTAATGTCGAAGTAAGATATGGCGACACAGCAGCCATGGCACTTGCAATTATTGAAGAAGGCCAGAACAGCCCCGCAGACATCTTTTTCGCCCAGGATGCCGGAGCACTTGGAGCTCTTTCCAAGGAAGGCAGGCTGGAAACCATTAGTGACTCTTTGCTAAACAGGGTTGATCCAATCTACAGGTCACAGTCTGGCGACTGGGTCGGCGTCACCGGCAGGGCCAGAGTAGTTGACTATAACACCCAGTTGGTTAACAAGTCAGACCTGCCCGACTCCATCTGGGGCTTTACCGATCCAAAGTGGAAGGGCAAGATTGGCTGGTCTCCACCTAACGGGTCTTTCCAGTCATTCATCACAGCCATGCGAGTCTTGGAAGGTGAAGAGAGGACTAGGCAGTGGCTGCAGGGCATAATGGCCAATGATCCGGTATCATTCTCTGGCAACTCTCAAATAGTGGAAGCAATAGGTCGCGGTGAGATATCTGTCGGCTTTGTCAACAACTACTACCTGCACAGGTTCCAGAGTGCTGACCCTGCGTTCCCCGTTGCGCACCACTACACCAAGAATGACGCTGGTTCCATGGTCAACATAGCGGGCCTTGGAATAATAGACACAGCAGATGACCCCGCTCTTGCAGAACAGTTCATAGACTATATGCTCAGCAGAGACGCACAACTCTACTTTGCAACAGAGACCTACGAATATCCGCTGCTAAATGGCACAAGAGCACTCGGACCACAGCTGCCATTGAACGAGATCGACACACCTGACGACCTGAACTTGGCGGACCTTGACGACCTCGAAGGAACTCTGAATCTCCTGAGGGAGCTAGGAATTCTCTAGAGGACCATACTGACTGCAGGAAAAATCTGGTTGAAGAGGAACTGCTCATCCAGAAAAAATCGACTCGGGTATCATTACCCCTCGTCGTAGTGGGGGTGGCCATAGCAGCAGCTATGGCCCTACCCCTAGTTTATCTTGGAATGCGTGCATCTGAAATAGGCGACAGATTGCCCGCCCTTCTTACGTCACCTCGCACCATAGGAGTTTTTGCTAACAGCACGATTCTTGCACTTGTTGTCACAGTAATCTCGGCTTTGATTGCAGTGGTTGCAGCCTTTCTCACCGTGAGGACGGATCTTCCAGGTAGAAGAATCTGGTCAGTCCTCCTGATACTCCCGCTATCAATCCCAAGCTTTGTAGGCAGCTTTGCTATGATAGCAATGTTCGCACCCAGAGGTAGCGCGCTTCAAAACCTGCTTGCGCCCTTTGGCGTAGAGACGCTGCCTTCCATATACGGTTGGCCGGGAGCAATCATTACGCTCACATTGTTCAGCTACCCCTACATACTTTTGACTGTAAGGTCAAGCCTCAGGGGAATAGATCCTGCGCTTGAGGAAGCGGCCAGAACCCTCGGGTGCAGCCTTCGCATGTCACTCTTCCGTGTCACATTGCCACACTTGTTTCCGGCTATAGCCGCAGGCTCCCTTCTTGTGGCATTCTATGTATTGAGCGACTTTGGCACTCCATCGTTGATGCGGTTTGACTCCTTCACTAGGATCATCTACGTAGAATATCAGCTGGCATTTGACCGAAGTTCCGCAGCTGTAATGTCGCTGCTTCTGGTGTCGCTGGTAGGAGTCATTCTCTACTTTGAAAACAGATTCCGGGGAAGGGCAACGTATTACAGCACAGGACCGGGATCAAGACGCCAACCTCAGATCATCCGGCTTGGACGCTGGAAGTGGGCAGCACTGGTATTCTGTGGAGCGGTCGTGGCACTCGGAGTCATTATGCCGATAGGCGTCATGTTCTACTGGTTCTTCCAGGGAATAGCTGCCGGGCATCAGTTTCCATCGATAGGCTGGATCACTCTAAACACAGTGTATGTGGCAGCCATAGCCACCTTGGTGATAGTCGCGCTGGCCATGCCCCTGGCCATTCTAGTAGTCAGGTTTCCCGGCAAGTTGACAACCATCGCAGAACGGGCATCGTATATCGGGTTTGCAATGCCGGGCATCGTGATAGCACTGTCACTTGCATCCTTTGGCGCGAACTATGTTCCAGCATTCTATCAGACGCTGGGGCTCCTCATTTTTGCATACGCAGTTCTCTTTATCCCACTTTCCGTAGGGACGATCCGTTCATCACTTTTGCAGGTAAGCCCGAGGATGGAAGAGGCGGCCAGGTCACTTGGTCTTGGCGGAGGAAGAGTACTGCTGCGTGTAACAATGCCCATGGCCAAGGCTGGCCTGCTAACAGGGGCGGCACTGGTCATGCTAACAGTTATGAAAGAGCTGCCAGCCACCCTGCTGCTCTCGCCGATAGGATTCAAGACGCTTGCAACCCAGGTATGGTCCTCGACCGAAGCAGTGATATTTTCACAGGCAGCAGTAGCTGCACTAATATTGGTAGGGATATCTACACTTTCCGTGATTGTCATACTTTCCCAAGAGAGGGCCAGGATGAGGGAGTAGAAAGGACATGCTTCGACTAGATCACACCAACAGCAAGTCAAAAACAACGATTGAGATTAGAGGGATTGTAAAGCGGCTCGGCAGAGAAAAAGTTGCTGCGGTAGACCATCTTGATCTTGATGTCAACAATGGCGAAATCCTCACCATTCTTGGTCCGAGTGGCTGTGGCAAGACCACCACTCTTCGATTAATAGCAGGTTTTGAGACACCAGACTCTGGGAAGATAATCATTAACGACAACGTGGTTGCCGACAGCGGTGGCAAGTTTATCCCGCCTGAAAAGAGAAACATCGGCATAGTCCTTCAGGAATTTGCGTTATTCCCACACCTGAGCGTTAGACGGAACATCGCTTTTGGCCTCAGGGGAAAGAGCCAGGCAGAGATCGACGAAAGGGTTCAAGCCATGGTAAACCTTGCGGGGCTCCAGGGCCTCGAAGATCGTTATCCTCACCAGCTCTCCGGTGGCCAGCAGCAGAGGGTTGCCCTGGCAAGGGCACTGGCACCATCACCTCTGATAGTCTTGCTCGACGAACCCTTTGCAAGCATAGACCCCGACCTCAGGTCGCGCATGAGGATGGATTTGAAGAGGATATTGAAGGAGGCAGGCGTCACGGCCGTTTTTGTTACTCATGATCAGGAAGAAGCGTTCCTGATTGCGGACAGGATAGCAGTGATGAACAAGGGCAGGATACACCAGATAGGAACTCCTGCCGAAATCTACCACAACCCACAAGACCGATTCGTAGCAGAATTTGTAGGCAAAGCTGATTTCATACCCGGAAGAGTTCGTTCCGCCAAGATTTCTACAGAAATTGGGGAGTTCGCTCTCGCCAATTCAACCCATGTAAAGGATGGAGAAGATGTTAGCGTCATGCTCCGGCCCGGAAACATAGACGTTATCCCAACGGAATCCGGCGTCGGAACCATCCAGTCCATAGAGTTCAAGGGAGAAGATACCGTATATTCAGTTAAGCTTGGGTCAGGGCAGACAATACGCAGCTCTCAGCATGCCCCATTCATACACCCGGTTGGCACCAGGGTCAAAATAGTTGCCAATTCTGCGCACCTGATTGTGTTTGACAAAGACGGCGTGCCCATCAGGCTGAATAGAAGCTTCAGTGAAAATGATCCGCATGCGGCAACGACCTGATAGTTTGCCTGTATATTTCATTAAAAGAATGCATAGAAACCATTGCAGCCTTGTTATTTGCTTTTGAATAGTTCAATTCTGCGCAGAGTCGCCTGCCTTGGCTACGGGCGGGCGACTCTGCGACAGACACAGATTTACTTTGCCTTTGCTGGTTGTTTTTTGATGACCTGTGTGCTTTCCCAGATGCCAATTGTCGCAGACAGGCTAATGAAGCACGAGTTAGGCTAACCTAATTGCGATATTTAATCCATAGATACGATTTTCTGATTTGAAAATAAGTCACCTGACTAGGACATTCCCGACAAGATTAGCCTAACAGGGCAACTAGAGCTCATCACGATTACAATGGCTGGCACACGCTCTAAAGGTCTAGATGTTCTACGATCGCTGTCATCATCAGCGCGGCCTTCCCGCAAAAGTCTGTGCAGGATTGACCTCTCCACCAATGATGATGCAACGCCACACCGGTCTTCCAATATTGAACGAGGTGTTTGTATTAGTATGGTCAACGTGTCCGCATGAAGTACACTTGAGATATTTGCCATCCCTGTCTCCTATATTCCCACACCTGCTGCATTTCTTCGACGTATCTCTTGGGTCGACATAGGCTATGGCCATTCCATGCAACTTGGACTTGTAGTCTACATTTCTTTTAGCTTATAGAAAGACCATGTTCAGTGAATAGTGCAATGCATTGAATGTCGCTTTGACTATCTGCCGCATTCCTGTGACAACGAACTGCACCCCCCCAAAGCAGCAACTATAACACATTCAAGAAAATGACTCCGGCCTAGGTTAAACGGCAGCCAATGTTTATTCGTAGTCGAGTTATTCGACGTACCAGAATAATTTGGATAGCTTATGACCATCTACTTTCTAAACTGGATACATAGCAGTTAGTTTTATCCAATTGCTGATGCCAACAGTATAGGCAGCAGTATCAAATCAAACTTTCAGTCACAAAAGCGCATTGCAACTGTCCTGAGGACTCGCCAATTACAAATCCCATAATTTGGATCCCACTCTCAATAGCTTAATTACAATTTGCAGATGCAGCTATGAACATACGGACTCGCATGCAGGCGTGAATTCAAACAGACAGAGAGCCTGCTCCACACAAAAAATACTCCTCCCTCATCTATTCTATGAATTGGATCTGAGGGGTTATCTTTCTTATTACCTTCATTTAGTGATGGTCAGGACAACTTGATTGCTCTTGATTATTCCTGAAACCACATTTGGTGGAGCTGCTGTGGCCAAGGGCTCATCCGCTTGATAGTAGACGACTAATTTGAAAGTCCCACCCTCCACAGGAGGATACCACTCCAAGAGGTCAAACGATGTGGATATACTTTCATCGGGATTCAAGTAAATATAGTCAGAAGCCAAAGAAAAATTTCTGTTGTAATCAACTGCATCTATTCTAGCAGGCTGTCCAGTTTCAGCATCGATTAGGTCTGCAAATATTTCGCGGGAAAGGTTGTCTCTATAGCCTACTGCCATGCGTCGATTGACCAGTTGGGGCTTTTTCCCTACATTTGAGAGTCGGACTGAGATAAGGCAAGGTTCTCCAAAACGAATCTCTTGCTTTTGTACGCTTATTTCCAGTCTTAGATCGGGTGTCATTTACTACTTGTTCCCATCATCTTAGCGAATTATCATGGTCGAACTACTGCATTATATGAATTCATTAGAGCTTGATACGTAGCCTGATCCGTTGCTGATGCGGCATTGAATCTGCGACGGACCTCATCTCTAACCCGTTCAAACTGCGCCCAGTTGGCCCTCTGTTCTGCAACTGAAAGCCTATTCCAGAAACTCAGAGCTCGACCCGCATCATCCATAAAGCCATCCAGATTTTCCTGAGGCATGCCGATGCTGAGTATCTCAACAGACTCTGCAAGAAATTCGCGCAGACTTTGATTCAACATTCCACTCCTGCGTTGCTGTACATGTTCAAGTTCATGTCTAATAGTATGTACCAGGCCAGCAAAACCCTGTGCAAACGCAGCGGGCCCAACACGCACGGTGGAATTGCCGGGAATTGGTCCGCTCGTAACAGCATTAGCCGCAACGGTAGAATCGAAACGTATTGAAACTAGCCCACGAGTAGGCATATGGAAAAAGTCTATTATGAGCACGATGACATCGTCTCGCTGATCTTCGGCTTGTAGCTCTCTAATTATTGATCGAAATGTTGCC
>Ga0207873_1002746_pt1 | contig 13851 bp, 8 predicted proteins | sample BGWIniCompost_FD_187373 | JGI IMG/M metagenome (GOLD analysis project Ga0207873, IMG submission 187373) | Cellulose adapted compost microbial communities from Newby Island Compost Facility, Milpitas, CA, USA - BGW Initial Compost (SPAdes)... ... | reverse complement strand
GCCGATCAGCATGTTGCTCTTCGTCGCGACCGCGAGCTCGATGCCGTAGCGCGCGTTGTCGACGACGTCGTTGTGCTCGATCCGGTTGAGGCTGCCGCCGCGCAGGCGGATTCCGGTGCGAAATCCGCTCACGGTGCAGCCGCGAACGACGGCGCCCTGCGCTTCGTCGACGACGATCCCGTCGCCGTCACCGCGGCCGACGAGGTGAACCTCATGGCCGCGCTCTTGGCTCAGCGCGTAGGGGCAGGGCGGACTGCGGCGCTGGTCCATCGCGGAGACTACATGCCGATCTACGCGCAGCTCGGGGTCGACATCGTGCTGACCCCGCGCGCGGTGGCCTCCGATCACATCCTGCGCTTCGTCCGGGGAGGACAGGTGCAGAGCATCACCTCGCTCGAGGAGGGTCAGGCGGAGGTCGTCGAGCTGACCGTCCCCCGCGGTGCGCGCGTGGTCGGGATGCCCCTCAAGCGGATGGGCATGCCCCGCGGCTCGCTGCTCGCAGGGATCGTGCACGAAGACCACGTCATCATTCCGCGCGGCGATGACGTCGTTCATGCGGGCGACACGGTCATCGTGCTGCTCACCGAGAGCGCGCGGCCGATCGTCGAGCGCATCTTCGGGGTGAAGAGGGCCTGAGTTGGCGCGGCGGATCGAAACGCCGAGCCGGTGGCGCGATTTCCGCGGCGTGCTGCGCCCGGCCGGAGCGGTGATCGCGGGCCTCGCGGTCGCGGAGATCGGTGCAGCGCTCATCGGGGCCGGCTACGAGTGGTGGAGCGCGCCCGCCGATGGTGTGCCCGCCGGCGGAGACGCTGCCAGCCCTGCAGGGCTGCCGCCCGTCTACGTCGAAGACCGAGGGACCGAGACGGACGCGGAGACGATCGCCCGCTTCCGCGAGGAGCTCGCCCCCTACGGCGCGTGGACCGAAGATCCGCGCTACGGCGCCGTCTGGATCCCGGATCGCGCGATCGTCGGCGCCGAGTTCTCGCCGTACGTGAGCCACGGGCGCTGGGGCATCGACGAGACGGGGCAGTGGGTCTGGCTCAGCGATCTCCCCTACGGCAAGGTCGTCTTCCACTACGGCCGCTGGGTGCGCGTGCCCGCTTACGGTTGGGCGTGGATCCCGGGGACACGCTACGCGCCCGCCTGGGTGGTGTGGCGGGTCCCGAACGGCGCTCGCTCGACGACGTTCGTCGGCTGGGCGCCGGCTCCCCCGGCCTTCGTCTGGTTCGGCGGAGTCGCGTATCACTACAGACACCCGGTGACGTACGGCTGGGTGTTCTGCCCGAGCCCCTACGTCTTCGATCGCTGGATGTATCGGCACCTGGTGCGCGATCACCACCGCGCCATGACCGCGCGACGCCACACCCGTGAGCACGCGCCGTCTCGGCCGCGGGTCGGACCTCCCAGGAGCCCCACTCCCCGTCAGGCGTACGTGCCACGCGGGAGCATGCCCGCGGAGCGCTGGAAGGCCCCGCGGGCGCTCGCTGGCACCACGGCGCCCGGGGCGGAGCGGCGCACTCCGACTCCGACCCTGCGCCCGCTCCCCCGCGCCACCCCGCACACGGGGGCGGATCGGGCCCGCACGCCGACCTACCGTACCCCACCTCAGCGCATCCCGACGGCGCGAGCTCCGACGGCTCCGGCGATCCGCCCGTCCCCGGGAACACGGCCCCCGCCGGCGCCCCGTACGGCTCCCGTCCAGCGCCCTGCTCCGGCTCCCGCGGTCCGCCCGCCCACCCGCTCGGTCCCGGTCGTTCGTCCGGCGCCTGCCGTCCGCCCCGCGCCGAGCGCCTTGCCTCGCGGGGGTGCGTCGCGCTCCGCTCCCGCGCCCTCCCGCGGAGGCCGGAGCAGGTAGCCAGGCCGGGGATCCATGCCTGGGGGCTGCAGCCCAGGTCGGTTTCCGTGCATGATGATGCCCATGTCCTCGCCCCTCCCCCAGGCGTCGTGGCTGATCCCGCTGGTCGCCCTCGCGGCGTGCTCCGGGGCGCGCGACACGGCGACGGGCACCACGCAGCAGGAGGTGCCGGCCGCCGTGATCGACACGGACGCCACCCTCGCGGACATCGAGCCTGGGCGAGGTGTGGGGCTGTTCGTCGAGTACGCCTCCGGAGGCCACTGGCGGGTGTACGTCACCTGCGACACCCTCGAGTCGGAGCTCGGCTGCCAGTGGGACGTCATCGTCTCGAGCAGCAGCGCCATCACCGCGGTGCAGACGGAAGGCGAGGGCCCGGAGGTGTGGCTGGAGCCCCTGCGCGACTCCGCCGGGAAGCCCTATTCGGCGCTCCGCTTCGTCAGCGAGACGACGGCCGCTCTGGAGGGGGTCCGCTTCGCGACGGAGGCGGGCACGCCGATCCGCGTCGACGTGTTGCTCGATGGGGTGGCGGAGGGCCGCTACACCTACTGGGTGGGCGGAGGTGCGGTGCACACCGGGGCGCCCTCTTCGGTCATCGATCTGCTCCCCACGGCCCCCTGAGCGCGACGGCGCAGCGCCTCGCGCGTCCAAGCGCGGCGCCGCCGGTTTCCCCGCGCGGCTCTGGGGGCGTGCCGCTCGAGGCGCGGCTCCGCACGGTTTCCATCGGCGTTTCCGACGAGCTCCGGACGTCGGCCCTCGCCCGCACCGCGGCGGTCCCTCAGTCCGAGTGTTTGCGCTTCTTGCGACGGCGGTGGGAGCGCCGCAGGCGCTCGAGGGTGTTCTGGGGGATGGGCGCAGGGACCAAGGTCCGGCTCTGGAGCGGCAAGGTGCGATCCGTCTCCCGCACGCGCTCACGGGCCAGCTCGATGAAGCGGGCCTGACTGCGCAGCGGGCTCTCGTCGGGGCCCGGGCGGACGCGGGTGTAGCGACCGTCCTCTCCGAGGAGCCAGCCCTTCACGTTGTCCGCGCGCATCGTCCCGAGGATCTCCGTGATGACCCGCTGCTTCAGCTGTCGATCGACGATGGGGAACATCACCTCCACGCGCCGGCGGAAGTTGCGCGGCATCCAGTCGGCGCTGGCGCAGTACACCTCGTCCTGTCCCCCGTTGACGAAATGGAAGATCCGCGCGTGCTCCAAGAACCGATCGATCACCGCGTGCACGCGGATGCGGTCGCTCACCCCCGGAATTCCGGGGCGCAGGCAGCAGATCCCGCGCACCAGCAGGTCGATCTGCACCCCGTCGCTGGCGGCGCGGTACAACGCCGTGATCACGTCGGCGTCCACCAAGGAGTTCATCTTGGCGACGATGCGCGCAGGTCGTCCCGCGCGGGCGTGCTCCGCCTCCCGGTAGATGAGCCCGAGCACGGCCTCGTGGAGCCCGAGAGGCGCCACGATGAGCTGGTTCCAGCGCCCCGGCGCCGAGTACCCGGTCAACAGGTTGAACAGGGCGGTGGCGTCCTCGCCGAAGTCTTCGCGAGCCGTGAACAGGGAGAGGTCCTCGTAGAGGCGGGCGGTCTGTTGATTGTAATTCCCCGTGGCGAGGTGCACGTAGCGGCGTAATCCGCCGGGCTCCTTGCGGACCACGAGCAACACCTTCGCGTGGGTCTTGAACCCCAAGAGGCCGTACATCACGTTGACCCCGGAGCGCTCCAGGGTGCGCGCCCACTGGATGTTGCTCGCCTCGTCGAAGCGGGCCTTCAGCTCGACGACCGCGGTCACCTGCTTGCCGAGCTCGGCGGCGCGCTGGAGCGCCCGCACGAGGGGGGACTCACCCCCGGTGCGATAGAGGGTTTGTTTGATCGCGAGCACGTTCGGGTCCTCCGCCGCCTTCGACAGGAAATCGATGACCGCCTCGAAGGACTCGTAGGGGTGGTGCAGCAGCACGTCCCCCTCGCGGATGGTCTTGAAGATGTCCGGGGTGTCCCGCAGCGGGAGGACGTACTGGGGGCTGAAGGGTTCGTCGCGCAAATCGGCTCGGGGATCCTTCGCCGTGAGGCGCGTCATGGCGTCGAGCACCAGGGGACCATCCACGGAGTACACGTCGCGCTCGGGGTCCAGCTCGAGCTCGCTGCAGAGCCACTCGATCGACTCCTCGGGGCCCGCGCCGCTCACCTCCAGCCGCACGGCGTGACCGCGCTCGCGGCGCCGCAGCTCCGCCTGGATCGACTGGAGCAGATCCTCCGCCTCGTCTTCGTCGAGCTCGATGTCGAAGTTGCGCGTGACCCGGAAGGCGTACTGACCCGAGACGGGCATGTAGGGGAACAGGCGCCCCACGTGACGGAAGATCATGTCTTCCAAAGTGACGAAGGCGTGCCGCGCGCCCTCGAGCGGCACGCGCAACAACCGCGGCAGGCTCGACGGCACCTGCACCAGCCCGAAACCCGGCTCCGACGGGTTCTCCTGATGAAACATGAAGGCCACGTTGATGGCCTTGTTGCGAAGGTGCGGGAACGGGTGGGCCGGATCGATGGCGATCGGCGTCAGCACCGGGAAGATGTCGCGCTCGAAGTGCTGATCGAGGGTGACCAGGGCCGCCTCGTCGAGCTCGTCGGGGGAGACGAGGGCCACCCCCGCCGCGCGGAGCCCCGGCCGGATCTGCTCGGCCCAGATCCGATACTGCAGGGCCGTCAGCTCGTGGGCGCGCTCGCTGATGGCGTCGAGCTGCTGCTCCACGGTCAGCCCGTCGGGGGGGACCTCGTGGATCTGGCTCAGCACCTGCGCCTGGAGGCCCGCCACCCGGACCATGAAGAACTCGTCCAGGTTCGACGAATAGATGGCGAGGAACTTGAGCCGCTCGTAGAGGGGCACCGCGGGGTTGGCCGCTTCGGCGAGGACCCGGGCGTTGAACTCGAGCCAGCTGAGCTCGCGGTTGATGTAGAGCTGGGGATCGTCCCAGCGGTTCGACGCGGCGGTTACGGGAACCTCCGCGGGGACGTTGATGCGGAGCAGCGCGGAGGAGTCGGAGTCAGTCATGTGCAGAGCAACCGTCCGGAAGCGACGCCGGGGCACCTACGGCCGTCCCAGGCGAGGCGGGCGTCGCGCCCCCGGAGGTCTTCCCTCGATCATGACACGAGACCCCATGGAAGTGCGCTGGCCAGGATCCGTCGTGGCTCTCTTCGCCCGGCCCACCGACGCCTCGAGCCTCGGGGCGCGCGCCGCCCCCACCTGGCCCGAGAGATCGACACGTCCCGGCGCCATGCTTCGTGAAGCGCGTTCGTGGGGCTGGGCTGGCGCGCGCCCCTGTTCCGGCCCACAACTCACGGAGAGCCCCCTACCGCCCCCCGGTGATCGAGCGATGGCGAATCGATGACGCTTTCGTGACGGCCCCCGGAATGTATCACGGGGTGCTGTGGTATGCTGGGGGCTGACGAACTCTGGACGACCGATGGACGATCTCGACAAGGTTGGCGCAAGACGGATGGACGGCGGAAGCATGGTGGCCGCGATCGCGGCGATGCAGGACTACGATCGGTATCGGAACCTGTCCTGGGAGGGCAGCTTCGAGGATTACCTGCGCGTCGTCCGTGAGCAGCCTCAGGTCACGAGGAACGCCTTCCAGCGCGTCTATGACATGGTCCTGTCCCACGGGACCGAGGAGTACATCGACAACAAGAAGAAGTTGGTGCGCTACAACTTCTTCCGGGATCCCCTCGGGCGCGGCTACGACGCGATCTACGGCCTCGACATCCCGTTGATGCGCCTGATGAACGTGCTCAAGGCGGCGGCGCAGGGCTACGGCCCGGAGAAGCGCGTCATCCTCCTGCACGGCCCGGTCGGCTCCAGCAAGTCGACGATCGCGCGCCTCCTGAAGAAGGGGCTCGAGCATTACTCGACCACTCCGGAGGGCGCGCTCTACACGTTCCGTTGGGTGAACCTGCGCGAGACCGGGCTCGCTGGGCAGGACGTGGACGTCTTCGACTCCCCGATGCACGAAGAGCCCCTCCGCCTCATCCCCCTTGAGTGGCGGGAGAAGGCGATCGAGGAGCTGGGCCTCAGCAACGAGAAGTTCCGGGTGCGCGTCGAGGGTGAGCTCGATCCCGCCAGCCGCTTCATCTTCAAGGAGCTGATGCAGCGCTACCAGGGCGACTGGGCCAAGGTCATGGACCGGCACATCCAGGTGCGCCGCATGATCCTGAGCGAGAAGGACCGCGTCGGTATCGGCACGTTCCAGCCCAAGGACGAGAAGAACCAGGACTCGACCGAGCTCACGGGCGACATCAACTACCGCAAGATCGCGGAGTACGGCTCCGACTCGGACCCGCGGGCCTTCAACTTCGACGGTGAATTCAACATCGCCAACCGGGGTATCGTCGAGTTCGTCGAGGTGTTGAAGCTCGACGTGGCGTTCCTCTACGACCTGCTCGGCGCGTCGCAGGAGCACCGCATCAAGCCCAAGAAGTTCGCGCAGACCGACATCGACGAGGTCATCATCGGTCACACCAATGAGGCCGAGTACAAGCGCCTGCTCAACAACGAGTTCATGGAGGCGCTGCGTGACCGCACCATCAAGATCGACATCCCCTACATCACGCGCCTGAGCGACGAGAAGCGCATCTACGAGAAGGATTTCAACCAGGACAAGGTGCGCGGACGGCACGTGGCGCCGCACACCCTGGAGGTGGCGGCGATGTGGGCGGTGCTGACGCGGCTCGAGGAGCCGAAGAAGCACAACCTTCAGCTGATCCAGAAGCTGCGCCTGTACGACGGCAAGGTGCTCCCCGGCTACACGCAGGACACCGTCAAGGAGCTCCGCAAGGAGGCCAAGCGCGAGGGCATGGACGGCATCAGCCCCCGCTACGTGCAGGACAAGATCTCGAACGCTCTCGTGAGCGACCAGGGGGAGGGGACCATCAACCCCTTCATGGTGCTCAACGAGCTCGAGAAGGGCCTGCGGAGCCACTCGCTCATCACGAGCGAGGAGCAGCGCAAGCGCTACCGCGACCTGATCGGCGTCGTGAAGCAGGAGTACGAGGAGATCGTCAAGAACGAGGTGCAGCGGGCCATCAGCGCCGACGAGGACGCCATCGCCAAGCTCGCCGCGAACTACATCGACAACATCAAGGCCTACACCCTCAAGGAGAAGGTCAAGAACAAGTACACCGGGCAGGACGAGGAGCCCGATGAGCGCCTGATGCGGTCGATCGAGGAGAAGATCGAGATCCCGGACAACCGTCGGGACGACTTCCGTCGGGAGATCATGAACTTCATCGGCGCCAAGGCGGTGGAGGGCAAGAAGTTCGACTGGCAGACGAACGACCGGCTGCGCCGCGCCCTCGAGCTCAAGCTGTTCGAGGATCAGAAGGACAGCATCAAGCTGAAGACCCTGGTCAGCGCCGTCGTCGACAAGGAAACCCAGGAGAAGATCGACATCATCAAGGCGCGCCTCATCCGCTACTTCGGCTACAACGAGGTCAGCGCCACGGACGTGCTCAACTACGTCGCGTCCATCTACGCGCGCGGCGACGCGACCTGAGACCTCGCGCTGAGCTCACGCACCGAACCGCGCCGTCCGTCAGGGCGGCGCGGTTTTTCGATCGGTGACGCGGCGGCTGCGGACCCCGTCGGCGTACCGGAGGCGCGTTCGCAGCGGTGGCCGCTCAGTGGGCGAAGCCCTTGCGGACTTCGGGCGGGTTCTTGGCGCCCTGGCTCGTTTCCGGCAGGGGGCTCGGCGGCTGTGCGGTGGCGATCAGCGCGGGAGCCTCTTGGGGAAGGCGCCCGAGCTGTCGATTCAGGTTCTGCTGGCTCTGGGCGAGCAGCTGCATCCTCCCGCCGTCGAGGGCGCCGGGGTTCTCGTCGGCGACCCAGCGCGCGTAGGCGAGCCAGCGCGCGGCTCCCTGGAGATCACCGAGCTCGAGCAACGTCATGCCGCGATACAGGCCGTAGGCAGCGCGCTCCCGCGGCGGCCAGCTCGACAGGCGGGCTTCGCTCCGCTCGAACACCTCCGCCGCTTCGACGTAGTAACCCTCCGCATAGAGGGAGTGGCCTCGGGAGACGTGCCCGCCGCACGCCAGCACCACCCCGGCGACGGCACCCACGATCACCCCAGCCCGTAGCGAGCATAGACGGCTCATCTTCTCCGAGGATAGCTGGAACGCCATTTTCCGCCATCAGCCCACTCGGGACCCCGCGAACTACGCGAAGGAATTGGCGATTTCCCCGCTCTCGGGATCGACTCCCCCGCGGCGGCGCGGCGCGTCGTCGAGGGAGAGATGAGCAAATGGCAAGACCCCAACCGGGTCGTTTCGGGTTCCAATGGCACGAGACGGCTGGCACACTCCGCGCCAACGGACTGGCACAGCCATCCGGCGCGTCGGCGAGCAGCGGAAGGTAGGTTGGGATGAAACGAACCAGAATCGTGCGGGGGATCGGAGCAGGTGCGCTGGCCCTGGTGGGTCTCCTGGGGCCCGGCACCGCGTGGGCTGAGCCCGTCGAGCTCGATGAGGAGGAGTCCAGCCTCGACGACGACTTCGAGCCCGAGGACGAGGCGGACGACTTCGAGCCCGACGGAGACACCTCGGAGAACGCCGCGCCGCCGCGCATCGACGCGACCGAGGGGAGCCCCTTCGAGAAACCCGGCGAGACCTACTACTTCGTGGGCGCCCGCTACCGGGCCCTGGTGGTGCCGCAGTTCATGATCAACATGTTCGCGGACGGCGGCACGACCTTCGTCGTGCACGGAGCGGGCGCGCAGTTCGGTATCCGCAAGGACAACTTCGAGATCCTGCCGTCGATCTGGTTCGCCAACTATTCCTTCGACGGCGTCCCCTTCAAGGGGAAGTCGGATGGCGCCGACGCCTGGGAGATCATCGACGCGAACCTGAAGGTGCTCTACCTGACGGCGGACTTCCTCTGGAGCTCGCCCATCAACGAGCAGTTCGCGATCACCTACGGAGCCGGCGCCGGCCTCGGCTTGGTGATGGGGGACATCACCCGCACCGAGGGCTACTTCCCGGGCGGACTCCCGGGCAACCCTGACGGCGCGGGCCTCGCGCGTTGCAACGGTCCCGGCGGGGCCTCCGGCAATCAATGCCCCTTCGACGGTGAGTACAACAAGACGGACGATGCCTGGCCGGTGTTCCCCTGGCTCGCGGTGCAGACGGGGCTCCGTTACAAGCCACATCGCCACTTCGTCGCGCGGCTGGACGTCGGCTTCAGCACCAGCGGCCTCTTCTTCGGCCTCGGCGCGGACTACGGCCTCTAAGGTCCGACGTGGGGGAGGTGAGCTCACCGATTGCAAACACCCTGGCGCTGCCACCCCGCTATGAGCCGCTCAGCCGCCTCGGTGAGGGCGGTGGCGGTGAGGTGTGGGCCGTGCGTGATCGCTCCAGCGGGCAGCGCCTGGCCCTCAAGGTGCTCACCCGCGGTCATGGCGCCGCGGAGGTCGACGCGCTGGTGCGGGAGGCGGTGGCGCTCTCCGGTCTGGAGGGGCTGGGGTTGCCGCGGGTGTTCTCCTTCGGGCGTCTGCCGGACGGGCGCGCCTATCTGGTGCGCGAGCTGGTGGACGGCCGCAGCCTCGAGGCAGCCCTCGCCCAAGGAGAGACCACGGCGGAGCTCGCGGTGGAGTGGGTGGCCCGCGCCGCGGACGTGCTGACACACATCCATCGATCGGGCCTGCTGCACGGCGACATCAAGCCGGCGAACGTCATCGTGCGCCCCGATGACACGGTCACCTTCGTGGACCTGGGGCTCGCGGCCGTCTGGCAGGAGCGCGGAGCGACGCCCGAGGGACTCACGCCCCACTACGCCGCTCCCGAGGTGCTCGCGGGGCAGGCGCTCACGGCCCGCTCGGAGGTGTACGCCCTCGGCGTCGTGCTCCAGGAGATCTTGGCTGCCCTCGGGGGAGAGACGACGAGCTCTCGTCTCAGCGCGTCCCGGACGGAGCTCGACGGGGTCGTCGCGCGAGCCACCCAGCATGATCCGGCCGAGAGGTATCCCTCGGCGGACGAGTTCGCCAGCGCCCTGCGTCACGCCGCGCGCCTGGCGCCTGCCGATCCCGTGGCGCCCGACGGGCGCTGGCCCATCGAGGGCATGGATCGCGCGGCCACCGAGCTCCTCGCGGTGATCGAGGGGATGCGCCCCGGCGCGCTGCTGCGCGTGCAGGGCCCTGTCGGCTCCGGGCGCACGACGTTGCTCCGGCGCGTGGCGTGGACCCTGGCGACCCGCGGTCGCTCCGTGGTGTGGCTCGACGAGGCCATTTGTGGGAACGCCGAGGCGCTGGCGCGAGAGCTGAGCGAGGAGCTGGATGGAGACGTGATCGTCGCCGACGCTCCGGAGCCCACGCTGCAGGTTCAGGGGCCCTTGCAGCGCCTGCTCCGTCGGCGACTCGAGCGGGGCGCGCGGGTCGTCGTCGTCGGGGCCCTCGAGCTGGGCAGCGCGGCGCAGCTGTTCGACGTGCCCGCGCTGGAGCCGGCGGCAGCGCGCCGGCTCTTGCGCCGCGCCATGCCGTCCCTGACGGAGGCGATGGTGCAGCGGGTCCTGGAGACCACCGGGGCGCGCCCTGGCGCGCTGCGCCAGCTGGTGGCGCGGGCCGGGACGACGCCGCTCACCTCGCCGTCGGATCTGGAGCAGCTCCTCGCCTGGGATGACGAGCTCCCCGCCGCCCCGGAGGATCCGCGCGCGGCGGCGGCGTACTACCTCGAGCGTGGTCGCTTCATTCAGGCGCGCGCGGCTCTCGATCGGACGGAGGGTCATGACGCCGAGACCCGCTGGCTCGAGGCGAGGTGGCACTTGGGGGCGGGCTCGCCGGGGAAGGCCCTCGAGATCATCGACGGCGCCGCGTCGGGCGAGGCGCGTCCGGATCCGGAGAGCACCGCCCAGCTCCTGGCATGCCGCGGGCGGGCCCTGCTTGGCCTGGGCCGTTATACCGAGGCTCTGGAGGTGCTCGTCGGAGCGGAGGGCTGGCCCCTGAAGGTGCGCCTCGAGGGGCTGGCGTATCGCGGGCTCGGCCAGGGCTTGCTCGGGGACCACCGCGCGGCCCGCGACACGCTGGAGGGAGCCCTGGCCGAGGCGCGGCGCCACGAGGTCGTGCGCCTCGAGGCGTTGATCGCGTCGTGCTTCGCGACGGTGCTGTGGCGCGCGGAGCAGCTCGTGGAGGCGGCGGAGCACTTTCGCGGGGCCATCGCCGCCGCCGAGCGCGTCGGAGACGCCGGCATCCTCTCCTCCGCTCAGATCAACCTCGCGGCTCTCCTCAAGGTGCGCGGAGAGCTCGCCCCCGCCCTGGAGATGCTCGAGGCAGCCGTCGACACGGCGCGTCGCTCCGGGCGGCGCGCCACGTTGCATCAGGCGTTGCTCAACCTCGCCAACGCGGATCTGTACCTGGGGCGGCTCGAGCGGGCGCGCTCCAGCATGTCCGCCGTCGACGAAGCCGCGCTCACGGCAGTGGCCAAGGCGCAGCTGATCGGGTTGCGCGCCGAGCTCGCCGAGCGGGAGGGACTCACCGAGGAGGCCTTGCGGCTCTACGGTGAGTGTGAGTCCGCGTGGTCGGCCCTCGGGCGCAAGCGCGACGCCGCGGAGGCGGCGCTGGAGGGGGTGCTGTTGGCTCTGCGTACGTCGACCTTCCAGCTCCGGGAGGTCGAGGAGCGGCTGGAGGCGACGCGGCGCCTGATCGGAGAGGAGGGGGCGCACGAGCCGTTGCTGCGCATCGCCGAGGCACGTCTTTACCTCGCGAGCGGAGACGAAGCGGAGGCCGAGGCGCGCTGTCAGCTCGCCGTGGAGATCGCGGAGACGGCGGGGCAGCGGGACTGGTCGTGGCGGGCCCTCGAGCTCCACGCGGAGGTGCTGGAGCGTACGGGACGGGCGCAGCGGGCACGTCGGGTACGCCAGCGAGCCCTCGAGGTCGTCGAAGAGATCGGCGCGAGCCTGCCGCGGGATCTGCGCGAGGTGTACTGGAACGACTCGCGTCGTCGTGCCCTGCGCCGGGCCACGGCGGAGCCGGACGGCGTGGCCCGCGCCGCCCAGCGCGCCGCGGTGTTGCCCTTCCTGCAGACCACCCACGCGGCGGGCACGGGCGTGGCCGCCGTCTCTCGCCTGACGCAGACCCCCCTCGAGCAGCGCTTGACCCGGATCCTCGCGGTGAACCACGAGCTGGCCGGGGAAATCGACGTGTCGCGCCTGTGTCGCCGCATCGTCGCCCACGCCGCGGAGCTGCTCGGCGCCGATCGGGCGTTCCTGCTGCTGGGCAGCGGGAGCGAGCCCCTGACGGTGCAGGCGACCTTCGGGGTGGGCGCGGACGCGCAGCGCGACTTTTCGAGCTCCGTGGCGGGGCGCGTGGTCGCCTCCGGTGAGCCGTTGGTGAGCATCGACGCGGCGCGGGACGGGCGCCTCGAGGGCTACGCTTCCGTGCACCAGCGCATGGTCCGCGCCGTCGCCTGCGTGCCGATCCTCGACCCGCGGGCGGCGGTGATCGGCGCGTTGCATCTGGAGGCGCAGGGAGCGCCCAGCCCCCATTTCGCCGACGAGCTCCCCACCCTGCGCGCCTTCGCGGATCAAGCCGCCATCGCCCTGGAGAACGCGCGGCTGCTGTCGGAGCTCCGAGCCCGCACCGAGGAGCTGGAGACGAGCAACCGTCAGCTCGCGTCCGCGCGGGAGCGTCTGGAGGAGCTGCTCGAGGCGCGGACGGCGCGGTTGAAGGAGGCGCGCCGCGAGCTGCGCACGACCCGCAAGGCGCTGGAAGCCCACTACACCTACGAGGGGCTCGTCGGTGCGAGCGCGCCCATGCGCCGCATCTACGCGATGATCGAGCGCATCAAGCACACGGACGTCCCGGTGCTCATCACGGGGGAGAGCGGCACCGGGAAGGAAATCGTGGCGCGGGCGATCCATCAGTCCTCGCCCCGCAGCGCCGGGAAGTTCTTGGGGGTGAACTGTGGAGCCATCCCCGAGCAGATCCTCGAGAGCGAGCTCTTCGGTCACGTCCGGGGGGCCTTCACGGGGGCGGATCGGGAGCGCAAGGGGCTCTTCCGGGAGGCGAGCGGTGGCTCCCTGTTCCTCGACGAGATCGGGGAGACCCCGGCGAAGATGCAGACGGGGCTGCTGCGGGTGCTCCAGGAGCGCAAGGTGCGGCCCGTGGGGGGGCAGGTGGAGGAGCCCATCGACGTGCGCGTCATCTTCGCGACCAACCGCGATCTCGACGCGCTGGTGGGGGCCGGGCGCTTCCGGGAAGATCTGCTCTACCGGATCCGCGTGGTGGAGCTACGCCTGCCCGCCCTGCGCGAGCGCAGCGAAGACATCCCGCAGCTCGTGGACCACTTCTTCTCCCGCTTTGCGGCGCGCTTCGATCGACCGAAGAAGGTGCTGTCTCGGGGCGCCCTGCACCGGCTCTTGGAGTATCCCTGGCCCGGCAACGTGCGTCAGCTCGAGAACGCGCTGCTCAACGCCTGGGTGTTGAGCGAGGGGGAGGTCATCGAAGCCGACGATCTGGAGCTGCCCTCGTCGCGGCCCAGCTCCGCGCTCCACTCCAGCCCGTGGCGTTCCGCGGATCCGTCCTCCAGTGGCCCCACCAGCGCCACGGGCGCGCCGAGCTCCGCTCACCCGCACGCGACGGAGGCGGCGGTCGCCGCCTCCGTCGAAGACTCCGCCTCGGCGTCACCAGCGACCCTGCGCGGGCCAGCGCCCGCCCCGGGTCGAGCGGAGCCGAGCTCGACGCGACGACAGACGACGTCCCAGCATCGCCGCGACGAGCGGCAGCGCATCGTCGACGCCCTCAACGCCTGCAACTGGAACCGTGTGAAGGCGGCAGAGCTGATCGGGATGCCGCGTCGAACGTTCTATCGTCGTCTGCGTGAGTACGGGATCCAGTGAGCGAGGTCGGGCGGGGGCCTCGAGTGGGCGGTCGCCGAGCGGGCGGTCGCCGAGCGGGCCCGGCGAGCCTCGAGGGGCCCGGCGTTCGTAGTGGACGCGGGTCCGGAGCGGAGCCGTGTGGCGGCGAGGCCGGCGCTGG
>Ga0207873_1002744_pt1 | contig 13857 bp, 17 predicted proteins | sample BGWIniCompost_FD_187373 | JGI IMG/M metagenome (GOLD analysis project Ga0207873, IMG submission 187373) | Cellulose adapted compost microbial communities from Newby Island Compost Facility, Milpitas, CA, USA - BGW Initial Compost (SPAdes)... ... | reverse complement strand
AAGCAAAAAAGCAAAAGCGCGTGTTTTTTGGATTTCGGCGCGGATTTTCTGACAATTGGGCGCGCGGTTCTGACAAGCGCGTCCCTGATCTAACAGAAGGATTCAGCGAGTATGTTGAAACGAGGCCGCAAGTCCCTGGCGGCGCTCGAGGTGGTGTCTGCTAAGCCGGTTGACGCCGTCGAACGGCTCAAGGCTCCGGATGATCTCGTGGACGAAGAGGTCGAGGTGTGGGCAGCCGTCGTCGACACGATGCCGGCGGATTGGTTCACGCCGGCGACGGTTCCCCTGCTCAAGCAGTATTGCCGCCACTCGGTGCAGGCAAAGCGCATCGCGGAAATGATCGAGCGCGCGACGTCCGATCCTGAGCTCAACATCAAGGATTGGGACCGGCTCCTGAAAATGCAGGAGCGCGAGAGCCGCATGCTTTCGAGCCTCGCCGTGAAGATGCGGATTTCTCAGAGCGCGACACGCAACGACCGTGGCAACCGCAACACCAGGCCGACGCGGAAACCGTGGGAAGGCTAAGCCGGCCGCCCGTGGTAAATCCAAGGCCGTTGCTCCCAAGAAAGCCGCAGCCAAGGCAAAGGCTCCGAAAAAGACGACGGCGACGAAACGGCAGCGCAAAACGCGAGCCGTCAAGCAGCCGACGCGGGGCGAACGGGTCATTGCGTGGATCGAAAAGTACTGCCGCGTTCCGGAGGGGAAGGACGTCGGCAAGCCGATGCGGCTTCGGGACTGGCAGAAGCGCGATATCATCAAGATCTACGACAACCCGCACCGGACGCGCAGAGCGATCATCAGCTTCGGGAAGAAAAACGGCAAGACGAGCCTGGCGGCGTGCCTGCTTCTCGCGCATCTCTGCGGCCCGGAGGCACGGCCCAATTCGCAGCTTGTCTCCTCTGCCATGAGCCGCGACCAGGCGGCCATTGTTTTCAATCTTGCGGCAAAGATCGTGCGAATGTCGCCCGATCTTGATGCCGTGATTACCATTCGGGACTCTCAGAAGCAGCTCTATTGCCCCGAACTGGGGACGCTCTACAAAGCTCTTTCTGCGGAAGCTCCGACAACCCATGGCATCTCGCCAATTTTCGCGCTGCATGATGAACTGGGACAGGTGAGAGGGCCACGATCAGAGCTTTTCGACGCGATAGAAACGGCGATGTCGGCGCACGCCGATCCGTTGTCGATCATCATCTCGACGCAGGCGGCGACGGATGCGGACTTGCTCTCGACCTTGATTGACGATGCTCTCGCCGCTCACGACCCGAAAACCGTGATCAGCCTGTACACTGCAGACCCAAATATCGATCCGTTCTCAGAGGAGGCAATACGACAGGCTAATCCGGCTTTCGGCGACTTCCAAAATGCCGAGGAAGTTCTCAACCAGGCCAATGAAGCTCGGCGGATGCCGAGCCGCGAGGCTTCCTATCGCAACTTGATTCTGAACCAGCGGGTGCAGCTCAATCAGCCGTTCATCTCACGGAGCGTCTGGCAGGCCTGCAGCCGCGAGGTGCTCGAGGAGTTCGGCGGCTTGCCGGTCTATGGCGGGCTCGACCTTTCGGAAACCACCGACCTGACGGCGTTGGTGCTCGAGGCGGTCTACAAGGGCGAATACCACGTCAAGCCGACGTTCTGGATGCCGCACGACGGGCTGCTCGAGCGGGCGCGCCGGGATCGGGCGCCCTATGACCAGTGGGTGCGCGACGGGTTCATCGAGGCGGTTCCGGGCCGGACGGTCGGCTACGACTACGTGGCCGAGTATCTTTACGACCTCTTTGCCTCGGATCTCGACATCCGGTGCATCGCATTCGACCGCTGGAATTTCCGCCACCTGAAACCCTGGCTCCTGCAAGCCGGGTTCCCCGAGAAGGTCATCGAGCAGAAGTTCGTGGAGTTCGGCCAGGGCTTTGCCAGTATGTCCCCTGCCCTCCGTGAGCTCGAGACGGCGCTCCTCGAGGAAAAGATCCGGCACGGCGGACACCCGGTGCTGACGATGTGTGCGGCGAACGCCGTAGTGCAGCGCGACCCTGCCGGCAACCGCAAGCTCACGAAAGCCAAGTCGCACGGCCGCATTGACGGCCTCATCGCCCTGACGATGGCACACGCCATGGCCGCCACGCACCGCGAGCATAGGCAGGAATACGTCAGCGGCAGCCTGATGGTGCTCGCATGAGAATCGGCCCCTTCAACATCACCCTGGCGCGCCGCTCGTCAGGAATGTCGATCGACGTCCTCCTGCAGCGGTTCGAGGCGCTGAACCAAACCGCCGCCGGCGTGGCCGTCACGCCAGAAAATTGCATGCGGGCCCCGACCGTCCAGGCGATCGTCAATGCGATCTCCAAGCGGATTGCGACGCTGCCGGTGCACGTATACCGCACCGAGACGGACAGCAGGGGCCGCACCGCGAAGATCCGGCAGCGCGATCATGCCGTCGAAAAGCTGCTGAGGGCGCCCAACCCCTGGCAGACGTCGGTCAATTTCTGGCTCGACGCGACGTCGTGGCTGGTGCGCTATGGCAACTTCTACGCCTGGAAGGGGAGCGGCCGGAGCGGGCCGGTGCGGGAGTTGCGGCCGTTGCACCCCGGCAGCGTCGAGGTCAGTCAGGATGCGAACGATCCGACGAGGATCACCTACAAGGTAAGGCTTGCCAACGGCGAATACCGGGAATTCCCGGCTGAAGAAATCCTTCACGTGCGCGGTCCGGCGCGCGATGGTCTCGTCGGCGACTCGCCGGTGAAGGACATCGCCGAGGCGATCGCCATCGAGATCGCAGCCGAGAAGTACGGGGCGAGCGTTTTCGGCAATCATGCACAGCCCGGCCTGATCTTCGAGTTCGACGTCACGCACCAGGGCTTCAAGAGCGACGAGGAGCAAAGGCAGTTCCTCGAGAGCTTCCGGCAGGCCTATTCGGGGATGAACCGCTTCAAGGCGGCGGTGATCCCAAAGGGCCTCAAGGTCGGTCAACAGCTTACGGTCGATAACGAAAAGGCGCAATTCCTGGCCACGCGCCAATATCAGCGCACGGTCATTGCCGCCGCCTGGGGCGTGCCGCCTCACATGGTCGGCGATCTCTCAAAGGGCACTTACAACAACGTTGAGCAACAGTCGCTCGATTTCGTGCAGCAGGTGGTCCTGCCCTACGTGCGCATGTTCGAGGCCGCGATGGAGCGGCAGCTGCTCACGGACGAGGAGCGGGACCGCGGCTTCATCATCCGCTTCAACCTCGACGGTGCGCTTCGCGGCGATTTCAAGACGCGCCAGGAAGGCCTGAAGATCATGCGTGAGGCCGGGGTGATCAACCCGAACGAATGGCGCGAGATGGAGAACATGAACCCGATCTCGCCGGAGGACGGCGGCGAGACCTACTGGGTGCGCGGTCCATCGGGGCAAACGGGGCCGGATGAGGGGCCGGCGGAGGGCGAAGACGATGAAGCTCGAGCGGCGTGATTTCGGTTTTTTCGAGATCAAGGTCGAAGAGACCAGCGACAAGGTCGGCACCCTTCAAGGCTACGGCGCTGTCTTCGGCAACGTCGACAGCTACGGCGATGTGATCGAGCGCGGCGCCTTCGCCGAGACCCTTAAAGAGTGGGAAGAGCGCGGGAAGTTGCCGCCGATGCTCCTGCAGCACGGCGGCGGGTTCCAGGGAAGCGCCGACGACATGCTCCCAATCGGCAAGTGGACCAAGATGCGCGAGGACCGAAAGGGCCTCTGGGTGGAAGGGGAGCTGTTCGCGCTCGATACGGAGCGCGGCCGGTACATCTACGAGGGCCTGAAAGCGGGTGTTCTCGACGGTCTCTCCATCGGCTTCATGGTGCGTGAATCGAAGCTCGGCACGAAACCTTCCGAGCCGGCGCGCACGCTGACGAATATCGACCTTTGGGAAGTGTCGATCGTAACGTTCCCGGCCAATCCAAAGGCTCGGGTGACGGGTGTGAAGGCCTTCACGCAAGAAGACGTGCGACTGCTGCAGGCGATCCTTCGCGACGAAGGATTCTCGCACAAGGACACCGCGACGGTGATTTCCGGCCTGAAAAAGTTGGACGCGTGGCGCCAACGCGACGTTGGCGTGGGGAGCCCACGGGATGTGGTGCTGTCCGACCGGCGGGCTGATGAGCGGATGACGGAGCTTCTGTCCTCCATACGGGAGGTCACGGAGCGCGTCAGGAGCGCGGAGCGCGCGTGCCGTGCATCGGTCCTCGAAATCTGCAGGAAAACCACGGAATTTCTAAGGAGCTGACGATGGACGAGGAAATCAAGCGCGCCATCGAGGAGCTGGGCCGCGCGGTCGAGGAGTTCAAGAAGACCAACGACCAGCGTCTCGCTGCGCTAGAAGCCGGGAAATCCGGTGAGGCTGCCGAGCTTGGTCAAAAGCTCGAAAAGCTCAATGCCGAGATCGGAAGACTCAGCGAGGAAAAATCCCGGCTGGAGGCCGAGCAACGGCTGCAGAAGGAGCGCATCGAAGAGCTCGAAATGCGCGCCAAGGCGCCCGGCCGGGCCTCCGTCGACAAGGTGAAGCAGGAGCATAGCGATCTCTTCGTGCGTTTCCTGCGCAGCAAGGGGCAGGATGCCTTCATCGGCCAGAAACTGCGGGAGATCGAGGCAAAGGCCGTCACGACCGGCACGCCGGCTGACGGCGGCTATGCGGTGCCTGAGGAGCTGGCCCGCGAGATCGAGCGTCAGGAGCTTCTGTTCTCTCCGGTACGCCAGCTGGTGCGCGTCGTGCAGGTCGGCACGCCAGAATATCGCCAGCTCGTGAACGTCCGCGGCGCGACGGCGGGCTGGGTTGGCGAAAGCGATAGCCGCACCGAGACAGCGACTCCCGTGCTGCGCGAGCGCAGGCCCACGCACGGCGAGCTGTATGCTTACGTGCAGGCCTCAGACTGGGCGCTCAACGACATCTTTTTCGATGTCCAGAGCTGGCTTGCCGAGGAAGCGGCGGAGGCATTTGCCGTTGCAGAGGGCGAAGCGGTCATTTCCGGCAACGGCACCAATAAGCCGACCGGCATGCTGAATACGGCCCCGGTGGCGACGCCGGATTTCGCGTCGCCGGCGCGCGATGCTGCCGCATATGAGGCCATCGAGTGCAAGAGCATGAGCTCACCGGCTGTGCCCGAAATCCACGCCGATTGCCTCATCGAGCTGGTCTACAAGCTCAACGCGGCCTACCGCGTCGGCGCGAGCTGGGTCATGAACTCAATGACCATCGCGGAGGTTCGCAAGCTCAAGGATGCCAACGGGCAGTACCTATGGCAGCCTTCCCTGCAGGTCGGGCAGCCGGAAACGTTGCTCGGGTATCCGCTCTACGCCTGGGAGCAGATGCCGGACATCGAGGCCAACTCCTACCCGATCGGCTTTGGCAACTGGCGCCGGGCTTACCTGATGATCGACATCGTCGGATTGCGGCTGACGGTCGATCAGGTAACGCGGCCCGGTTTCGTGAAGTTCTACATCCGCCGCCGCTTGGGCGGCACGGTGTTGAACAACAACGCCGCCAAGTTCCTGAAGACGGTCACGACCTAAGAGGTCCGGGAACATCTAACAGGGAAGGGGTGCGGGCAACCGCGCCCCTTTTGCTTCGATGATGGTCATCGAGATCACGACGACGTGGCGTCCGGGGCCGCGCATCTGGTGGCCGGGCCGCTATCGCGTGCCGCAGGACATGCCCATGGACGTGTACAAAAAAGCCGTCGAGGCGGGCGTGGTCGGGCGCGTAGAGGACTCCACGCCGACGCCGGAGGCGCAGCCGGAACCGACCGCCCGCAAGGCACCGAAAAACCGCGCAAGGAAGCCGCCGGAAACGAAAGCCTGATGCATCCGCAGCCTGTACCGCGCCGCTGGCCCGGGGCCACGGTGGTTGTCGCCGCGCCCGGCCCCTCGCTCACGCAGGAGATCTGCGACCGCTGCTGGGGCCATCGGACGATTGCGGTGCAGGATGCCTATCGCCTCATGCCGTGGGCCGACGTGCTTTACGGCTGCGATCGTCGGTGGTGGGAATATCATCGCGGAGCGATCGATTTCGCCGGCGAACGGTGGGCCTCGGTCGGCAGCACCACGAACGACAACGAGGCGATTGCCGAGCCGTACCGCCTGCGTCTCGTCGAAGGCCGGGCGGGGAACACGTTCTCGACCGATCCGCGCCGCATTCATTACGGCAGCAATTCCGGGTTCCAGGCCGTCAATCTGGCCATCCTGTTCGGCGCCGCGCGGATCGTGCTGATCGGGTTCGACATGCGGATCGTCGACGGGAAGCGGCACTTCTTCGGCGATCATCCCAGGCCGCTGATCAATACGCCGACCTACCGCCCGTTCGTAGAGGCCTTCGAGCACGCCGCCAGGCACTTGCCGCCCGGTGTCGAGATCGTGAACGCCACGCCGGGATCGGCGTTGACATGCTTCCCACAGGTGACACTTGACGACGCTCTCGCTCATTCCGCTGCGGCTCGAGGTCGATCCGCTCGCAGCCTCGCCGCTGCCTTTTGACCTCGAGCGCATCAAGGCGCACTGCGCCGTCGACGACGACGATTTCGACGAGGAGCTGGCGCTGTATTTCCTCGCCGCAGTGCAGGCCTTCGAGGACACGACGCACCGCACCGTCTACCGGCGGCCGCATCGCTGGGTGCTGGCGGATTTCCCGCGCGGGGACTGCCACGTCATCGAGCTGCCGCGGGGGCGGACGGCCAAGGTCGACAAGATCGAATATTTCCGCGACGGGACGATTCACACGCTCCGCGGACCCAGCTCAACTCCGCAGGGAGCGGATTACCGCGAGCATCTGGGTGGCGATTCCGGCGCGCGGCTCCTGCCGCCGCATGGTCAGGCCTGGCCTGATGTCGACACGGATCATCCGGCGCCGGTCGTCATTCACTTCGAGGCCGGCTGGCAGCCCAACGAGCTGCCCGAGGACATCCTGCGGGCGCTCCTCTACCGCACGCGCATGAGTCTCGACGACGAGCGCGGCGCAGTGGATGCCACGCGGCTCTCGCCAGCCCGCGGGGCATGGGAGGCGATGGTGAGCGGCTGGCGGTTGAGCCGGTTTTATTGATGTCGCTTCGAGATCAACCGGCGTGGGTGAAAGAGCACTGGCAATGAAGCACGCGCACATCGTCTGCCACGGTCGCGATCCGAACAGCCATCAGCACACGTGGGGCGCGGCGTTCGGGGAAGGACTCGGGCGCCACGGCTGGAAAGTCACGTTTGGCCCTGAGCCGCGGCCGGCCGATCTTCTGGTGTTATGGGGTGTCAGGCGGCGCGACTGGATCTTGCGGCAGAAAGCCAATTGGGGCGATGTTTGCGTTCTCGAGCGCGGGTATCTCGGGGACCGGTTCTTCTGGACGTCGGTGTCATTCGGCGGCGAGCTCAATGGCCGCGCCGAGTTCCGCGGACCATTTCATGACGGCAGCCGTTGGGAGAAATACTTCGCGCACCTGATGCAGCCGTGGCGCCGCAAGGACGGGCCGGTGGTGATCATGGGGCAAGTTCCTGGCGACCAGGCCGTGCGCGATATCGACATCACACGCTGGTGCAAGCTGACGGCGGAGCATCTGAAGGCGCGGGGGCACAAGGTTGTCATCCGGCCTCATCCGAAGGTGTGCGCGGGCGCGCCGCTCGAGGAGGTGCTGGCCGGGGCAAAGATGGCCGTAACGTTCAATTCCAATTCCGGCGTTGATGCCGTGCTCGCCGGTGTGCCGACGATTGCCGTTGATCGCGGGTCAATGGCCTGGGATGTCGCGGGCCATGATCTCGACCAAGAGCCGCCGACGCCGGACCGTACCGCTTGGGCGCATCGGCTGGCCTGGTGCCAGTGGACCATGGATGAGATGCGTTCCGGCGAGTGCTGGGCCGCAATTCGCAACTCTGAGGCGAGGATTTACGCGCCGGAAGGGGCCGAAACGGCCTCAGCCGCGTAAAAGCCTCTAGGAGGGCCGCAGACGGCCGTTTCGTTTCCTGAGTGGGTTGATATGGACCGACCCTAAGATCGCCGTCCTGGGCCAATTCTGAGGGACATTTCTCGTGAGAGCCGGACGTTTGGACCGCAGGATCACGATTCAGCGGTTCACGACCACCTATTCGCCTTCGGGCGAGCCGATCGAGACGTGGACGGACCTCGTTTCGCGGCGCTGGGCCGAGGTGCGGCCGGTGCGGGGCGATGAGCGTTTCAGCGCGCCACAGTTGGCCGCAAAGGAACAGGTGGAATTTCGCATCCGCTGGGGCGCGGCGGTGGCCGATGTCAGCCCTCTGGACCGGATCATCTATCCAGCCGTCGAGCCCGCGTCTCCGGCGGAGGAGATCGCAGAGAGCCGCGTCTACGACATTCTCGCCGTCCACGAGATCGGGCGGCGTGATGGGCTCAGGATTATCGCGGCGCGGCGGGTCGACGGGGTGCCGGCGACATGATCAAAGACATCCGGCCCGCGCTGAGGGCCTTTCTGCTCGCCGATCCGCAGATCGCGGCCATGGTCGGCGGTCAGAGGATCTTTCCGCTGCGGCTGCCGCAGGGCATTCGCGAGCCGTCGATCGTCTATGCGCGCATCACCGGCCTCGGCGATCACCATATGCAGGGCGCCTCCGGGCTCACGCGGCCTCGGTATCAGGTCGACGCCTGGGCCAAGTCGGCCGATGACGCCACGCGGCTCGCCGATCTGGTGAAGGCGAGGATCGACGGCTATCGCGGGCCGATGACGTCGGCGACGTCGCCGCCCGAGGTGGTCACCGTACAAGGCGCGTTCTTCGAAACGGAGCGCGAGAGCTACGACGGTGATGTCGAGATGTACAGGGTTTCGAGGGATTACTTGATCTGGTGGGAGGAGCGCTGAGGATGGCGCTCCGGCCCACGTTCAAGATCGAGGGCTTGCGTGAATTGCAGGCAGGCCTCGCCGAGCTGAAGAAGCCGACGCAGACGAACGTGCTCAAGCGGGCGCTCATGAAAGCGGGCGCGCCGGTCGAGCGGGACGCCGAGACGCGAGCTCCGGAATTACGCGGGCACCTGAGACGCGGAATCGGCATCGGAACGAAGCTGACGCGGCGCCAGAAGGCGCTGCACCGGAAGGAATCGAAGGTCGAGGTGCATATCGGGGCCGGCGGCCATCCGCAGGCGCACCTGCAGGAGTTCGGCACCGCGCACCACGCGCCGCAGCCGTTCATGCGGCCGGCGTGGGACAACAACAAGATGCGCGTCCTCCACAGCATCAGGAATGATCTCGCCACAGAGATCGAAAAGGCGCGGCAACGCGCGGCACGGAAGGCCGCACGACTGGCGGCGAAGCGGTAAGCAGCAGGAGCAGCAAAGATGACGACTCAAGCCTTCATTGGGCATGGGACCGAGATTGCCGTGGGCTCTGGCAGCCCGGTGCAATATGCGGCCATCGGCGAGGTCACGAGCATTTCCGGGCCGAGCCTTGCCCGCGATGCGATCGATGCCACGCACATGGCAAGCCCTGGCGGCTGGCGTGAGTTTATCCCCGGTTTGAAGGACGGCGGCGAAATCACGATCGAATTCAATTTCGTCCCCGGAAGCCAGAGCTACGCCGACCTGCAAGCGGCGTTCAATTCGTCGCACGCAGTGCCGTTCCGGCTGACGTTTCCGGAGGGCACGACTTGGACGTTCGATGGCATCGTGACGGGGCTCGAATCCGACATCCCGGTCGACGACAAGGCCACCGGCACGATGACGGTTAAGCTCACGGGTGAACCCAACTTCGGGCCATAACCATGACGACGTCGAGGGGTGCCGTCAGCTTCGAGGCGGACGGCAAGACGTACACGCTATCCTACAGCGTCAACGCGCTCATTGAGCTCGAGGAAGCGATGGGCATGAGCGCGATGCAGATTCCGGGCTTGTTCCGGGATGGCAGCGGCATCCAGCTCAAGCACATCCGCCTACTATTTTGGGCCGGCTTGAGGGACCACCACGCCGATGTGACGATTGTCGAGGCCGGCGAGATGATGCGCGCGGTCGGCCTCAACAAGGCGGCGCAGCTCATCGGCAAGGCGTTCATGGGGGCCTTTCCGGAGGCCGAGGAGCGAGCCAGCAGCCCTTTAGGGGCGCGCCGGAATCGTGGGACTGGGAAAAGCTCCTCGCGGCGTGGTGCGAGCTTGGCCGCGACCCGGAGCAATTCGGGCGCCTGACGCCGCGGGTGATCCGCCTCGTGATGGAGGCGGATGTCCGGCGGCTCGAGCGTGAGCACAACGCGCGGGCCTGGCAGGCCTACGCTACGGCGGCGCTGGGGCGCGCGAAGAAGATGCCACGGCTACAGACGTTGCTCATTGAGCCGCCAAAGGAGCGCCGGCGGCAGACGTGGCAGGAGCAATTGGCCATCGCCAAGGCGATAACGGCGCAATTCAGCAAGCGGAAACGGTGACATGGCACGATCGGCAGTTGTCGGTGCGCTGAGAGTCACAATCGGCATCGACACGGCCGCCTTCGAGGCTGGGCTCAACAAGCTCGAAAAACAGCTGCGCCAAGTCGGCAAGCGGATGCAGGTCGTTGGCAAGACGCTTTCGGTCGGCCTGACGGCGCCGCTGACTGTTGCCGGAACCGCGGGGATCAGGTTCGCGGCCGATTTCGAGGAGGCCATGAGCCGCGCCCGTGCCGTGCTCAGGCCAACCGAGACCGAATTCAAGGCGCTCTCCGATCTGGCGCTCGAGCTGGGCCGCACGACGAAATTCACCGCAGCCGAAGCGGCTGACGGTATCGAAATGCTGGCCCGCAACGGGCTCAACGCGGCACAGATATTGAATGGGGCCGCTGAGGCGACGCTGAATTTGGCCTCGGCTGCCGGTGCGGAGCTGGCGCCAGCCGCCGACGTGATGACCGACCTTATGGTCAACTTCGGCATCCAGGGTGAGGCGTTGGCCGCTGCCGTCGACAATATTGCGGGTACCCTGGTCAACAGCAAAATGGCGTGGGATGACTACGCCGCAGCGATCGGCCAGGCCGCCGGCGTTGCCGGTCCGATGGGCATGAGCCTCGAGGATATGAACGCGGCGCTTGCGGCGACTGCGGCGAGCTTCAAGAGCGGCGAGGAGAACGGTACCAGCTTCAAGGGCATGCTGCTCAGGCTGGCCCCGAGCGAGAAGAAAGCGCAACAGCTCATCAAGCAGCTTGGCCTTGAGTTCTTTGACGCATCGGGACGGCTGAAGGGCCTGGCCGACATCGCCGAGGAGTTGCGCGTGAAGCTCGGCGACCTGACCAAAGAGTCACAGCTCGAGGTTCTGGGCGCGCTCTTCGGCCAAAGGACCATCCGGACGGCGATCCGCCTGATGGAGGAAGGCCGGGAGGGTATCGAGCGCCTGAAAGCATCGATCGCAGACGTCCGCGCGGCCGAGATGGCCCAGGCAAGGCTGGACAACCTCAACGGCGCGCTGTTGATGCTCAAATCTGCTGTTGAGGGCCTGGCGATTGCGATTGCCAATAGCGGCCTGTTGCAATGGCTGCGGGATCTCGTCGATTGGCTGACGGAGGTGGTGCGATCGCTGGTCGAAACCGACCCGGCGATTCTCAAGCTGGCGTCCGTCCTCGGCATGGTCGCGGCGGCGCTCGGTCCGGTGATCCTCGCGATGGGATTGTTCGCGGCTGCAATCTCTGCCATCGGCGTACCGGCCGCGGCGATCACGGCAGCGATCGTGGGGATCTCGGCGACCGTTGCAGCATTCTGGCAGGAGATCAAGACAGCCGCGTTGCGGGTCGAGGAAGCGTTCCGCGCGATGTATTACTCGGCGACGCGCTGGCTTGCCGAGAACCTGAAACCACTCCTCGATCTCGTACGCTGGGCCGCGCGCCAGCTTGGCATCGAACTCAAGGGCCTGTTCGGCGAAATCACGACCGAGGAAATCGCCAAGCTGGGCGAGCAAGGTGGGCCGCTGGGCGTGCTCCGCAACCACATGCGGGAGACGGCCAAGGCCTCGCAGGAGGCCGCGCGGGACACGATCCAGCCTTGGATCACCGCGACAAGCCAGCTCAAAGAGGATATTTCAGGCTTGCGCCGGTTTGATCCTGGCGCCGCCGAAGCCTTCGACGAGATGAAGGCAAAAGCCGAGCAGGTCTTCGAGGCGACGCGCACTGCCGCCGAACGGCTGCAAATGGAGCTCGTCGAGCTGCACCAGCTGTTCAAGGCCGGCCTGATCGACGCCGACACCTACGCGCGGGCCATTGCGCAGGCCGAGGATCGGTTCACGGGCATGTCGGATCGGATGGATGCGATCGGCCGCAGCCTTGCCGACGTGTTCTCCGATGCGATTATGGGCGCCCGGAAACTGTCGGACGGCCTGCGCGACGTGCTGCAGTGGCTCGGCCGCATGATGCTCAACCGGGCATTCATGCAGCTGTTCGTGGGCGAAGGCGGGCCGCCAGGCACCACCGGCGGTCTGCTCGGGAAGATATTCAGCGGCATTTTTGGCAGCGCAATGAAGTTTGCTGACGGTGGTTCGTTCACTGTCGGTGGACCGGGCGGCATCGACAGCAAGCTCGTCGCCTTCCGCGCCACACCCGGCGAGCGGGTGACCATCTCGAAAAAGGGCGAGGAAGACGGTGGGCTCGCGATCCTGCAGCCGCGCGTCGTGGTCAACAACTACGCCGACGCCAGCGTGGACTCGCGCACGCGGGAGGACGGAACGCTCGAGCTGACGGTGCGGGCGATCGTGCGCGACGAATTCGGCTCCGAGCGGATGAACCCGATCATGCGGAACAAGCACGGGATCGCACCGAGGTTGAGGGCGCGCTGATGTCAACGCCAGTCTGGCCGGCTGAGCTGCCGCCGGCGCCGATGCTCGACGGCACGACTTATGATGTCGTATCAAACGCGATGCCGATCCCTGTCGAGGCGGGCGAGCTGCTGACGCGGCGCCGCTTCACGGGGGAGATGGCCACCATCAACGTCTCGCTGGTGCTGACGAAATCCCAAGTGCAGCGGCTGTTGAGCTTCTATCGGGACGATTGCAAGGAATCGCTGCCGTTCCTCTGGCAAGATCCGATCACCGAGGAGACGGTCGAGATGGTCTTCACGAGCGCGCCGCAAGTGCAGCCGATCGGCGGTGATGCGTTCTCGGCGAGCTTCACGGTTTCCACGAAGCCTGCCGAGCCCGGAGGCTCGCCGCCATGACGTTAACGAGCGACCGGGCCGTCGAGCAGGCCATTGCGCAGCACGCCGACGAGGCCTTTCTCGTCCTGCTGACGATTTCGCACGATACGTTGAAAGAGCCTTTCCGGTTCGTCAGAAATCGAACGCGGGTCGTCAGCCGCGGCAATGAGTTCCTGGCCAGCCATTTCGAGATCGAGCTGCCCGGCGACAGCGACGAAGTGCCCAAGGCCATCATCACGGTGGCCAATGTGGACCGCCGCATCGGGCAGACGCTGCAATCGCTCGTGACCCCACCGAAGTGCTTGATCGAGCTGGTGCTGGGCTCAACGCCGGACATCGTCGAGCGGGCGTGGGACCAGTTCGAATTGCTCGAGGTGACCTGGGATGCCTTCACGGTCCAGGGCACGCTCACGAGACGCACCTATTGGGATGAGCCGTGGCCGTTCATTCGGGTCACGCCGGCACGGTTTCCAGGACTCTTTCCGTGATGTCTGCGGCTCATGCGCAGTTGTTCGGGGCCGTGCGCAGCGCGGACCATCCCGGCATAGCCGGACCGAAAGAGTCGATGCGGCTGCCGCGGTCCGTCTGCGTCACCCGCACAAAATAGGTCTCGCCATAGAGGTTCACTGTCTGCTGCGGCACAACCTCGACGACGCGACCGGGCTCGATGGTGTCGATCCGATGGCTGAATCTCCGGTCAAACGAATGATTGAGCGCCGCGACCATGCAGGAGGCAGCAGCGGTCATCGGCTTGCGGCTCGTCACGCTGGCGATGGGCGCA
>Ga0207873_1002743_pt1 | contig 13860 bp, 13 predicted proteins | sample BGWIniCompost_FD_187373 | JGI IMG/M metagenome (GOLD analysis project Ga0207873, IMG submission 187373) | Cellulose adapted compost microbial communities from Newby Island Compost Facility, Milpitas, CA, USA - BGW Initial Compost (SPAdes)... ... | reverse complement strand
GCTGGCGGCGGACCTCGCGACGACCCTGCGCAAGGCGGGCATCCCGGCGACGTTGTACCGCAACATAAAAACCGGGCGCGTGGTCAGCATCAACCGGATGAAGGAAGCAAAAGTACTGGTCACGACGCTGCAAACCTTCGCCAGTAAAATCCATAAGGGCGAAGAGATTATGGCGGAATACGGCCTTGTGTACGTCGAGGAAAGCGACCAGCTAATCGCCCAGTTCTCCCGTGGTGGCGGCGGGATGTGGTCCAGCCACGTGCGTGACCGTGAAGCTCGGGCAGGCTTCACTGTGCTTCACGACGCCCTTCAGCACTCCGGTGTCGTCTGGCTGGTTGATGCGACCATGAGCATGGTCTCGTACGAGGCAGCGAACGCGATGAGCAGCAAGCCTGTTCGCTACGTGCTCAACACCTGGGTTAAGCGCAAGCCGACCGTTCACATGCTCTCGAACCGGGGCGAGGGCCTTCAGAAAATTCTGGAGGGACTTGAGGCCGGGCAGCGCGTCGTTGCGGCCTGCGACACCAAAGAACAGGCCAAAGAGGTCGTCGACGTGATGCGCGAGGTGGGCGCTCTGGAGGGGAAGAAGGCGCTGGTCATCACGCGGGACACCGAGCATCTGCCCGAGGTGCAGGCGTTTATGGCGGACGTCAACGAAGAGGCACCTAAGTACGACCTGGTGGCCTACAACTCAGTTATGGCCTCGGGAGTGTCGATAACGTCAGTCAAGCCGGACGTGCTGGTGCAGTTCTGTACGTACCTGCCACCGCGCAATAACCTGCAAATTCTGAACCGCTATCGCAAACAGGCGCGCGTGTACTGCTTCTACACGTCGGGCGAGAACTTCTACAAACTGAGCGCCGAAGAGGTGCATGCTCAGGCAGCGTCCAGAGCGGACATGGAAAGTAAGCTGCTGAACGTGCCATTTGTTGAGCGAGAAAAGCTGACGAAGCTGCGCGAGCGGGTGGCGGCCATTTCTATCGGTGACGAGCAAATGCAGAGCCGGAGCCCTAAGGAGTTCTATAAGGCGCTACTGGAAGCCGACGGGCGCTATGTCATCGACGCCGACGCCGACGTCCCGACCGGGAAGCTGGAGACCGTGCTTAAGGCGCTAAAGGGTAAGAAGGCCGAACAGCGAGAGTATATCTCCCGGCACTGGAAAGATGCGCCGATAGTGGACGAGGAGAACCCGGCGCCCCCGGATATGGATGAGCTCACAGTCCTATGCGGTATTCGTCACGGGCAGATCAACAAGATGCTCGGAGGACACATGGGGAACGACGTGGCGAAGGAGTTGACTGACGAGCGGGCGATTGAGATTGACAAGCTGTGCCGGGAATTCAGAGGCAGCGAGTTTTTCCTGAGCGCGTTCGCTTACCAGGAGCGGGCCATCAGCAAAGCAGAGATGCTCCTGGCCGACCGTGGCAAGGCCATCATCTCGCTTGCGAATACCGCCACCGTCAACGCCGTGATTTTCACGGTACGCTTCCTGTACATCAAGCTGGACGACGTACTGACGGTGGATCTTCTGACTGAACCGGACGAAAGGCTCGGGGGCAAGTCCCGTGTAAGGGCCTTCCTGGATGAGTTGGAAAAGAACCGGGACCATTACGACAGTATCGTAACGCGCGGGTATCACAAGTTCGACGCGATGACGGCCCGGTACCCTGACGAGGTTGAGCGGGCGCTCGCCTTCTCGAAGGTCATCCTGGCCCGTATCGGCCTGAAGCAGGTATATAAGCAGGGCACCAAACGTAGGAAGGACAAAGATGGTAAAGTTGTGCGCGAGAGTGAAGCTCAGTACATGATCGAGAACATCGACAGAGCACAAGAATTCCTCAGGCTGAAATACCCGCCGAAGAACGGCGAGGCTGAAATCAGCCTCGGAGACGTCTGGCTCACGCCGCCCCAGGTTCAGCGCATCGAACGTAACCGAACGATGCGGGAGTACTTCGCAGCGATGAGCGAGGAGCAGAAAAACCGCGTGTTGTATCTGTACACAAACGAGCAGTACACGAATTTCGAGGACGCAGTCAACGCTGTGCTTGAAGGGGAGGTACCATACTAATGCCTACAGCAATATCACTTGACAACGTCCGGTTCCAGCGCATCGTTCGGGAAGTCAATCCGCGTGGGGTTGAGAAGCTACATTTCGTCAAACTGGACGACAGGCACTACATTGAGAAAAAGGCCCACGACGTAACGCCGTCTGACGAAATCGCGTTCCTGCTCGGTAACGCCAATACCGACCACATCTTCATTGTCGAGAACGCCAGCAACCCGGCCGAGCAGATTCTGTTCATCAGCCCGACGCCCGAACAGCGCAGTGAGGTCCTGCGCGCCATTCGCGAAATCTTCAACGTCAAAGAGCATGAAATCAGGAGGCGATAATCATGATTGTTGACTATCGTGACCAACATATCGCGGAAGACGAGTTTTCTCCTGAGCTCGAGGACAGCGGGGCCCGCCGCGTGTTCGAGACCGGGGCCCAGCGTGACCGGGGCACCTTGAAGCCAAGGCCGGACCTCATCTCCCCGTACTTCTTGCTGCGCCTCGGGATGCACATGGCGAAAGGCGCAGAGAAGTATGAAGCGCGCAACTGGGAGAAGGGAATGCCCGTCTCCGTGTTCATCGAGAGCCTGGAGCGGCATCTGCTGGCTTACAAAACGGGCGAACGCGGTGAGGATCACCTCTCCGCAATTGGCTTCAATCTCCAGGCCATCGTCCATTTCGAGGAACTGGCCAAGCGCGGGGACGAGGTCGCCCTGTCCATGCTGGATGAGTACGCCAGCAAGAACCTGGCCGACGAGCTTCGTAGCCGGAAATAGTAGGGGTAAGGCCCTCTGATCTTATGAGGGCCTTTTTCTTGACTTTTTGATAATCGTAGTGTATAATTAAAAAGGAAGACCCCTGCGTGTGTATGAAAATCATTACCCTCGACCAATTGAACGAACTCAATGTCGTGGCTCGTCTGCTTGACGAGATGTCCGGCAGCGGTCATGTTGACAGGCCAACTGAGCAGTTGGCCTTTTCGAGCTTGTATGAAGCGTTTAACCAGGAGCGTGATGCGAATGGCAGCATTGTGGGACAGGCTAGAAGAAGAAAACGAAACACTAAAAGCCTATCATGGCTTTCAGATATACTTACACATGCCGCCCAATGAACGGTCTCTGGCACGCGTGTCGGCAAAGCTTGGTCACAAGGCGAAAACGACAGTAGAGGGGTGGAGCAGGCGCTTTCGATGGCGCGAACGCGTGGCGGCCTATGACGAGTACCAGGCGGCACACGCGATTGAGGTGCGGACAGCGACCCTCAGCGAAGCGCAGCAGGCGTTGATGAAGCAATGGCAGCTATTCGATATTGGTGCGCGGGACCTGCTGAACCGGGCGCTTCGTGACCTGCGGGAGAAATACGAGAAGGAGGGCGAAATCAATCCGCTCGACCTCCAGCGCCTCGTGGACACCGCGATTAAACTGGATACCGCGTCCAGGCGCAACCTCGGACTACCCACCAGCTACAAAACCGAGACGATTGAGGAGCCTAACCTGGACGAAGAAGAATTCTACGTCGGGTAAGATATGGCACCTAAACTACGCTTTGACAGAATGCGCCCCTTTGGTTTGCAGCAAAGCATCCTCGATAGTAAAGCGAGATACAAGATCGTCGCTTTTGGCCGGCAATCGGGCAAGTCATGGCTTGCGAAACGTGTGCTGCTGGAGAAGGCAGCCAATGAAGGGAAGCGTACCTGGTGGGTGGCGCCGACCATCCCTACGGCACAGGACCATTGGGATGACCTCGTTCGACTGATTACAGATAGTGGAATTCCCACCAAGGGGAAACCAAACGGCACCACCAAAACCATCCGGTTTCTGAGTGGTGGTTCCATTCGTATTCGTTCAGCAGACAAGCCGGACCACCTGCGCGGCGGTACCCTGGATTATCTGGTGCTGGACGAGGCGGCGTTTATGTCAGAAGACGTATGGTTCAAAATCCTGCAGCCGACCATCACCGCCTCACGGGGTAGCGTGTTGTTCCTCTCAACACCCAACGGACAGAACTGGTTTTACCGTCTCTTCCGTCTCGGACAAGATGAAAACTACCCCGAATTCGAATCCTGGCATATGCCCTCAACCGAAGCGCCGTACCAGGACAAGGAAATGCTGGAGGTCATCCGCAAGACGGTGCCGGAGCTGGTCTGGCGCGAGGAATATATGGCCGAATTCCTGGCCGACAGCGGCGGCGTGTTTGCTGGCCTCGACCGGGTGAAGTGGCGACCGATGCTTTTAAAGCCCGAGGACGGCCACGTATATGTTGCGGGCGTCGACTGGGGCCTTGATGACGATTACACGGTTTTCACCGTTGCCGACAAATACGCCGGAGAGCAGGTTTACGGCGCCCGGTTCAACTCAGTTGGCACGACCGAGCAGCTTGAGCGCCTGTTGGAGCTGATCGACATCTGGCGTCCGGAAACCGTCAACATTGAACTGAACGGTATCGGTTACCCGATGTTTAAGCTGCTCAAAGAGATGTTTTACGAGCGTACCAAGGCGTCAGCACCAACCCACCCGCGTGAAGCAGCTCTGCTCGGAATGCGCTCCAACCATACCCGCCTGCGGGGTATTCATATCAACAATGCCAAGAAGCGCAAGCTGATTGAGCGTCTGGCAGCGGCGATTGAATACGGGCGCTTCTCGCCCCTGGTCCGTAAGGATGAGAACGACCTGGACAGCTTCGGCGCTATCCAGATGTCGGAGATGTCCACCTTCATTCGTAAGCGCACGGCCTCGGGCCTGGAAGTCACATATGAGGCGGCGGAGGGCTACCACGACGACACCATAAGCGCCCTTGCCCTGTGCTACGAACTGATTGACGACATCAGTTACGGGGACGAGGAAGCGCCAACCTTCGTGACGCCGAAGCGTACCGTGGCACGTGTCCATAAGCGAAGTCCGTTCCAGACGCGACCGCGTTCTAGAGGAAAAGAGACAACCCGGCGAGACCGGGCTAGGAGAATGAGGAATGCCTAGCGCATTGAAATATATCCCGCCGACCGACCCGGAGCGCGACGAGTTCTCGCAGCAGCTTATCTCGGAGCGCATGGAACGGCGGCGACGCTACGAGACCGCCTTGAGATATTACAATGGCGATCACCCCGAGCAGCTCGAATACGATGAGGAAGTTGAGCCGAACGATAACACGGCTATCAATCTGGTGCAGATTACCGCCGACCGGACGGCCTCTTTCCTCTTCCCTGAGCTTCCCAAGTTCGAGGTTGACCCTGAGAGCGTCACTGACACGCCAGAGGAGATCTGGCTCAAACAGCTAATCAACGACAATGGGGGCCTCACCTTCCTCGTGAAGCTGGCGCTGCGTGGCTTCCTGGCCGGTCATACCTTCGTTCGCGTTCTGCCTCCAAAGCGGGTTGGAATGCGTATGACCGACCCGCGCTTTGTGCTGCTGGACCCGCTTGCCATCACCGTTTTCTGGTCCGCAGACGATATCGGCGAGGTGCTCTGGTACGAGAACCGCTACATGGTTGGCTCGTCCCTGTACATTCAGGATTACGTCTGGCGACCGGAGAAGGGCGACCGGGGTGAGTGGGAGATTTACACCTATAAGAGCGAGACGGATAAATTCGAGTTCGTGCAGGATGTCCAGCAGGGTCCTCACGGGCGGGGGAGCCTGGGCCGGAACAGCTACATTGATTTTGTAGCACACGGTAACTTCGTTCTTGTTCCGACCGAGGATGGCCAGAAATATGCGCGACATTCATCGCACATCCCGCCGATCATCGAATTCCCGCACCTGCCACACCCTGACGACTACTACGGGCACGGAGAGGTAACACAAATCGAGCTGCAGGACACGATCAATCGCCTGTGGAGCGAGATTAACCGTATCATCCGTAAGCACGCCGAGCCCGTGGATGTGGTCACCGGGGCCGATATCGACGACGTGGAGGCGGGCAGGGACGTGATGACCATCTCGGCACCTGAAGCCAAAGTGCAGCGTCTGGAAATGCGCAGCGACCTGCAAGCCGCCGTTGCCACGGTCGAGAAGCTAGTCGAAACGTACCTCGCGGTTGCGCGCGTTGTGCTTCTGAAGGGCGAGGCGAAGGACCTCCAGCGCGTCACCAACGCCAGCGTGAGGACGCTTTTCATCGACGCCCTGGCCAAGAACGAAATCCTGCGCCACTCCTACGGGCGCGGGTTGGAGAAGATGATGACACTTGCAATGCAGATGTCCGGCAAGGAGTTCGCCGGGCGTGCTGTCGACCTGGGCGTGCAGATCAAGTGGCCTGAAGCTCTGCCTGTGGACCACACGGAGATTGCGAACATCAACGCCATCATGGTGCCGCTCGGTGCCCGCTCGCTGAGAACGGCGGCAACCGCCCTTGGCGACAACTGGAGCTTCGAGCAGATGGCGATCGAGGCTGAGGCAAAGCAGAAGCTGGAACGGATGGTGCGAGAAGCGCAGGTGCTTGCAGCCATCACGCCGCCTGAGCAGCCTGGTGCAATCACCCCCAGCAACGGAGGGGCCCGGGCACAGATCCAGAACAACATGGCTCGGGCAATGTCTGAAGTGACCAAGAAAACAACCTGACGAAATGCTTGACAAATCGCAGGTTGTGTGGTAACATTTATTATGAGGGTAGTGTACGGTTCTCGGGGCTGGTCGGTCGCTTCGGCGATTAGCCGGCCCCCTCCCGTATATATCTTTATTTCTACTTAGATTTACAGCCCCGACACAACCCTCATTGGCCGAACCGCGTGATGTGGTTTTTTGATTGGCGAGATGCCAGGAGAGAAGAATGACAACCGTTTTCCGTAAAGTCGTGGACGACGAAGGAAACGAAACTTTCGTTGAGGTGGACCTTAACGAAATCGAGCTTCCCGAAACCCACCCAATTGTAACCCAGTTGGCGCGGGTTAAAGAGGAAAGCATTAAGCGTCGCCAGCGTATCAAGGAGCTTCGAGCGAAGCTTGAGGCAGAAGAGCGCGACGACGCGGACAGTAAGGATGAAGCGCCCGAGCAGCCGGAACAGCAGGACGAGAAGCCTGCACCGGTGCCCCTGGACCCGAAGGAAATCGCACGCCTTGTGCGTGAAGAACTTCTGGCCGAAGAACGGGCGAGACTCGAGGCGCAGAAAGCTCGCGAGAAAGCGATCGACAGAATCATTAAGGAAACGGGCCTGAACGAGAGGTTCCGGCCTGTGATCGAACGCATTGAGGACCTTGACGCCGCCGAGGCTGCTGCCAAGGAGTTGGTGTCGAACCTGAGCGCGTTCGATATCCCGCCTTCGAGCGGTGCCGGTGGCCGGACGGTCAACGACCTGCTGTCGAAGGCTGACAAGCTACTTGAACTGGACGAATAGGGCGGCGAAAGTCGCCCTTATTCGTTAGGACATAAAGGGTTTTACGAAAAATGTCTGTGATGACGACTGTTCAGCAAATCCTGTCGGACCAAAGCCTGGTCCCGTGGATTGAAGAGCGGGCGTTCCGTTTCTCCATGCACCGCTTCGTGATGGCACAGCGCGTGCAGGTATTTACCGACATGACGGGGTGGAATGTCCGCAAGGTGAGCAACTACCTGCGTCCGAAGGGTGCTCACCTGTTGGAAGAGGGCGAGGAAATCCCGGCTTCGAGGATCGAACGTAAACGGTTGGCGGAGATCGAACCCACTGAATGGGGTGACCGCTACCCGATCACCAACCGCCGGTCTTCGACGGACCCCGAGGCAGTGCTGAGTGACACGGTCGAATTCCTGGGATACCAGATGGGCCGCAAGCGTGAACAGCTTCTGTTCCAGGCCGCTCTGGAGGCTGCTGAATTGTCCGGCCTGAAATTTGTTGTAGATGGAGAGTATTCTCTGGAAATGCCCGTGGAAATGCAGACCTACTTCGAGGCGAACGCCTTCAACGGGCAGATTTACCATGTCATCCACCCGTACCAGGAACGCGACGTGAAGCTGGAACTGCTGAAGCTCAGCAACCCGGCGGTGCCGGAGTTCCGAAACCGCTTCATCCGTCAGTGGAGCTATGGCGGCTTTGGCGGCCTGAATATCGCCGTCTCCAGCATGGTGCCGCGCAAGGTGACAAAGCGCCTGGTCCTGACGGGGGCGGCGGTCGGAGATAAATTCAGACTGCGCTTCGGTCTGGAAGATACCAACGAGATCACGATTGTCGAGGACAGTGGCAGCCCAGATGTGACCCAGCTTGTTGCAGATATCAAGTCGGCTCTTGAGGCGCTGGACTCCGTCGGCGATGCAACGGTCACGGTTACCAATGACGACGGGCTGGATAGCATCCTGATCGAAGTCGATAAGTATGTCGACGAAGAGATGCAGCTCACTGTCGGTTACGAAGATGGTAGCGAAGCCGTCGACGTATCTGGCGTCTTCCGCATCGAGGAAGTCTCGGGCAAGGCTCGCGCGCCGTTCTTGCAGCCGCAGGCAGTGGTGTACGACATCCGTCAGCGCCTGACCGTGTACCAGGAATGGAAGCCCGCCTACCGTACCCTGGACATCGGAGGCTACGAGGTGTACGGCGTCGGCCCGTGGAACTATGAGCGTGCTGCCTATATCGAGACTGACGCCACCTCGCCGTTCGCCGTCGCATAAGGTCTCTGACCGATGGCAGCGCGTGAAAGTATGAAGCTACTCGTTGACCGCCTCCGTTCCGTGACGGGGGCGGCAACGGATGAGGAGTTCGGCGGCATCACTTACTGGACTGATGACCAACTGGAAGCCGAACTGGACAAGCATCGTTACGACGCGCGGGTGCCACTGACGGTGACCGAATACAGGCAAGATGGACGGGTAACCTATCGATACACCTTCAGCATCCCACGCGGCTTCTGGACGGAAAACAAATACACCGTCAGAGACAGCAACGGAAGAGAAGTGAGCACGGCATACACGGTCGAGGTCAACAGCGAACGGGGAACCGTCCTGTTCGCAGAAGATATCGGCAACCGCCGGCTGTTCATCGATCTATCCTTATTTGACTGGAACGCCGCCGCAGCCGATGTGTGGGAGCAGAAGGCCGCGCATCGTTACGACTATATCACCGTCAAGGCTGGTGATACCCGCTTTGACGCTGCCCAGGAGCGCGACTTCTGTGTGGCCAGGGCGGCGTGGCACCGCGCCAGGCGCGTGAAGGGCTTCAACCGGGTGAAGTTGGGCTTTGTCCCGGCAGCTCACCGGAGGCCGCGACAATGAACCCGAGGAAGTATATTGAGTACGGCAGGAAGCTGGCAGAGAAAAGCTGGCTTCCTGACTTCTGTCAGATCGAGACTGTCTCTGGCACTCCGACGATTGATGAAAGCGGTACTCTGATCCAACAGAAGGTTCTGAGAACGTACAAAGGAAGCACGAACATCCCTTGCAGGGTGGAGGCCAGCCGTTCGTTCCGGCCGGACACCTTCCCCAACCAGGAAATCAACATCAACGAGTACGTTCTGCATACGCCTGTTGCCGTTACCATCAAGCCCAACGACAAAATCTATATCGATGGGCGCGTCTTCGAGGTACGTAAACAATCCGTAGCCAAGTCGCTGCGGTTCACCAACGAGGCGCTTATCCAGGAGGTCGAGGGCCAGTATGATAACGGTTAAGGTCGAAGCTGACCTGCGCAAAGTCTACTACCTGGACAAGTCGGTTTTGGAAAAGGCGGGCGTCAGCGCACGTGAAGCAGCGAACGCTCTCGCGCGGGACATCCGATCGAGCTGGTCACCGCACAGTCCCTCCGAACCAGGAAGTCCGCCTGCGGTGGTGACCGGTGAACTTGACCAGAGTATAAAGGTGACATCCCGAGACGCGCAGGGCAGGCACACCACCAGCAAGAACGCCGTCGCCGCCGCAGTTGAAGTCCATGCTATGCATGGATACTTCCTCGAAGAAGGTACGAGGAAGTTGGAACCCCGGCCTTTCTTTGAGCCTGCGATTTGGCGCCTGGAGGGGACTTTTGTCGAGTTCTTCAGGGACATTTTCAAATGAACCTGCTGTATATCGCCAGAACCGTCATCAAGAGAACTCTGGAGAACAGCGCGGAATACCGGGCACTACTGGAGTGGCCTGATGCCCCGGGCGTTTACCGCACGTTTGGAGAATATGTCGCCGCTTCCGTGCCGCCTCCGTATGTCACGATTGAGTGGTATGCGGGCGGGCTCAGTAATGCCGCGCAGACCCAGGACAGCGACAGTCTGTGGAAAGTCTGCATCCACACCATTGAAGATGAGCCTCTCGCGATGGCGGGGGCTAATGCGATTTATAACGCCCTGCACAACGTTTGGCCGGATATGGGCAATATCACCGGGTTCGCTGGGTACCACCCCATTGAACTGAAATACCCGTTCCAAGACGCCACCAACCGTCAGGGCCGCATCCTACTCCGAGCGGGAGGCATCTACAGCCTCCGTTTAGCAGAAAAACAAGGTTAACGAACTATGGCAATTGGAGAAGTTACTCGCATTACCAGTAAGAATCTGGTGATCGAATTTCAGCCTGCCGCCTACCCGCGCCATGAAGCGAAGAAGTACGCAGCATATGGCGAGGAATTGAACCACGAGACGGAGATTTACCTCAATGGCGCAACGTCGGGCACCTTCTGCCTTGCCGTCAACGGGCACAAGACCTCCGCGATTGACATCTCGGGGTTCAGCTCGAACGGCGTGCAAGAGGTCCAGGCGGCTCTCGACGCCCTTCCCTACGGGGCGAATGCGTTGACCGTAACGGCGGGTACGGACGGCGACTTTAACATCACCGCCACTCCTGCAGGGGTACTTGAAAACGAGTTCCTGGTCATCGAGATCCTGGATGACACAACCTCCCCCGGCGTGACGCAGATCATCCAGCAGCAGGGCTCCAAGTTCTACCAGCTACAGGCTGAGGTCCAAAGCTTCAGCTACAGCGAGACCCAGGAGAGTGTGGACACCACAGGCATCAGCGAAACTTCGCGCCGTCACACGTCGACCGTTGGTGACGCAACGTTTGAAATCACTCTGTACGAGGCGCTGAAGGACTACCGCGCCATCCTGTACCCCGGCGTGGAAGGATACCTGCGGGTGTTCGAGGACGGGAAGCAGATCGGGAAGCGTTACTTCGCCTGGGAAGTGCTGCTGAATGAAGGCGGCTCCAGCTTCGAGCAGTTCGAGAAGGTGGAAATCGACGTCTCTGGTCGTCGCCAGGGTGCGCCGATTGCGCGCGTCGGCTCCATCTGGAGCGGCAGCTAAACAGGCGTTGATTATCTGAGGGGTGCCAAAGCGCCCCTCATCGGCTCTTATTTTACGGAGACACTATGACCGACAAACACACCCTCAGCGACGAACTAGATTTTGACGTGGAAGCTGGAGACACCGAAGACACCGAAGACATCGAAAATACTGAAGAGAAGCGGATCACGCTGGACCCGAGGCGCTGGAGCTATCAGGACTACTCCGACTTTCTGACGTACGTCTCGCGTGGGGACTGGGAGCAGGCCATGCCGCTGATTATGCGGATTGTCGTATCCTGGGATTATGACGTGCCCCTTGCACCAAACGCATACGAGGAACTCCCGTTCCCGGCGCTGCGGGCTATCGCGCTGACCGTGCGTGAAACCCTGTCCGCATACCAGGAGAACGTCGACATCCGTGACGTGCGCGTGGATATGAGCCGCTGGAAGATGAAGGACTTCTTCAAATTCCGTGAGGCGGCGAAGAAAGGGGATGTCGAGACCCTGGAGACTATGATGAAGAAGGTGGTCCGCATGAAGGGCGTCACTCCCTCCAAGCGGCTCACATTCGAGCAAGGCGTCAAAATCACCCAGGCTATCAATAAAGCGACCGGAGAAATGTTCGGCTCGGGAAACTAGCTGAAGCAGTCTACCTCTCTATCGCCTTTGACCGTGACCTGCCCGATGACATGTCCTGGCGTGTCACCCGCGTCAAGATGTGGGAACACGGGCATAGCTTCGAGGAGATTGACAACATGTCCCTCACCGACGTGAGCGATGTTGTCGGCTATTGGTCCGGCAAAGCGCGTGGTGAGGAAAGATTGCGCCGGACACACCAAAAATTGAGAAAACAATATTAGGGGTGGCTTTGTGCCGCCCCTTTTTATTTTAAGGACGCACAATCTCACAGATTTGTGCGTGAAGGTGTGGAAGCCGAAGACCTTTTAGAATATTGCTAAGTTGCTGACGACTGATGCGGCCGTCAGGTGTTTAAGGAAAGGAAGGAGTGCCTTGGCCGAGAGTCTGGCATATCTCGAGGCTGTCATCGGCGCCGATATTACCTCGTTTCGTCGGGCTATGCGCGACGTCCGCAACGAGGTGGGCTTCCTCGCCGACTCGGTTCAGGGGCTGAGCGCAATCGGGCGCACGATGACGCTTGCAGTGACAACCCCTTTGGTGGCGATGGGCACATTCTCTGTGCAAGCAGCAAGCGAATTCGACGCGAGTATGCGTAACATAAACGCGATTGCCCAGGTATCTGAAGAGGAGCTTCAGGCCCTGAGTGACGCGGTGCTGGAATTCGGTAAGCGCACACGCGGCGGACCTTTAAGTGCTGCTAGAGCGATGTATACCGCCTTTAGCTCGGGTATCGATGAAGTCTCGACGGCGATGCAGTTCATGGAGATTGCCTCTAAGACTGCAGAGGCAGGACTTGCGGACCTGGAGACAACCACCAAAGCCCTGGTTGCTTCGTTCCTTGCCTACGGCGGAGACAAGCTTCCTATCACCGAGCAGTTTGAGATGGTGACAGAGCACGCCGACGCCCTGACGCAGATGGTGGCGGTCGGTGTCGGTACAATGGAAGCGTTCGCTGGCTCCCTCGGCGGTGTTCTGCCAACAGCCCGAGCAATCGGCGCTGAAATCCGAGACCTATACGGCTCCATCGCCTACCTGACCCAGCGCGGTCTAAGCGCTTCGGAAGCTTCGGTGTCGATGAACGCGGCGATGACGGCGCTGCTGAAACCCTCCAAGGCGATGAGGCAAGCCTTCGCCGAACTCGGCGTCACAACGGGACAGGATCTGGTTGAGAAGTTCGGCGGGCTTGAGGGCGCATTGAAAGCAGTCATCAGCACGGCGGACGGCTCGGCGGAGCAACTGGCGAAACTCTTCACCAATGTGCGCGCCTTCCGTGCGGTCGGGCTCTTATTTGACGACCTGGAAGGCTGGAGCGACGCCCTCGAGGAATTCGACAAAGGAATGCAGGGCGTCGTTGGTCGGGCGCACGCAGAGCAGATGAAGTCCTTCGCCGCGACGTTCGACCTCATGAAATCGGCGGTTCAGGGGCTGGCGATTGCGGTCGGCGAACAGTTGTTCCCAGTCTTGCGGCCTGCAATGCAGCACCTGACAACCCTGATGAATGAGCTTTCCAGCCTACATCCTGACCTGCTGGCCGTCGCCGTTGGCTTCCTTGGCATCACCGCTGCTGCTGGCCCGCTCGTCTGGATTATCTCCTCGCTCATGACCCCGGTTGGGCTTCTGGCCGGTGGCATAGGATCGCTCGCGATCGCTTTCGCGACCAACTTCGGGAATATCCGCACAACCGTTGAGACCGCGGTGAAGGACATCACGGGGGACCTGAGCGGGTTATCAACGCTGATTGATGACGTGCTCAAAATCCTCTTCCCCGAGGACACCGAGACCGAGGTCAAGAACGCGGTACCGGACCCGGTTGAGGTCGATGTCTCCGACCTTGTCACCTTCACAGTGCAGGAGGGTGAGGGGCCGTGGCACGTGTGGGCGCGCGAGTTCAAGGACGATATGAGCTTCGAAGCCTTCCTTGAGGCTATCGAATGGAAGGATGGACAAGTCTGGCACGCCGGCGACCAGATCACTATCGACCCCACTACCGGGAAGAAAGTCGCCGACGG
>Ga0207873_1002742_pt1 | contig 13872 bp, 11 predicted proteins | sample BGWIniCompost_FD_187373 | JGI IMG/M metagenome (GOLD analysis project Ga0207873, IMG submission 187373) | Cellulose adapted compost microbial communities from Newby Island Compost Facility, Milpitas, CA, USA - BGW Initial Compost (SPAdes)... ... | reverse complement strand
AGGCGGAGGATCCGGAGAAGGACATCTACATGTACATCAACTCTCCGGGCGGTTCGGTGTACGCAGGGTTGGCGATCTACGACACCATGCAGTACCTGACCGCGCCGGTGAACACGATGTGCATGGGAATGGCCGCGTCGATGGGTGCGTTGCTGCTTGCCGCGGGCGCCCCGGGAAAGCGCAGCGCGCTGCCCAATTCGCGGATCATGATCCACCAGCCGTCGGGCGGGAGCCAGGGTACGGCGGCGGACATCGAGATCCAGGCGCGGGAGATCCTCTACGCCCGTCAACGGTTGAACGAGATCCTCGCGAAGCACACGGGTCAGCCCGTCGAGCGGATCGCGGAGGACGTGGACCGCGACCGCTTCATGAGCCCACTAGAGGCCAAGGAATACGGGATCATCGACAACGTCGTCACCACGCGTGGCGAAGTGGTCGAAGTGAGCCACAAGGAGAAGTAAAGCAGCGGCACGGCCTTCCGGGCGCTGGGGTGCGGAAGACCGGGGCGCTCCCTGAACGAGCGGAGCCATGGCAAGCGACAAGCACTTGCGTTGTTCATTCTGCGGCAAGTCCAAGGAGTCGGTGAAGAAGTTCATCTCCGGCCCCTCGGTCTACATCTGCAACGAGTGCGTCTCGCTTTGTAACGAGATCCTCGCGGAGGAAGAAGAACGCGAGGCGGCCTACACGGTCCCGAGCATCCCGACGCCACGGGAGATCAAGGAGGTCCTTGACCAGTACGTGGTCGGCCAGGACGAAGCGAAGAAGTCGCTTGCCGTTGCGGTCTACAACCACTACAAGCGGATCAACCACCAGGGGGTGGTCGACGGCGTCGAGCTGGAGAAGTCGAACATCCTTCTGGTCGGCCCGACGGGTGTCGGCAAGACGCTGCTTGCCCAGACCCTGGCTCGCATTCTCAAGGTCCCGTTCACGATCGCCGACGCCACGACGCTGACCGAGGCGGGTTACGTGGGCGAGGACGTGGAGAACATCCTGGTGCGCCTGCTCCAGGCGGCCGATTACAACATTGCCGAATGCGAGCGAGGCATCGTCTACATCGACGAGATCGACAAAATCGCGCGCAAGTCGGAGAATCCGAGCATCACGCGAGACGTCTCGGGCGAGGGCGTGCAGCAGGCGTTGCTCAAGATCCTGGAGGGGACCATCGCTTCCATTCCGCCCCAGGGCGGCCGGAAGCATCCGCAACAGGAATACATCCAGATCAACACGCAGAACATCCTCTTCATCTGCGGCGGCGCCTTCGATGGCCTGGACAAGATCATCGAGGCGCGTCTCGGGAAGCGACGGATCGGCTTCAACGGCGCGACGCAGTCGACCGCACAGCGCCACAGCCCGTTCGAGGGCCTCGAGCCGGACGACCTGCTCCGGTTCGGCTTGATCCCCGAGCTTGTCGGGCGCCTGCCGGCGGTGGTGACCCTGGACCCGCTGGACGAAGACGCGCTGGTCCGGATCCTCACCGAGCCGAAGAACGCGCTCCTCAAGCAGTACGCGAAGATGTTCGAGCTCGAGGGGATCGGGCTCACCGTCGACCCGGAGGCGGTTCGGGCGATCGCCCGGAAGGCCATCGAGCGAGGCACCGGCGCCCGCGGGCTCAGGGCCGTGCTCGAAGAGCTCATGCGCGACGTGATGTTCGAGGCGCCGTCTCGGGACGATGTGCGCGAGATCGTGATCACGGCGGAGTGCGTGACCGACGGGATCCCGCCGCTCCTCGTCCTCCACTCGGAAGCGAAGATGAAGGAGGCGTGACGCCTGAAGGCGTCATGCCCTTCCCTCTTTTCTTCCCCAGGATCCAAGGTGGTCATCAAGACGGTGAGCTTCGCGGGAGCCATTGCGAAGCCGGACGCTCCTCCACCGGGCCGTCTGCCGCAGATCGCCTTCTCGGGCAGGTCCAACGTCGGCAAATCCAGCCTCATCAACCGCCTTCTCGGCCGAACCCGGAAGTTCGTCGCGCGGGTTTCTTCGACGCCCGGAAAGACGCAGGAGATCAATTTCTACGAAGTCGTGGCGGGAGCGGACGCTCGGGAGCTGCGCTTCTATCTGGTCGACCTCCCCGGATACGGCTACGCGAAGGTGTCGAAGGAGCAGCGACGTCGCTGGAAGCCCTTGATCGAGGGGTATCTCTCGGGCACCAAAGAGCTCGTCGGCGTTGTGCAGCTCATCGACGCGCGGCACGGAGCGACCGCGGAGGATCGGCAGATGATCGACTTCCTCGCGACGATCGGACTGCCGAGTCTCTTCGTGTTGACCAAGGCCGACAAGCTGAGCCGCCGCGATCGCGACGTCAGGATCCCGGCCATGATCGACCAGATCGGCGTGGACAGGGACCAGGTCCTGCTGTTCTCTTCCAAGACGGGCGAGGGACGCGAGGAGCTCCTCGACTCGATCGCCGGGTTGCTGACCGAAAGCCGGAGCGACACGGAATGACACGACGCTTGGCGCTCCACGCATGCGTGCTCGGCGTGGCGCTCGGCTGCGCCCCAACGGCGGCGGATGTCCCCGCCGGCGACACGGCTCCCTTCCAGTCGCCTCCGGCGGGCACCAGCGCTCTTCCCGCCGGTCTCGGTACGCTGCACCAGGACGAATTCACCCTCGCGATCCGGGCAGCGCCCCTCCTGATCAAGATCACCCCGCTCGCCGAGGAGGTGATTCGGCTCGCCGCGCCCGACACGTACAACCGCCTGCACGCCCTTGCCTCGAGCCGCCACGCCGAAGCCCAATCCGCGGCACGCACGGCCGAGCCGGCTCTATTTCTCGTCTCCGTCTTCAGCGAGCAGCCCGACGCGCCCTTCCAACCGGAAGACCTCCAACTCCTCAGTCGCGGCCGTCTGCTGCGCCCCCGCGCGATTCTCCCGATCACTCCCGAATGGGGTCGCCAGCGCCTGGCGCAGCGGGAAACGCAGAGCGCCATTTACGTCTTCGACGCCGAGGTCGACCTGGAGCTCCCGTTCGTCGCGCGATACGGGGCGTGGGAATCCAACGACTGGTATCGGATCCTCGACCGACTCCGCGGCGAGCGGGAAAGGGTACGTGCGCGGGCCGGTGCGCGAGGGGAGCTCCGCCCGGGCGCGTGACGTGGTGTGCCGGGCTGAGCGCCCCTCGTGCACGTACGACGCCCCGCGTGCGCGTACATCGATCCCGACGCCGTGTCCCGGCACCCCGTCAGACCGGGATCGCGTATTCCTTGAGCTTGCGGTAGAGCGTGCGCTCGCCGATGCCGAGCAGTTCCGCCGCCTTGCGACGGTTGCCGCCGACCTCGCGTAGCGCGGCGGTGATCGCTTCCCGTTCCAGGTCGTTCATCGTCATGCCCGGACGGTACACGACCACGCCTTCCTCCTCGGCGTCGTCGCCGTCGTCCTCGGCGGCGTTCGGCTGCGAGACGCTCGCGACCTCGATGCCCGTAGGTCCGGTGACGAGACCGGAAGGCACGTAGGGATAAGAGGGATAGGGGTAGGGGTAGGACGGCGCGCCGGCCGGAAGCTCCGGGTGGTTGCGCCGGAACTCCTCGAACTCCTTGCGCAGGTCCTCGACATCGATCCGGAGCTGCAGGAGCGTCCGGAAGATGAACTCCAGCTCCGGCGATGGGCCCTCTCCTTCGCGCCGGCTCTGGCGCGGGACCGGAACCGGGAGCTGGCGCCGGGGCCCCGTCCCCATCCGGACCTCCGGCGGGATGTCGTCGGGCCGGATCGTACGGCCGGGGGCGAGAACGACCATCGATTCGACCAGGTTACGCAGCTCGCGGACGTTGCCCGGCCAATCGTATTCCATGAGGATCGCCAGTGCGTCGGGCGAGAGGCGCACGGGCTCCAGGTCGTGCTCGCGGGTCACCTGACGGATGAACGCGTCGATCAGGAGGGGGATGTCCTCGCGCCGCTCCCGCAGCGGCGGGAGCTCGATGCGGAGCACGTTGAGTCGGTAGTACAGGTCGCGACGGAACTCGCCGAGCTCGACGAGGTGGCGGAGATCCTGGTTCGTCGCGGCGATGACCCGTACATCGACTTCGATCGGTTCCTCGCCGCCGACGCGCATGAACTCCCGCTCCTCGAGCACGCGCAGCAACTTGGTCTGCGTCGAGAGCGGCATCTCCCCGATCTCGTCGAGGAAGAGCGTGCCCTTGTCCGCCAGCTCGAAGAGCCCCTTACGCTGAGCGATCGCGCCCGTGAAGGCTCCCTTCTCGTGACCGAACAGCTCGGATTCGAGGAGCGTCTCCGGCAAGGCCGCAACGTTTGCGGCGATGAACGGCCGGTGACGTCGAGGAGACAGGGCGCGGATCCCGCGCGCGATCAGCTCCTTCCCCGTGCCGCTCTCGCCGACGATGAGCACGGTCGAGTGGACCGGCGCGATCTGGACGACCCGCTCGAGGGCCTCCTGGATGGCCGGGGACTCGCCGACGATCCCCGTGATCTGCCGCAGGCGACGACGCTCGATCAGCCGGCGGCCGACGAGCGCGACCTCGCTCACGTCGACCGGCTTGACGAACACCTCGTGGAGGCCGAGACGCCGCCGCGCAGCGGGAGCGGCTTGCTGCGGCGAATCCGCCAGCCCGATGATCGGCAGCCGATCGTGCTCTTCGGCTTCCCTGACGAGCTTCCGCGCGCGTCGCTCCTCCAGCCCGCCGGTCAGGACGAGGAGCGCGGGTTCCGCCACGTCCGCGATCGACTCCGTCGATGTGAGCAGCTCGACGCGATAACCTTCCTTCTGGAATGCATCCTTGAGCCGGACGGCCGGCTCCAGGTCGTATGTCGTGATGAGGACGGTCTCAGCCATCGTGCAACTCGTGACGCTCGGTGTCGGTGCCGCGGAGCAGCTGGACCGCATGACCGAGGAGCGGCTCGAGAACGGCCAGTCCATCACGAACGCCGCTCGGGCTCCCCGGGAGATTGACGATGAGGGTACGGCCGCGAATCCCGGCAACGCCGCGGGACAGCCATGCGTACGGCGTAGCGGCGGCGCCTCGGGCGCGAATCGCCTCGGCGATGCCCGGCGCCTCGCGCTCGAGGATCGCCCGCGTCGCCTCGGGCGTGACGTCCCGCGCAGTGAAACCCGTTCCGCCCGTCGTGACGATGACGTCAGCGACGTCGCTGTCGGCCCAGGCGGCGAGTCTCGCGCTGATCGCCGCGGCATCGTCGGGGATCACGGCGCGGGCGGCCGGCACGTGACCATGCGCGACCGCCCACTCCGCAACGACATCGCCGCTCCGGTCCTCGCGCGTGCCCCGCGCGACCCCGTCCGATACGGTGAGAATGGCCAGGCGTATCGGGTCCACGCCCGATTACTACCCCGCTAGCGGCGCAGGGAGCCGCCCGTGTAGAAGGGCGGGCGCACCACCTCGGCCGGCACCGGACGGTTGCGGATCACGATCTCGATCGCCGTTCCGGGATTCGCGGCCTCGACCGGCACGTACGCCATCCCGATCCCCTGATCGAGAGACGGGCTGAGGATCCCGCTCGTCACCTCGCCCGCGGGCTCGCCCTGGAAGCGCACCTCGTACCCGTGGCGCGGGAATGCGCGCTCCTGGAGCCGGAACCCGACGAGCCGCTCGCGCAACCCCTCGTCCTTGCGCCGCTGGAGCGCCTCTCGGCCGAGGAAGTCCCCCTTGCCGAGCTTGACCACCCAACCGAGCCCGGCCTCGAGAGGCGTGTGGTTGTCGTCCAGGTCGTTGCCGTACAGGATGTAGCCCATCTCGAGGCGTAGCGAGTCGCGCGCGCCGAGACCCGCGGGAACGAGACCGTCGCCCTCGCCGACCTCGAGGAGCTTCCGCCATAGCGGGACGGCCGCGTCGTTCGACACGTACAGCTCGAAGCCATCTTCGCCCGTGTAGCCGGTGCGGCTGATGATCGCGTGGTGCCCGTCCACCTGGCCCTCGACGAAGCGGTAGAAGCCTATGGATGGCAAATCGGCGTCCGTGATGCGGCTGAGGATCTTCTCCGCCGCCGGGCCCTGGAGCGCGAGCAGCGCGATCTCGTCCGACCGGTCCGTGAGCTCGACGCCGAACCGGTTCGCGAACTTGCTGATCCACTCCCAGTCCTTCTCGCGGTTGGCCGCATTGACGACGAGCATGTACCCGTCTTGCAGGCGGTAGACGAGGCAGTCGTCGAGCGCGCCGCCGTCCTCCTGGCACATCACGGTGTACTGCGCCTGCCCGACCTCGAGGGTGGATGCGTCGTTCGTCGTCACGTACTGGACGAACCCGAGCGCGTCGCCGCCCTTCACCACGAACTCGCCCATGTGCGAGACGTCGAACAGGCCCGCGGCCTTCCGCACGGCCTGATGCTCGTTCACGATCCCCGTCGGGTACTGGACCGGCATCTCGTAGCCGGCGAAGGGGACCATCTTCGCGCCGAGCCGCTTGTGCTCCTCATACAGCGGCGTCCTCTTCAGCTCATCTGCCATGTCTCGTGCTCCTCACACTCAGACGCCCATCAGGCGGATCAGTAGCGCCTTCTGGACGTGCAGCCTGTTCTCCGCCTCGTCGAATACCCGCGAGCGCGGTCCTTCGATGACCTCGTCGGCGACCTCCTCGCCCCGGTGCGCCGGCAAGCAGTGGAGGAAGATCGCGTCGGCGCTGGCAAGGCTCATCAGCGCCTCGTCCACGTGGTACCCCTTGAACGCGCGCCGTCGCTCCCCGGCTTCCGCCTCCTGGCCCATCGAGGCCCAGACATCCGTGTTGACGACATCCGCGCCCTCGACGGCTTCCCTGGGGTCGTGCGTCAGCATTACGTTCGCCGCCGTACGGGCCCGATCGAAGATCGCCTTGTCGGGCTCGTACCCCTTCGGGCACGCCAGCCTGAGCTCGAACCCGAAGCGGTAGGCGGCGTTCAACCACGAGTTGGCCATGTTGTTGCCATCGCCGACCCATGCAACCTTACGGCCGCTGAGATCCGTGCCGAACTCCTCCTGGATCGTCATGACGTCCGCAAGCACCTGACAGGGGTGCAGAAGGTCCGTCAACCCGTTGATGACCGGAACGCTCGCGTAATGAGCCAGCTCGACCACGTTGCCGTGGTCGAAGGTACGGATCATGATCCCGTCGACGTAACGCGAGAGGACGCGCGCGGTGTCCCTGATCGGCTCCCCGCGTCCGAGCTGGATGTCGCGGGACGACAGGAAGAGCGCGTGCCCGCCTAGCTGGAGGGTCCCGACCTCGAACGACACTCGCGTCCGGGTCGAGCTCTTCTCGAAGATCATCGCCAGCGTCTTGCCCGCAAGCGGCTTCCCCGGGTAGTCGCCCCGCTTCAGGTGATGCGCCAGGTCGAGCAGATCGTACAACTCGTCGGTCGTGAAATCCGGGATCTCGAGGAAATCGCGCTTTTCGGGCATGCTGGTGTCACCGCGTTCGGCCAGGAGTACGATTCGAGCGGTGGGAAAGTACCGGGGGGTCGGGGTTGGAGCAAGGTGCGATCCGCAATGCTGCGGATCGATCCCATCGAAAGCTTCCCGGAGTCTCACTCCGGGAGGCGCGGACGTCGGGATGACTGGATAAGCGCAGTAGAAATGCGACGGGAGCCGGGTCGATCGACCCGGCTCCCGTCGCAAGACCGAAGGTCGGGGAGTCTATTGGCCGGTCGGAAGACCGAAAATTAGACTCGGAAGACCGAAAGCTAGAGAATGTACCGCCTCAGGTCCTCGTCCTCGACGATCTTCTTCAACCGCTCGCGCACGGTCGCGCCGTCCATGACGATGTGACCGCCCGCATGGTCGGGCAGGTCGAAGAGGAGGTCCTCCAGGAGCGTGGTCAGGACGGTGTGCAGCCGCCGCGCGCCGATGTTCTCCATGCGCTCGTTCGCCTCCGCGGCGATCCTCGCGATCTCCCGGATCCCGTCCTCGGTGAACTCGAGCGTCGCGCCTTCCGTCGCCACCAGCTCCTGATACTGGCGAAGCAGCGCGTTCTTCGGCTCCGTGAGGATCCGCACGAAGTCGTCCTCCGTGAGCGGGCTCAGCTCGACGCGGATCGGGAACCGCCCCTGCAGCTCGGGGATGAGGTCCGACGGCTTCGAGACGTGGAAGGCGCCCGCCGCAATGAAGAGGATGTGATCCGTTCGAACGAGCCCGTACTTGGTTTGGACGGTGCTCCCCTCGACGATGGGGAGCAGGTCGCGTTGCACGCCCTCCCGGCTGACATCGGGACCCACTCCGCCGTGGTCGCCAGCGATCTTGTCGATCTCGTCGAGGAAGATGATCCCCATCTCCTCGGCGCGCTCGATCGCCTCGTTCACGACCTCGTCCATGTCGATGAGCTTGTCCAGCTCGTCCTGGAGAAGGATGCGCCGAGCCTCTGCCACGCTGACCGTGCGGCGCTTGGTCCGCTTCGGCAGCATGTCCTGCAGCATCTCGGCGAAGTTGTCCATCCCCTCCATCCCGCCGATCGGGATCATCAGATTCTCGATCGGAGGGCTCTGCTGGACCTCGACCTCCACGGTCCGGTCCTCCAGCTTGCCGTCACGGAGGAGCGTGCGGAGCTTCTCCCGGGTGCGCTCGCGGCGGTCACGGATCCGCTGCTCCTCGTCGTCCTCGAGCTGGCGCTCTTCTGCCACGCCGCCCGGTCCCACGACGAACGCCCGGACCGGCGCAACGGGCTCATCGGGACGCTTTCCGGAATCCGCCTCGGGGACCGGCGGGAGAAGCAGGTCCAGGATACGTTCTTCGACCCGCTGCTGCGCGATCTCCTCGACCTCGGCCTCCCGCTCCTCGCGGACCATGTTCACCGCCATATCGATCAGATCGCGGACCATGGATTCGACATCGCGGCCGACGTACCCCACTTCGGTGAACTTCGAGGCCTCGACCTTGACGAACGGCGCGCCGGCGAGTCGCGCGAGCCGCCGTGCGATCTCGGTCTTCCCCACCCCAGTGGGGCCGATCATGATGATGTTGTTCGGCATGATCTCCTCGCGGAGATCATCGTGGACACGCTGGCGCCGCCAGCGGTTCCGCAACGCGATGGCGACGGCCTTCTTCGCCGCCTCCTGCCCAACGATGTACTTGTCGAGCTCGGCGACGATCTGCCGGGGCGTCAGCTCGTCCAGCCAACGCTCACGGTCGGGGGCCTCCGCCGGTGCTGCGTTTTCGTTCAGGACCTTCGCCATGATCACTCCATACGCGGCCGCCCGAGGCCACTACCGGGACGGTATCGGGCCGGGCGCGCCGCACCAAAACCGCTATTCCAGCTCGAGTATGGTGATGTTCCGATTCGTGTAGATGCAGATGTCGGCGGCGATCTCGAGCGAGCGCCGCACGATCTCGGCCGCCGAGAGCTGCGAATGCTCCTTGAGCGCCCGCGCCGCAGCCAGCGCGAAAGGGCCGCCGCTGCCGATCGCCGCGATCTCGTCGTCAGGCTCGATGACGTTCCCGTCGCCGCTGATCACGAACAAATGGTCCTTGTCGGCCACGGTCAGCAGGGCCTCCAGCCGCCGCAAGTACCGGTCCGTACGCCACTCCTTGGCCATCTCGACCGCGGCCCTGGGCAGGTTCCCCGGATGCCGCTCGAGCTTGGATTCGAACTTCTCGAAAAGGGTCAGCGCGTCGGCCACGGAGCCGGCGAAACCGGCGAGGACCCGCCCATCCTTGAGCTTCCGTACCTTCTGGGCTTTGGACTTGACGACGGTGTCCCCCATGGTCACCTGTCCGTCGCCCCCCAATGCCACGCGGCCGCCATGCCGGACCGCGACGATCGTCGTGGCGTGAAATCCTCTCATTCGACCTTCCTCCTTGCCCCTATACCCCCAGTGCGGGGGATTGTCCCGGCGCCAATCTGGGGGACGGAACGCGCGGGTGCAAAGGCAGGCTCTGACGCAGCCCGCGTCACGCGCTACGATCCACTGATCGCGCCTGGCACCAACGCCGCGTGCGGCGTATCCGGCCACCGGGCGATGCGCCGCACGCACGATGCGGCGCCCCCGGCTCTCGCGCGGGTGCGTCCTGCGCCCCTTCGCGCCCGCCTCGCGCGCAGACGTGATCCGAGCGGTTCGCCCCGGACCGCTGGCCGGGCCGCGCCCGCCTCACGCGCGCGGGTGTGCCTGATTGTAGACCCGCTTGAGGCGTTCCTTCGAGGTGTGCGTATAGATCCGGGTCGTCGAGAGCGAGGCGTGGCCGAGAAGCTCCTTGACGGCCATCAGGTCGGCGCCGGCGTCCAGGAGGTGCGTCGCGAACGTGTGCCTCAACGAATGGGTCGAGAGCCCCGCCTCCTCCGCGACCACGTCGAGGAAGCTCCTCACGATGTTCTGGATCTGCCGGACGGAGAGACGCCGGCCGCGCTCGGAGATGAAGACGGCGCGCCGGTCCCCGCCGACGCAGCGAGCCAGGACCTCCGCCCGGCGGAGCTCGTAGCGACGCAGTGCGGTGACGGCGTGGCGTCCGAGCGGCACGATCCGCTCCTTGCGTCCCTTCCCGCGGACCCGGGCCTGGTCCCCGAGGAGGTCGAGGTCCTGCATGTCCAGGCTATGCAGCTCGGAGAGACGCATCCCGGTGGAGTAGAAGGTCTCGACGATCGCCAGGTCTCGTGCTCCTCGGAAACCGCCCTCGGCCGCGCGGTTCTCGGCGAGCTGGAGGACGCGCTCCATGTCGCTGCGACTCAGCCAGCCCGGAAGGTGTCGCTCCAGCTTGGGAGAGCGTACCGCGCGTGCCGGGTTGGCTTCGACCATCTCCTCGCGGTGCAACCAGCGGAAGAAGGAGCGAACGGCGGACAGCTTCCGTGCGATCGTACGTCGGGACAATCCCCTCCGCGACATGTCGGCCAGGAAAGCGCGCAGGGCGAGGCGATCGACCCCGCCCCACGTCCACTCCTCCCCGCCGTAGTACCGGGCCAGGAACGCTTCGAATTCCGTGAGGTCCCGGCGGTACGCCGCCACCGTGTGCGGGCTGAGCTGCCGTCCGTCCGCCAGGTGCCGGATGAACTCGGCGATCACGCCGCGCCCCCTGTTGCCGTCGCGATCACGCCGTCGCCCCCGCCCCGACCTCGACGGGCTCGATGCCGTGCTCACGCATCCAGGCGGCGAAGTCGCGCCGCGCCCGATCCACGAGACGCTCGCGCTTCGCACGCTTGTCGCGAATCCGCTCCCGGAGCGGATCCAGGAGCCCGAAGTTGGAGTTCATCGGCGCGAACGCCTTCGGGTCCCCTTCCCGCAGGTAGCGGTAGAGCCCGCCCAGCATCGTCGTCGACGGCGGGAGCACGGGCTCGAGGCCGCGGACGATGCGGTCCAGGTTCACGCCCGCGAGAATCCCGGAGGCCGCGGATTCAGTGTACCCCTCGACCCCCGTGAGCTGGCCGGCGAAGATCAAGTCCGGGCGCGACGGATGCGCACCGTAGGCGTTGAGGTGGGCCGGGAAGTTCAGGTACGTGTTCCTGTGGATCGAGCCGTAACGCAGGAATTCCGCGTTCTCGAGACCCGGGATCATGCGGAAGACGCGCCGCTGCTCGCCCGTGCGGAGCCGCGTCTGGAACCCCACCAGGTTCCACATCTGGCCGGCCTTGTCTTCGCGCCGGAGCTGCAGCACCGCATAAGGCTCCCGACCGGTTCGTGGATCCGGCAGCCCCACCGGCTTCATCGGGCCGAACCGGAGCGTGTCGTCGCCGCGCGCCGCCAGCACCTCGATCGGCAGGCACCCCTCGAAGTACGGCACGCCACCGGGCCCGAGGCGGCCTGCGGCGCCAGAGAAGCTACCGCGTGTGTCGGCCGATTCGGCACCCGGTATTGCGGTCGGCTCCGAGCCCTCCTCGTCGATCACGATGTTCTCCCACTCGCGGCCGGGATAGATGTCCGCCTCGCGCAGCGCCCGGACGAAGGCCAGGTACTGGTCGCGATCGAGCGGGCAGTTGAGGTAGTCGTCGCCACCGCCCTTGCCGTAGCGCGAGAGGAAGTAGGCGACGCTCATGTCGATCGAGTCGCCGCTCACGATCGGCGCGATCGCGTCGTAGAAGGCGAGTCCGTCGCCTCCGAGGAGCACGGCGATCTCCTCGGCCAGCGCATTGGACGTGAGCGGGCCCGTAGCCAGGACGGTCGGCCCTTCGGGAAGCGTGGTGACCTCCCGCCGCTCGACCGTGATGCGCGGATGTCCGGCGATAAGCTCTGTCATCCGCGCCGAGAAGATGTCCCGATCGACCGCGAGTGCGGCACCGGCGGGAATCCGCGCCTCTTCGGCCGCCGCGAGGAGCAGCGATCCGAGCGCCGCCATTTCCGTCTTGAGGAGACCATGCGCATTCGTCGGATCGGTGCTCTTGAAGGAGTTGGTGCAGACCAGCTCCGCCAGCCGGTCGGTCTGGTGCGCCGGGGTCCTCCGTACCGGACGCATCTCGATGAGCGTGACGTCGTGGCCTCGCTCCGCGAGCTGCCACGCCGCTTCACACCCCGCGAGCCCGCCTCCGACGACGGTGACCTTCGCCAATCCTACCTCCTGTCCTGCCCGATACGACTCACTGCTCGACGCCCGCGAGCTCGATCGTGCCCGGCTCGAACTCCCCACTGCACTGCGGGCACTTCAGGAAATCGCCCCGCGCCTTCGTGCTCTTCTCCACCAGGTACCCATTGCCGCAATCCGGGCAAGGCCCAGGCACCGGGCGGTCCCAGCTCGACCAGTCGCAGTCCGGGTAGCGCGTGCAGCCCCAGAACACCCTCCCGCGCCGGCTCCGCTTCTCCGCGATGCCGCCCTCGCCGCACCTCGGGCACTTCAACCCCGGGATGGTCACGGGTTCCGTGTGCTTGCACTTCGGATAATTGCTGCACGCGATGAACGCGCCCAGTCGTCCTTCCCGCTCCACCAACTCGCCGCCGCACTGGGGGCACGACCGCCCGATCGGCTTCGGCTCCTTTCGCTCCTTCCGGTCCAGCGGCTTCGTGTACGTGCACTCGGGGTATCCCGTGCAGCCGAAAAACCGGCCGTGGCGCGACCACCTGAGCTGCAACGGCTTGCCGCACTGGGGGCAGCTCTCCGCATCCGCGGCGACCACCTCGCGCAGCACTTCGTCCGACTTCCGCTCCCCCTCGGCGAGCTGGCGCTGGAACGGCTCGTAGAATTCCTCCAGGAGCTGACGCCAGTCCTGCTCGCCCTCTTCGATCCGGTCGAGCCCGGTCTCCATTTCGCTCGTGAAGCGGACGTCGAAGAGGTCCGGGAAGAGCTTCACCAGCATCTTCGCCACTGTCTCCCCGAGAGCCGTGGGGTGGAAGCGCTTCTGCTTCATTTCCACGTACTTGCGATCCCGGAGCGTCGATATGATCTGCGCGTACGTGGAAGGCCGTCCGATCCCCAGCTTCTCCAGCTCCTTCACGAGACTCGCCTCGCTGTAGCGCGGCGGCGGCTGCGTGAAGTGCTGCGCCGGAACCAGCTCGTGCAGCCGGCACCGGTCCCCTGGTGCGAGCTCCGGCAGAGGCGCCAGCTCGTCCAGCGTCTGCTTGTCGCCGTCCTCCCGGGCCTCCTGGTACAGGCGCGTGAAGCCCTCGAACTTCACGATCGAGCCCGTCGCCCGGAACGTGTACCGGCGACCGGCGTTGCGCCGGCCCTCCAGCTTGAAGTCGACGGTCGTCGTGTCGTACACCGCCGGCGCCATCTGCCCGGCGACGAAGCGCAACCAGATCAGCTCGTACAGGCGGAACTGATCCGGGTCCAGGTACTGCTTTACGGACTCGGGGCGGCGACGCGCATCGGTCGGGCGGATCGCCTCGTGAGCCTCCTGCGCCCCGCGCTGCTGGCGGCCCGTCCAGAGACGCGGACCGCCCGGTGCGGCGAAGCGTTCACCGAAGTTCTCGGCGACGAGGGCGCGCGCCACCGCGGCCGCCTCGGCCGAGACGCGCGTCGAGTCCGTGCGCATGTACGTGATGAGCCCCGTCGCACCTTCCGCACCGAGTTCGACCCCCTCGTAGAGCT
>Ga0207873_1002741_pt1 | contig 13877 bp, 20 predicted proteins | sample BGWIniCompost_FD_187373 | JGI IMG/M metagenome (GOLD analysis project Ga0207873, IMG submission 187373) | Cellulose adapted compost microbial communities from Newby Island Compost Facility, Milpitas, CA, USA - BGW Initial Compost (SPAdes)... ... | reverse complement strand
TGTCGGAATCATCCGAATCCGTCTGGGTATTTTCCTGGGGGTCACGCTCGGACGAATTCTCGTCGCCCTCCGAGGCCTCCTCATCAACAAGCTCTTCTTCCTCGGGATCACCCGCAGAGGCGGTCTCTTCGGAAGTGTCGAGCTCGGGAGGACCAGAGAGCTTCTCGAACTCCTCGTCCGTCATGGCCAGAATATCCAGATCTTTCTTCATGTTTAGATTTCCTCTGCGCGCATCTCGTCGATGGCTTCGCGGTTGGCCTTGATCTCGTGCTCGGCCTGATTGCCCATACGAACGATGACCGAGAGCCAGCGACGGAGGTGACCTGCCGCCTGGGACAGAGCCAGGGAATCTGCACGCTCCTCCGGTCTGAGGCTCGGGTTTGCGCTGTTCTGGGCATAACGAGCACACTCGTTGACGCAGAACTCCTCGAGAATCAGCTTCTTGAAATCGCGGTTTTTCTCCAGCTTGAGGGCCAGGTCACGCCTGGCGACCAGCTCCTGAAGTTCTTCAATCTGCTGCTCGAGCTCTGCAATGGTACTCATTTCAATTCACTCCTAAAATCTACCTACCCTAAATTGGGCAGGGTCAGGTTGGGTCCAAGAAGGCGCTCTTCTTCGAGAGCATCGCTCAAAGTGTTGTAGCCAACTGCGGCATCAATGTTGGGAGCGGTCTCTTCGGGCTTGCGGCCCTTGAGCAGGCTCTTGACGATCTCCAGGTGCTGGTTGCCCCGCGCCTGGGCCTGCTGCTCCACGATCTTCCGGGCGTGCTTGGTGCCCGTCTCCTGCTCCACTCGATCCAGATGCTTGAGACCAGCAGTAGCCCCGGCCTCCTGGGCCTTGGCCTGGTTGAGCATGATCTCCGACTGGAGCTTCTGAATCTCCATCTGCATCTTCTGCAACTCGAGCTGCCGAAGCTGCTCAGCTAGCGGATCTGGCTGAGGCTGCCAGGTACGCAGTCGTTCCGCCAGACCAGGCATTCGTTTCAGTTCGGCAATTTCAGCCAAAATTTGCATACTGATCTGGGGATCCATGTTTGGTCCCAACGTTTGCAACATGAACCCTAGATCTTGTGCTTTGGAATTGTCAACTTCAAAGGTGGAAATATCAACGATGAGATCAAATTCACCTTTGAGCTCTTCCCGGCGGACGGTGACGAATTCTCTGTTGGTAATGCGGACCACTTCGGTTTCAGAGAGGAACTCCGCGTTCATGGCAATGATCTTGCGCCCAATCTCCTGGAGCCCCTTCGCCAGGCGGCGGAGAATCGCCATCTCCCGCTTGGCCGCAGCGTCCAGCATCCCCTTGATTCCAGTAGCCACGTTACCGTAGGCGTCACCGGACAAACCGCCGGAGAAGCTCTTTACGCCGGTGAGAGCTTCTGCCTCCTGGTTCTGGAGGTTCAGCATCAGCAGCGCCGACTGGGGAAGCTCCGGGTATTTGTGTTCGATGATCCCCACGTTGGGAGGCATGATCGGGTTGAACTCGTAGTCCTGCCCGTTTTCGTAGCGGCGGCGATTCAGGGGATCCAGGATCCCCTTGGCAAAGCCCTTTTGCCCGTTAGCACTCTGTCCAAGAAGATCGATCATCCCGCGCGTTACTGCGCCAAGGATTTTCTGGTTGTCCTCGAGGAGCTCTGCATCCGTTTCGCCGTACAGGCTCCGCTTCTTGGGTAGATACGGAACGGTCACAAACGGCAACCATCCGCCAGGGAAGGGGTTCTTCTCCATGCGGATCAGGGTGTCGCCAATCCAGGTGGCCACGATGGGTTCGAGGCTTCCGTTGCCTTCGATGTCGTAGTAGCCCCAATACTCGTAGGCTACGACCTTCTTTCGGCTCGGATCCCGAAACTGGAAATCATCGGGCGTGCGCGTGGAATGGTCTGGTTCGGTAAGAGGAGTTGCTCCTTCCCAGTTCACCCGGTCGAGGTTTTTGTAGCGATCCCCTTCCTTCTGGAGCTCGGCCTTGTTGGTCTCGAAGGAGACCACAACGAACAGGGCCTTGTTCAAGTCTCCGTTGCAGGAGGGATCAATGTAGACGTTGGCCGGATCCATCACCTCCACCGTGGGGTGATTCTCGAGGATCCGCTCTTCTTCTACTTCTTCGGTGTCTACCTGTACCGCAACCGTGGCCTGCCCGGTCTCCTCGTAATAGTCCAGAGCTGCCTGGATTTCCGGAGGAACCTGTTCATTGTAGGTGCGCGGATCGGAAGCCTTGAGCTGCATCGCCTGCTGAAGCTGCTCGACTTCTTCCTGTGTCGTGACCGGGTAGTATTCGTAGACCGGGACTTGGACCTTCTCCATCACCGAGTCGCGGTGCCAGCCTACGCGCACGATGACCGTGCCCTCGTCTACGTTGGCCCGGACGTAGTTGTCGATGAAGGAGGTCCGGTCGATCTTCGTTCGGAATTGGTAATTGAGGAGAAGTTCGTTTTGCTTGGCGCTGGCTTCGTCCTCGAACGTGACTGGAAGCACCTGGAACATCTTGTCCGAAGACAGGAAGGGTTCCGAAAGTGCTGAATAGCGCCATTCTGCCTGACGACGGATGAGCTTGGGCTGGACGCTAGAACGGCCTTTGATTTTGGGCGGCCTAGCCTGGCCTTCGACCTCGAGGAGATCTACCCATTTGGTGATCTGTGCCATCTGGGCATCGTGGGACGGCTTGGCCGCTTCCAGGTCGCCCTTGAGCACACGAATGTCAGGTTCGTTCTTCCAGTCAGTCAGCTTTTCGGCCTCACCGAGCTGAAACTGCATTCGTTCCAGTTCCTCGAGTTCATTCTTCTCGTTCTGTGCGTCAATCATTTGTTTCACCCAGGAGCTGGCGGTCAGCGCGAATCTGTCCGGCAAGCTGTTTCAGTTGCTGGTCACGGAGTCCAAGAGTTGACCCGAGCTCTCGTACCAGTCCTCGGCCTTCTTCAAGAGCTCGGTCGAGTCGGGCTGCATGGCTTGCAAGGTCGCGGCAGGAAGCGGCTCCAGCTTCGGCCTGGCGACGGTATACCGCTGCGCGGTCTTCGCTGAGCAGCAGCCGACGCTGAAAAGCAGCGCGCTGATCAGCAAGGGCCAGATCATGAAGTCGTTGAGCTTCTGCCAGTTCATGGGCAATCCTTTCGTTTTCAGCCTGATGGATGGCTTCGCGTTTTGCGAATTCATCCATAAGTTTGTCATAGGCTGCCCGAGCCGCTGCCTTGTCCTCTTCCCACTCGAGCCGGACTTCTTGAGATCCCAGATCATAGCCGGTCTTGTAGGAAAAGTACCCAGTTGCCCCAATGATCACGGCCATGAGGAGCGGAAGTGACACATATTTCAGAATTGTCAGCACCGTCTTCATGGTCATGACCTCTCAATCTTCCCGACGCAAAGCTGCGAGTTCGAGCATATGGCGTTCCTGCTTTCTGCGGTCATCTCTCATCTTGAATATGAGATTTACCACAAAACCCAGGAACGTGATTACCACACCGATCAGAGCCAGCACTTCGTTACTCAACACCAACCCTGCCAGCGTGGCTCCCGTGCCTCCGCCCATCCCCTTGGTTGCGACTGAGGATACTGTAGCCTCAATCGTCGTTTCCGTCGTCATGAAATTTGTCCCCAGATTGGAAAAGACGATCAGGCCTCACCAACTGTCCCGATCCAATTAATCAGGTCCTTCTCCACCAACTGTACAGGAAGAGCGCGCACGGCGGCAAAGAAAGCCGACAGGCGCACCCGGAGGACAGCAATCTCCTCTTCTTCCATCTCGCAGAGGAGCACATGCAGTTTGTTGACATCAGCGACCAGCTCGAGGAGCTGACCGGCGGCTTCGCTTCCTACAAAACTCAGATCTTCCAGATTCACTTCTTTTTCCCTCCGTATACCTTCCCCGCCCACACAAATTGACCGTGACGAATTGATACCGAGTAGACCGTGGCATTGCGGTCGTTGGTGACGTAGCCAATCCCGAAACCGTGCCGCCATCCGGCGGGGTGTCCCCGTAGCCAACGGGGATCAAGCGTTCTCATGCAGCCCAGACCCACCGCCATCCCCGATCCACCGTGCATTCCTCGGTCGAATTGCTGGGGCCTGTGGGTATGGCCATAGGTCACTACCCTGCCAGGGACATCGCAGTAGAGTTCAGCGGCACGCATAGCGTGATGCTTGCCTGGAAGGCGGGGGAAGATTTGGTGTCCATGGAGTATTCGGAGCAGCCCGTATTCGATGGGCTGTTGATACTCTGGCACCCAACGGACCCCATGATGATCAAGGTCGAGCCCAAAGGGGACGTTGAGAGAGTCAAGAAGCTGGGGAGCGTGGCCGACGAGAAATCGGGTGAGCCGGGTTTCGTGGTTGCCTTCAAGATAGATAAAGGATGCTTTGGGAGCGGCTCTACGCAATTCGCGTAGGGCTTTACGCCCCGCGTCAAAATCGTCCTCTAGTTTGACCAGATCAGCAGAGGTTCCGTGCATCGAAACTGATTCCAACTCGAGGAAGTCGCCCATGATGACGACTTCATCTGGCTGGTTCATTTTGATCCACTCGAGCACGGCACCCCACACGTTCAGATCATGGCTGGGGACATGGACATCAGGAAGTAGAGCAAAGGAGCGAACGGCTCTGCTACTGGAGCTGCGCGTCGCTTTTTTGCGGGCGTTCAAACCCAGCCTCGCTTGTCGAACTTCACCGAGGAGCGAATTTCGGTAGGAAGGAGACCATGATGTTGCACTTCCGCGCAGGTCGTCTCGAACTGGTTGCGGTAGTTGGCTGCCGCAGTGAGGTGCTCAGGAGTATTCATGGTTCCATACATCTTTGATGCAATGTACGCAGTCAGCGCCTCTTCGAGCTCGGCGGGGAGCTCGATCTCCTGCTGGAGATCTTGATCCTCTACGATGGGAGAAAGAGGTGGATGCCGGGTCGTGAAGACGATCTGAATCTCCGCTCCTTGGCGAAGCTGATGTCGATTCTGAAGAATCTGTACCGGGATGTGCAGTGTGCGCCCGAGCACGGAAATCTGATGAGGATCTTGGGTGGTGGTGAAGTCCAGTGATTCCCCTCTCTCGGTAAGAATCGCAGTGACCTGGAGCAGATCCTCGGGGAGCTCGTATTCCATCTCCTCCCCCTCGAGAGGTACGATTGCCATCTCCTCGCCCAGAGGGAAACGAGTGTAGAGGCGTTTGAGCGCCTCATTGGCAAAGTGGACAATGCGGTTCTGCTGGGACTTCTTGAGCGTTCCAGTGGAATCCACCGCAATAGCCAGATTGCTCAACTCCCCGTAGGAAAGCTGACGAAACAGTTCCTCAATCGTCATCAGGTAGAATCCTCATACAATATACGATGAAATTGGGGTTACTTCCATTTCCGGAGGATCATCCCACATTCCACCATCCTGATTACCCACTGGGAGGGTATCAGAGGGTTTCCAGGGCTTCAAGTAACCAAGCATCGAAATGGTATCGATACAATCGTCTTTGCCCTTGAGACCGTCAGCAGTAGCAAGACGCAGCTCCTGCATGAACTCGCCCATGATGGGTGTCAGCTTCATCTCCTCCGGCCAGTAGATCTTCCCTGCCTTGAACCAGGGAAGAACGAGATTGAGTCGGGTGAGCTTGTCTACCGTAGGACGGATGCCCGGTTCATTGCTCTTCTCGCTCGAGGCGAAGTTGAACCAGATGTTCCGGATCATCATCTCGTTCTGGAGCCACTTGATGAACGCACCCTGCTGACCCGTGATCTCAATGCCTACCTGCTGGGGTCGATACTCCTGTACCAGACGAAACAAATCGTCGATGGTCTTGTCCATCGTCTGTCGGGCGCAGATTCCGTCCACCCAGAACCAATCGCCGTTGGCGTTGTAGGCCCAGACCGAAATCACGCTCCGGTCGGCGGTTTGCTTCTTCGAGGTAGCGAAATCCGTGGTTATGTAGAAGTTGTAGATCGACTTGTTGGCCAGGAGCTTGGTGCGCGGGTACCAACGCAGCTCTCCTTCCTGGATCAGGCGGCTCTCCTCCGAGGTGATGCGGAGCATCAGCTCCTGGTTGAAGGCCGCTACCTTGCCAGTCGCTACCGCTAGCTCGTACTGCTCCTTCACGAACTCGTAAGGGAAGCGGTCGGGCCACGCGCCCCGGAACTCTTCCTTCGTACAAGGGAACTTCTCGCAGACCGGCCAGACGTTCACGTCCCAACCACCGGACTCCACCGCCTCAATGAGAATGTCCTCCTTATGGAAGGGGGTGCCGTTGAAAATCACCTTGCGCTTGGTGGGGTCGAGGGCGTGCATCACGCCCTTGTACACGGTGTCCTTGATCGCCATCATCGACGCCCGGCTGTTGGCGTCGTCGTCGCTCACCAGGTCATCGAGCACGCAGAGGGTCGGGCGCTTGCCGAAGATCTTGGTGCCTCGAATGCCGGTCTTCGCGCCGAACATCTTGATGCCGATCTTCTCCCCGTTTTTATTTGTAAATTCGATATAGTTGTCGGTGAACTTCGCCTCGGGGATCCATGCCTGAAGGAACTCGCTGTTATTATACCTAAATTCGATATTCTTCCGGGCTGACTTGACGCCGTTCTCCATCGAGTCGGAGACGTAGATCATCCCCTCCACCCGACCGAATTTAGGCAAATAACCAAATACCCCGAGGAACAGGGAGAAATATTCCATGAACAGGGTGGTCTTGGCTGCACCTCGGAAGCAGAGGTTGGCCACCAGGCTTCTCCCGGTGACCACCTTATCAAGCATGGCGAGATGAACCGGCGGTGTCTTGTGGGACTCGCCTCCTGGTCCGTTCACCATCTTGATGAAGTTCATGAAGGTTAGAGCGAAGTCTGAAGGGACGTACTCATTTGAATTCAAATATGAATAGTCTACTTCGTTCAACCAGGCGTCGAGGTCCTGCTTCTTGAGGGTCATGCCTTCTCCGTTTCCGACTCGGCCTCGATGAGGGCTTGGGCCGCCACTTCTTTCGGGGTGGTCATACCCTGCCGAATCATGTCCTGCTGTTGCTGGGCCAGCTTGGTCAGCATATCCCGGAGCTCGTTCACTCCAGAGCTCTCGGTCATGTCGATGTTCACCAAAGGCCCGGCCTCCTTCGGCTTGGCCAGGTGGGTAAGGATGGAGTTTGCCGCTGTAGCCCGGACCATCTCGCTCTTGGCGTTGGTCATCAGGTCGACCTGGGTATTGATCGCCTTCTGGTAGGCGTCCTGGTTGAGTACCCAGCTAGGCACCAAGGTCTGCTCGAGAATCAGGTTGACGAGCTTTCCCTTGTTGTACATCGACACATAGGCACTGATCTCCTGGGAGTCTGCACCTCGAGCCACGAGAGCCTGGTACCGCTGAGGAAAGGTGCGAAAGTACGCATCCTGATTGCTGTACCCCATCAGCTTGTAGGACACGTATTTGACCGCATTCAAGTAATCCTCGGTCTTGAATCTCCCCTCTTGGAGCACCTTGGTGTAAGAGAGGAAATTCTCCCGTATTGCCTCAGCGTGGACCGGATCCTGGGCTACGTTGTTGAGCTGGTCCACCAAATGCTGGGTTACACTCTTTCTCAAATTTGCAGGTAGAGCACGAGCTACCTGGTCTAGGGTCAACATCCTGGAGCCTCCTTGACGGACAGGGTCTAGGTCCGTTATAGGTTACTACATCAGGTGACCGCAAGAACTCATTCTAATATATAGAGAATGAGAAGGGGAGAAGTGTGCCTGAACCAAGGGAAGAATCTCGGTGTCAGGTGATCCGCTGCGCTACAGGACAGGCGCTACGCCAAGTCACCGTGAAGAACAGAACCTGGATTCTCTGCGCACACCACGCTCTAGTCGCCGAGCGCACCGAACGAAACAGGAAACTGTTCGCCAAGGCGTTGCCTTGAACCAAGGGAAGAAGATCTGCGCGCCCGCGTAGAAAGCTCCCGGAAGACCCGCCTCAAACCCTCACAAAATCGGCAGGTCTACTCGCGCGCATAGATGTGTGCATCCTACATATAATTCAATTTAGTAATATGGTGAATGTTAGGGAAAATTTGCGCGCTACGTGCGGCAGCAGTGTATCCCCACGGGGGATACCCCCGTACCCTAACCACCCCCCCGGTATCCCCCATCTCAATTTTTCACCTACCCCCCACCTCTTTTCACACAGGCGGCTCCGCCGCGAATAGCAGCAGGACGCTGCTGCCTTCACCTCTAGCTCTGGAGCTAATATGAACCCCACCAACCGTACCTTCCTCGGCGCTGGTGCCCATGCCCTCAAGTCCATCTTCCTCTCGACCGCCAAGACCGTCGAGGTCATGGACGAAGGCATCGCCATGGCCCACAAGGCCGTTCGCACTGCCCGTAAGAAGCAGGCCGTCGAGATCGCCCTCTCCATGGAGGATTTCGTCAGCCGTACCGTGGAGCAGGCTGCTCTTCAGCGTGCCCAGGAGCGCAAGGAGATCCTTGCCTTCCGTGCGCAGTCCGAGGAGAACAAGAACCTCTTCGACTCCGCCTACTCCCAGCTCAAGGCTGCCGTGGATGCAGAACTCGCAACCTTCGAGTAGTCCTCTCGCCCCTCACCTCCACTACGGAGGTGGGGGGCATTTTCTTTTTCAGTATTCACACTTACACATATTCACACAATACAGATGGGGATTGGAAAACCCAGCCTCTTTGCTTGGTTCGAGCGCGCGGCTCCGCCGCGTCTGGACGGGTTGGAGATGGACTCCAACCTAGAACCGCCCACATGGACGTGGGCATTGGAGAGCAACATGGCTGCTGTGGTTTCCTTCGACGACATCGTGGTTCCGGAGAATGCTGGCGGCTCGAAGACGAGCGGCAAGAAGGACGCGCGGGAGAAGAGCGTGTTCTGGATCAACGTCGGCATCCGCCTCGAGGAGGGCGGCGAGCTGTACCAGCTCCCCATGGGGATTCCGCTGGACAAGCTGCGTGCCCGCGAGGTGCCGGGACCGGGCACGAACAACCAGGCGTTCCGGAAGAAGAGGCTCATCGAGAAGCGGATCTGGGAGAAGATCCAGGATCTCATGGACTCCACGAAGCCCGGTGACACCGTCCCACTGCCCTTCGTCTGCGAGTTCCGGCACAATCTGCCCTCGCAGAACGCAATGGAAGACGAAGATCTGACCGAGAAGCTCGACTCCATCCTCGAGTCGATCTAAACCCACCCTCAACCCTGACCTCGGCTCTACTTCCTCACCGGGAGTAGAGCCGGGGTCTTTCCCATTTCGGAGACTCCATGCTCCGCGCCATGTTCATGATCGGATTCATCATCGGTTTCACTTCGCCTGCTGTTCCGCACGTTTACCAGTGCGAAACCGACCTCGAGTGCTACCTCGAATGCCTCGAGGTCGAGGGCGAAGACGCCGACTGCGAGTGAGAAGATTACGAATAAATTGCTTTATTCGTATTCAACTCTACTCCTAAACCCCAATTCCTACTTTGCGCCTTCTCGGCGCTAAAAGGACCCTCATGCCCATCTACCAGGTCCTTGCCCTCGTTGCCTTGCTTCCTGTCGCACTCCTCTTCATCCTCTCTACGGGGATGAAATAGTCCACTACAAGGGGACCAGGCACGATGGCCAGGTCCCCTTCTTCTTTTTCGAGAAGATGGTTTTGCGATGGTCAGATTGCGGCTCCGCCGCGGGGGGATGGGGTGTTGGTGCTGCTCCAGGAGGAATGCAAGATATGATCAAAGTAGTGAACAAACACCATGGCGAGCAGGGTGAGTACATCGGGAGAGGCTCGCCGCTCGGCAACCCGTTCACCCACATGAAGGGAACCAAGGCACGATGGATCGTGGCTACCCGCGAAGAGGCTGTGGCGCGATACCGCGACTGGCTGCGTGACCAGCTCCTCGAGAAGAACCCGGCGATCATCGCCGAGCTCCGGCGCCTCATGGAGCTTGCCGAGAAAGGCGACCTCAACCTCAAATGCTTCTGCGCACCGAAGGCCTGCCACGGAGACGTGATCAAGGAGTTTCTCGACGCCTACCTGGAAAGGAAGAAGAAATGACCAACTACGAACTGAACCGCTGCTGCCTGTGCTCGAGGCCTGCCACCCGCTACGCCGTCCGCAAGGGCAAGGGCTACGACTGCTGCTGGGTTCACCACGAGCAGATCGAAAACGGCCCACAGACCCTACTGAACCAGGAGAAAGAGAGCTGGCTGGTCTCTGCTGCCATGTTCCTCGGCTTCCTCTTCTTCGTGGCCGTCATGGCCGTGACCATCGCTGGCTTCATCAGTGAGTAGGAATCCAATTCATAACCATCATTGACGGTGCAGACCCCGTTCTGACGAAGGGAACTCAATCTATGTCCAAGATCTATGCTGGCATCGGTTCGCGTGAGACCCCTCCTGCGATCCTCGAGAAGATGATCAAGATCGGGTACTACCTGGCCCAGCAAGGCTGGACGCTCCGCTCGGGTGGAGCTCCTGGTGCCGACCAGGCCTTCGAGCGCGGTGCGATCATGGGCAGCGGGAAGATGGAGATCTACCTGCCCTGGGACGGCTTCAACGGCAAGTACGAGCGGGTGGAGGGCTATATCGACGCCACCAGCCTACCCAACTACCACGAGGCCCGCTCCGTCGCCGAGCAGTACCATCCGGCCTGGGATCACTGCAATAGCACCGCCCGTCGCTTCCATACCCGCAACGTCTACCAGATCGGAGGCCGTGAACTCGCCGTAGCCAGCGACGCAGTAATCTGCTGGACGAAGCACGGCAAGGGCGGTGGTGGCACCGGCCAGGCAATCCGCATCGCCAAAAGCCTAGAGATCCCCGTCTTCGACCTGGCCGTCTGCTCCGATCAGGAAGTCCTCAACTTCATCCACTCGAAGGAGGTAACCAGATAATGGCCCGCAACATCCATCACATCACCCAGTACCACCCCGAGACCGGAGAGAAGCTGCTCCGCATGAACGGGATCTGCACCGTCACCGGCAAGCTCTACGGCGTCACCGTGTCTGCCGCAGCTCACGACCGCTGGCGGGCTGGTGAGCTCATCCAGGACGCCTTCCCCGAGCTCGACGACGACCAGCGTGAGTTCGTCAAGAGCGGTATGACCCCTGCCGAATGGGAGAAGATCTTCCCCGCCGAAGAGCAGGAGCCAGAGAGCAAGATCCCGGCGCTCTACCAGCTCGACTACCGATTCAGCGACATCGATGAGACCCGGACCTCCCTCTGGACCCACCCGCAAGCCAACCTCTCCGAGGAGGAGTGGGAGGAGTTCCTCGGCGAGCTCTTCGCCGAAGCCCTCGAGGAGCGCGACATCGACGAGCTCCCTCTCGACTACATGATCAACCAGCTCAAGGAGTGTGGCTGGGAGGAGGTGATCCTCGCCGGATACGCAGAGATCCAGGAGGAATAGTCGTGTTCGAGGACAACTGTATCTACGATCCCGTCGAGTCCATCCTGGTGGAATGGGATCCTTCCATCGAACTGGGCATTCCCACCACGGTGCTCATCAACGTAACAAAGGAGCTTGCTCAAGAAAACCTGACGCACGTAGCAATCTGAAATACCAAAGGCCACTTTCAAAAGGTGGCCTTTTCAATTTAGAGAGAACCTCGTCGAGTCCTGATTCCCCCAATCCCCCCAAACCGACAGCCCGGCCCACAAAACATCGTGGGACCGGGCATATTGGTATTTATGGTCAAAGTACATTACGAATTCCGTACCTCAAAAGTCCCCGTGGCACAGTTCGATACCCTGGAACAGGCCCAGAAGTGGGCCAGGAGCAAAGACTACGCCTACATCTCTACTCTCAAACTCGTGAAGGTCACGACTACCGTGAAAATGGAGGCAGCATGAAAATCTATCTGGTCATCTCGGAAGAGCACTTCGTTGGGCAAGTTGTGACCGTCAAAGTGGAAGCCGCCTACACCACCGAAGAGGCTGCATTCATTGCTATGAACGAGATCCGCCGTGAATACAACAATCCTAGCCACACCTTCTCGGTGGAAACGGTCGAGCTTCACGAGCTGAAGGAGAATCCATGATCGCTCAGGCTCACCCCGAACTCAGCCCCAAGGAAGTTCACCAGCTTCTCCTGGAGCAGCTCTACGACAAGCACCAACTCTTCCCCCGCGTGCGTCAAGCCTTTCGTGAATGTGAAAGCCTGGACTTCACCGAAGTGATGCGCAGCGCCGCTATCCCTGAAGATTTCGGTTTCGATCTTCTGGCTCAGATGGCGGTACGCAAGCGTGCCAACGTAGCCACCCTGGTCGGGTGCTTGCACCATCATCTCGATGATTCGCAGGCTACCGCCTCCATGCTGGAAAGGGCAGTCAACGCCAACCTGGTCGCCTGGAGCAACCGCGATCAGCAGTTCATCGTCATCTACGAAATCAATCAGCGATTGCAGAACGAGCTGGACAAGTACCAGTTTCCCCTGCCGATGGTGGTTCCACCCAATCGTCTCGAGCACAACCTGCACTCGGGGTACTTGACCAGGAAGGAGTCGGTGATCCTTCGAGACAATCATCACGACGATGATGTCTGCCTGGATCATCTCAACCGGGTCAACGCCATGAAGTTGGCCATCAACCTGGATGTGGCCATCACGATCCAGAACAAATGGAGGGGTATCGACAGGAAGAAACACGATGAAAGCTGGGAGGAATTCCAGAAACGCCGCAAGGCCTTCGAGAAGTACGACCGGATGGCCAAGGAGATCATCGAAACCCTGATCAAGGAAGGGAACGAAATCTACCTTACCCATAAATACGACAAGCGTGGTCGTACCTACTGCATGGGATTCCATATCACCTACCAGGGCACTGACTGGAACAAGGCTGTAATCGAATTCGCTGACAAAGAAGTTCTCACCGACTAACCCTCGAATTCGCCTGGAAGACTCTCCAGCCCTACGTGGAAACGTGGGAAGGCAGTGCAGGCGGGAGATCTAAAACATGCAGAAATTCACGCCCAAGCAGTATTTGCAGATCGACATCGCCAACTCGATGGGACTCGACAAGCTGGACTGGAACGAACGCATCGAGTGGTTCACTGATAACGAGCATCAGCTCCTGAATCTGCTGAGCGAGGCAGAAGAACCGGCGATGTACTACGCCGGGGTCAAGGCCTGGGAGGACGTGAAAGCCGGTCGTCCCACGGGCTACCCGGTCTCCCTCGACGCCACTGCATCGGGAATCCAGATCCTGGCCTGCCTCACTGGAGATCGTTCCGCAGCACAGCTCACCAACGTGATCGATACCGGACACCGTTCCGATGCCTACACCTCGCTGTTCCAGGCCATGCAGAACCAGCTGGGAGCCAAGGGTTCGGTGATCCAGATCACCAGAAAGGACCTCAAGTCGGCCATCATGCCTGCCTTCTATGGCTCGGAGCAGGCACCCAAGGATGTGTTCGGAGAGGGCAGCCGTCTGCTGGCTACCTTCTACCAGGTGATGGAGGAGATGCTCCCCGGAGCCTGGCAGCTCAACCAGGCCTTCCTGGCGATGTGGAACCCCAAGGCGCTCAAATACTCCTGGGTGCTGCCGGACAACTTCCACGTCCACATCAAGGTCATGGATCAGACCCAGGAAACGGTTCTCTTCATGGAGGAGGAGTTCACCGTCTACCGCAACGAGAACAAGCCCATCGAGAAGGGCCGGTCCCTCGGTGCCAACGTCACCCACTCTCTGGACGGCTTCATCGTCCGTGAACTGCTGCGGCGGTGCGACTACAACCGCGAGCAGATCGATTACCTCCGCCTCCTCCTCCAGGAGGGGCCGGGCGTCTTCGACCCGAGTGTCGTGACCGAGAACACCGAGATGGTGACTCGCCTCTGGGAGCTCTACGAGAAATCGGGGTATCTTTCCGCGAGGATCCTCGACTACCTCGACGAGCAGAGCCTCCATCTCGTGGATCCGGACAAGATCCGAGAGCTTCTCGATTCTCTGCCGAAGAAGCCCTTCAAGATCATA
>Ga0207873_1002740_pt1 | contig 13882 bp, 12 predicted proteins | sample BGWIniCompost_FD_187373 | JGI IMG/M metagenome (GOLD analysis project Ga0207873, IMG submission 187373) | Cellulose adapted compost microbial communities from Newby Island Compost Facility, Milpitas, CA, USA - BGW Initial Compost (SPAdes)... ... | reverse complement strand
ATCATATATCCTTGGAAATATAGGATTAGCATTTGCATCAACAGTAATTGCAGCTATTATATCGAAGGCAGGAGCTAAAGGAACACTGTACCCGGTTTTATCTTTTCCAATACTATTGCCTTTAATATTAACTTCAGTTCAGTTAACTTTGTTCTCTATAGATGGCACAAGCTTTGAATCTGCACAATTCGAATTAGCAATTATTGTTTGTTATGATGTAATTATACTTACAGCATCTTATATGCTTTTCGATTTTATATGGAAAGAATAGTATTTTAAGCAAATAAATAACAAAAATTAAATGATCTGGAAAATCTTTCTTTTTTTATTGTTGGGTTTCGTCTCTGTAGCAGGAATAGCATTTCCCATAGTTGAGAATCCTCAAGCCTGGTATGAGTTTCCTTTTATTAAAGGTTTGGAAGAAAATGCTAAAATAATTTTCTTTCATGTTCCTACCGCATGGATTACGGTTATTGCTTTTTTAATGACTGCTATTTACAGCATTCAATATCTCAGGAAGAAAAACCTTGATGATGATGCAAAAGCCTATGCTGCTGCACAGCTCGGAATTATATTTTGTATTCTTGCAACTGTAACCGGTGCCGTATGGGCAAGGTTTGCATGGGGAGCTTTCTGGAGCTGGGACCCAAGGCAGACAAGCATTTTTGCACTCTTGTTAATTTACGGTGCATGGTTCGCATTACGTTCTTCAATAGAGTCTGAAGAAAAAAGAGCAACTCTATCATCTGTTTATGCAATTATAGCTTTTGTTACAGTACCGTTTTTCATTTTTATAATGCCTCGAATAATGACGGGGCTTCATCCGGGCAGCGCTGACGATACAAATGCCGGTCCTGTTATAGATTTTAAAATGAATGAAAACATGCAGCTGATTTTCTTTTTGTCACTTATTGGCTTTACAATTCTTTACTTCTGGATGTGGAAGCTTGGATATAAATCAATTATATACAGAGATAAACTTAACAAACAACTTATTATAAGAGGATAAATGGAATTTCTGGAAAAAAATGCTATTTACATAGTAATGATTATTGTATTGATAGTCTGGGCAGGTATCTTTTTTTACCTGTTAAACCTTGATAAACGTATAAAAAATGTTGAAAAAGAAATCGGAGATAAGAAATGAAGAATAAATATATTTTCGGTGGAACTATCATTGTAATATTTCTTGCTCTAATGGGATATCTTTTCACACAGAGCAATATACAATATGAAGAAGATTTTTCTAAAGTAAAGCAGACTGATAAAACTGTTAAAGCAACAGGGCAGTGGGTTAAAGAAAAAAGTTATGAAATAGACCGTGCTCAGAATACATTCAGCTTTTATATGACGGATGCAAAAGGTGTCGAGTTAAAAGTTGTTTATAATGGTGCCATCCCGAATAATTTTGAATCTGCAGTATCAGTTGTTGTAACAGGGCAATATAAAGATGGTGAGTTTCATGCAAAAGATATTTTAACAAAATGCCCAAGCAAGTATGAAGAAGAGTTTGAAGAACAGCAGGTTAAGTCATCAGGTTTATAAATAAAACATTCTTACATAATTAATGGAACAATAAAAATTAGTATTTACCGGAGTTTTGCTGAAAGGGGATAGTTTTATTGGTGCACTTGTTTAGAAGTTGATGTTGCATCGGAAGGAGAAACAATTGAAGAAGCGAAAAAAAAAAATTAATAGAAGCTGTGACGCTTTATATTGAATCTGCTGTTGAAAATAATTTGTCTTTAATAATAAGACCTGTTCCTGAAGATGCATTTGATGAAAATATGGTAATAGAACTCTTTGCACTTAAAATAGATTTTAGTGTAAAGGCCTATGTCTAAACTGCCTGTTGTTAAGCCAGAGGAACTAATACAGGCATTAAAGAAAATTGATTTTATTGAGGTAAGAAGAAAAAGAAGTCATATTCAATTTAAGAAAGGAAACCTTCTCGTCACGGTTCCTTTTCATAATAAAGATTTAAATCCTGATACTCTTTAATCTATTCTTCGGCAGGCAAAAATCACAATTGATGAATTAAAAGAATTATTATTATAGAGAAAGAAACAGAAAAATGATTGGCAGTATAATATTAACGTTAGCTTTGGCGTGCAGCATCTTTACGATGATAATGTACTATTTAAGTTACAGAGGATACCAAAACACAATAAACTTCGGCAGAATAGGCTACCACCTGATGGCAATGCTTGTTATTGTTGCATCAACATTATTGTGGCATGCCCTCCTTACTCATAATTATGAATACAAATATGTTTACAGCTACAGTCAGAATTCCCTAAATACAGGTTTTCTTATTGCTTCTTTCTGGGGGGGACAGGAGGGAAGCTTTATGTTGTGGCTTCTGCTTACATCAATTGTGGGAATTATACTTCAATCTTATACATCCAAAAGAGGAGACCTTGAGCCAAGAGTAATGTCAGTGTTTACACTTGCTACCACATTTCTTTTAATAATGGTTTCTCCTTTGTTCAAAAATCCTTTTGCATATATATGGGCAGAACCTGTTTTCTTAAATATTAAAACTTTAAATCAATCTCTCTTATCTATGCCCCTTTTTCAGAATTATATTTTTAGTGATAATTCAACCGGGCAGAATTTTATAAGAATGAGCAGCGACCTTTATGCTGCACTTACTTCTGCAGGGATTTCAGTTAATAACCTTATTATAGATGGTAAAGGTTTAAATCCTCAGCTTCTTAATTTCTGGATGCAGATTCATCCACCTGTTTTGTTTATAGGATTTGCAATGGCAACAGTACCTTTTGCTTTTGCATTAGCCGCTATGATGAAAAATGATTACAGGGATTGGGTAAAACAGGCTTTCCCCTGGGTACTTGCCGGTACCGGTATATTAGGATTAGGAATTATGCTCGGAGGCTATTGGGCTTACGAAATGCTTGGCTGGGGAGGTTACTGGGCATGGGACCCTGTTGAAAACTCAAGTTTAATTCCATGGCTTGTCGGTGTTGCTTCAATTCATACTTTACTTGTTCAGAGAAGGTCACAGGCAAAAGGGGGTATAGGCAGGTATGCAAAAACAAATCTTATACTTTGCCTGATGACATACATACTTGTTTTATACAGCACTTTTCTTACAAGAAGTGGTGTTCTGGGCGATGCGTCAGTACATTCATTTGTTGACCCGGGAATGATAGTTTACCTGTTCCTTATAATTTTCATCGGGACATTTATAGTGCTTGGTTTTGGTATGTTGTTCTACAGATGGAAAACACTAACCGAAGAAACCCCCGCCGATGAAGGATTGCTTTCCCGTGACTTAGCGTTATTTACTGCAGCAGTTGTTTTATGCGCATCAGCTATTATAATTCTTGTTGGTACTTCTGCTCCGATTTTCGGTCAATCTGTGGAGACATTTTTCTATAATGAAATGCATATTCCTCTGGCAATAATAATAGGACTTCTTAACGGATTAAGTATTCTTCTTAAATGGAAAAACACAAAGAAAGAAGAGCTGATTAAGAAATCGATATTCTCAGTTGTATCATCTTTTATCCTTACTGTTCTTATTGTTTTATTCGGAAAGGTAACAGATATAATGATGATACTGCTTGCCTTCTCCTCTGCATTTGCATTCTTTGTTAATCTTGAAATTGCAATAAAGATTGTCCGCGGCAATATGAAAATGCTTGGTGCTTATGTCGCACACATCGGTATTGCATTATTTATTCTTGGTGTTATAGGTTCTGCTGCTTACAGCTCTGAAACAAATGTAGAACTTGTAAAAGGTGAACCTAAGGAAGCATTCGGATATGAAATGGTATTTACCGGGTGGCATCCGATTGAGAATGGCAATAAATATGCTTTTAACGTTGAGATAAAAAATGGTGATAAAATATATTCAGTTTCTCCCGTTATGTATATAAGTGATTTCAACAATGGTTTGATGAGAGAACCTGCAATTCTTACAACATTTACAAGAGATCTTTATATCTCTCCTTTGGGATATGAAGAAAGTGATTCACACAATCATGATGGTTCTGTTTTTCAATTAGAGAAAGGCGGTACAACAGAATTTAATGGCGTGCAATTAACTTTTAAAGATTTTAATATTTCTGCTGAAACAATGGCGGCAATGCAGTCAGGACAGGATTTTGAAATGGGTGCAATCCTTACTGCATCAAAAGACGGAATCCGGAAAGAGTTTGAACTCAAACGTAAAAGTATAAGCGGTAAAATTGAATTTACATCAGAAACATTAGAAGAATTAAATCTTAAAATAGAGCTCCTCGATCTTCAGGCTGGAAAAATTAATATTGCACTTTCATCTCTTGATGGAGAAGAGACTAAAGTAAATGAAGAGAAGAAGGAAATTCTTTCTGTATCTGCAAGTGTAAAACCATTTATCAATTTGGTTTGGGTTGGTGTAATTGTGATGGTTTTTGGTTTCTTCATCTCTGTTGCAAGAAGATTGCCTGAGACGTTAAAGAGAAATTAATCCAGAAAGGCTGTCCTGATGGACAGCCTTTTTATTTTGTGCACCTCCGGTTTAATACAGGGGAACCATCTAAACCTTCTGATTATTCTTCGATTCATACCTAATATTTTATATTTTTAAGAAACAGAAATTTGCTGATAGCGAGGAATCAAATGAAAAATAAATTTTCAATTCTCTTTTGTCTTTTTGCAGTAATAATATTTTCAGGAAGCATTTCCATTCCACCCGAAGAGGGAATGTACCCCCTCAGCGAAATCCACAAACTCAAATTAAATGACGCCGGATTAAAAATAAGTATCGATGAAGTTTATAATCCCGATGGTGTAAGTTTAATCGATGGACTTGTAAAAGTAGGCGGCTGCAGCGGTTCATTTGTTTCCCCGGAAGGATTAATTATTACCAATCATCATTGCGTATTCGGTGCTGTATCAAAAGTAAGTACTGTTGAGAATAATTATCTTGAAAATGGTTTCCTTGCAAAGACAAGAGAAGAAGAGATTCCTGCCGAAGGATTAACATGCCGCATAACAGAATCTTATGAAGATGTATCTGAAAAAATTCTTGAAGCAGCAGAGAAAGCAGATGACTTAATTCAGAGGTCAAAACTTATTGAAGATAAAATAAAAGAAATTATAAAGGAAGAAGAAGAGAAGGATTCATCTATTAAAGCAGAAGTTTCAGAAATGTTTACAGGACAGTCTTATGTTCTCTTTCGTTATAAAATTATAAATGATGTAAGACTTGTTTATGTCCCTCCAAGAAATATAGGCGAGTTTGGCGGTGAATCAGATAACTGGATTTGGCCAAGACATACAGGAGATTTTTCATTTGTACGTGCTTATGTTGCCCCCGATGGTTCACCTGCAAAATATTCTAAAGAGAATATTCCTTTTAAACCAAAAAGATTTATCGAAGTTAATCCCAAAGGTGTTTCCGAAGGTGATTTTGTTTTTGTAATGGGTTACCCGGGAAGAACATTTAAAAATTATCCTTCAGATTATCTTGTTTATCAATACAAGTTTCAGCTTCCATATATTTCACAAATGTACAGGTGGATGATTAATCTTTATAAAGAAATAGGAAGCAATGACCCGCAGTTTGCACTTGAGAAAGCTTCGCTTGTTAACAGCCTTTCAAATGTTGAAAAAAATTATAGGAGTAAAATACAGGGAATTGACAGGCTCAACCTGATTGCACAAAAAAGTGAGGTGGATAAAGAACTTAATTCATTTATTCAATCAGATGAAAAACTTAAAGAGAAATTTGGTGGTGTACTGGATGATATAAATGAAGTTTATAAAGATTATTATCAATCAGGCAGACTGCCGTTAATGTTCACATTGCTGAGCCGGTTTTGCCAATCTTATAGACTTGCTGAAATACTTGCCGAGAAAAAAATTGAATCATCAAAACCAAATGAAGAACGTAAATCTTTATTTAAAGAAGACAGAAGAGAAGATCTTTACAAACATATTCGTTCATTGTTTAATGATTATCATCGTGAAGCAGATAAGAAATTGTTCATTAAAGTACTTTCTGATACACGTAAGTTTGATGAAGTAAAAACAATAGAAATTTTTAATCAGTTTACGCACGAGTATCTTTCAGAAATATATGAAGAAACTGAACTCCTTAATTATGATAATTACATGGAGTACCTGAGGTATTCATCCGAAGAAATTGAATCTTTAAATGATCCGTTACTGAATCTTGTCAGTCAGCTTACAGAAATAAAAGAGATGGAGGAAAGAAGAAGTGAATTAAGAAACAGCAATCTTAATCTGCTTCTTCCAAAGTATATGGAAGCAAAGCGTCTTTATCTTTCAAAAGATTTTGTCCCTGATGCAAACAGCACACTGAGGTTAACTTATGGTAGTATTAAAGGATATTCACCCGCGGATGCAACATACTATTCGCCGATTACAACTTTAAAAGGTGTAATTGAAAAAGGAAGAGATGAAGGTGATTATAAAATAAATAAAAAATTAGTTGAGATTTATAAGAAAGGTGACCTGGGAAGATTTAAAGATGAAAAACTTGGTGATGTTCCTGTTGCAATTTTATATGACACTGATACAAGCGGTGGTAACTCAGGCAGTCCTGTTCTCGATGCATACGGCAGATTAGTAGGAGTTAATTTCGACAGGGCTTATGAAGCAACAATAAATGATTTTACATGGAGTCCTGTTTATTCCAGGTCTATTGGTGTTGATATTCGATATGTTCTCTTTATTACGGAAAAAATTGGCGGCGCAGATTTTCTGTTGAAGGAGATGGGGGTGAATTAGATTATAAAGATTCAAGATTACAAGATTAAGAGGAGGTTAACCGGCCAGATTTTAATGGAATGCTAAATTCATCCTTAAATTTTCTAACTGAGACGGATTCTCCCGACTTCATCGGGATCGCAATGACAAAAATTTATTCCTGTCGTTTTTTGTTTATCCGTTTCACGTTTCTCCTTCTTATCCCTTAATCTTTAAATTTTAAAATCTTTCAATCATTAAATTTCTTATAATTTTTAATGTAATTTTTACCTGTTTTGTCTTATTATGGGAGAAAAATATTACCTGACCAGTGGTTACTCTATAACATACTCCTTCTATTCCTCTTAGGTAATAATTATTCATTTCTTTATTCATAATAACTTATGGCTGTAATTTTAATTTTCTCCGACCATAAAAAACTCTCAATTCATTCTGAAAAACAAATTCTAATTTTGAGACTGATGTGGCATTGATTATGAAGCACTATGTCTGGTTTTTTTCCTTTAAGAGTGGAAACTAAAGTAATTGTAATTGTTACTTTCTTAAAAAAGATTATAAAAATAAGACATATTGGAGGCATAAATGGATCTTCGTAAAATTGCTTTTCTTGAAACCTATACTCTTGAGAATGATGCAGGTATTATGGGTGCAATACTTGTAACCGATGCGGATACAAAACCACTCGAATTCAGAGTTACTGCACCTATTAAACCAACTAATTTTCAGAAAACGCTTTACGGCGATGTGCTGCTTGAACATATCCTTACTGAACTTGTTTCTGTCCCTCTTCTTAATGCAATTAATGAAGAGATAGATTTAATTCTTGTGCGTGACCCGCTCTTCCTTGGTGTTAATGAAAAACAGAATATAAGAGTGGTTCGCGTAATGAATGAGGAGGATAGTAATTTCAAAGCAAGTAAATCTATTCAGGAGCTTGCTTCAACTAATGGAAGTCCAAAAACTTATATTGAAACCTCAAGAAAATTTGAATCTGAATTAGCAGAAATAAAAGCCAAGTTAAGCGTTCTTGCAGAGCACAGGAATCTTGTAGAACCCTTCGAAAGGCTTAAAGTTGCCTGCGAACAGGTTCATCTTCAGAAAACCGGCGAATAATTTCAGCCATAAAATTTTAGTTTAATGTATAAAGCAATCCGGAAAAAGGTAGCTGCGACTGTTTCAGAAATTGAACGGACAGAGGACTTTGCATGGGGGAAGTGGCTAAAAGAACCTTCTGTCAGTGAGTATGAAATAGAAGGTTTTTCAACTTCGCTGCTTGATACTGCCCAATACAACAGCTGGCTCGAGAAACCAACCTTCAGGAAAAAAACTTTTGCTTTTAAAGATACTTTTGTATTTCCCGAATACAAAAATCTTAAGCTAAAAAAATATAAGACCTCTGCAGTCTTTTTCGGCTTGCCTAAAACCGAATTGAAAAAATTTAAATTGTTTGATAATCAGTTTAAGCTTGAACACAAACCTGTTAAAGTAGAATTCACTGATTTTAATCTTATTCTTAAAGATATTCTATTTGGTTTCGGTAAGATTAAAGTTGAAATTATTCCATGGGAATTAAAACCTGTAGTTCTTAAGATAGACCTGCTAAGTAATAATTATCTTACAGCTACTGATTATTCAGGTAAAGAACATAAAGTTGAATTCAAACCTGTTAAGGCACCACTAAAAATTTATAAAGTTAAGTTCACTAATCTTGATAAGATTAAATTAACTAAAATTTATTATCTCAAAAATATTAGTCTGCATGATGTAAGAATATTAAGTGAATCATTAAGCAGGATAAATTCCCCTCAAATTAAGAAAGAAGAATTAAAATATTTTATAGTTGAAGAAGAGAAACAGGAGATACTCCGGGAAGAACCTCATGTTCAAAATATAGTTGAAGAACCGGCAGCTGATATTAATATAGAAGAACCTTCAGTTGAAGAAAACTTAATTATTAATGAAGAATCATTACCTGAATATAATGAGGTTACTGATAAGAGTATTGAACAGCAAATGAGTGAACTCCTTTCAGGTAATATAAGTGAAGAAGAATTATTTGAACCAGGAATTAAAGAAGAACCTGAAGTAAAGACTGAAGAAAAAATCCTTAAAGAAAAAGAAATTAAAGAGGATGCACCTGCACAGGCTGATGATTTATCCGGTAAAGAAACTGAAGAAGAAACAGCCGAATTAAATAAAACCATAGTAGAGGAAAGTGAAGAAACTTCATCAGAAGAAGATGAGGAAGAGGCTGATGAAAGTAAGACAAATACAGAGTTTGAATTTGTTTATTATTTCCAGCAGGAGGGAGCAGAATTTCTTCTTGATACAAAACGTGCTGTTTTACATGATGAACTCGGGTTGGGTAAAAATATTCAAGCGGCAGTTGCTCTAAAAAATCTTTTCATAAATAAAAATATTAGTAATGCGGTTATAGTTTGTGATGCATCGGAGGTTGGTAGTTTTGGAACTATACCAGGGGATACAGATGGCTGGCTGGGAGTTTTGCATCAGCGTGTACCGGAATTAAAAGCTGAGGCTGCAAAAGGAACATCGCAGGCAAGGAATAAACAATGGAAAAATCCACCTGATGTTCTGGTTATTTCCTATGACGCATTTCTTTTTGACCTTGAAGAAAACATTCTTAACCCAAAAGAGCAGAAGAAAAAAACTTGCTTTATTATAGATGAAGTTCAGAATCTTCTCGGACATAAAAATTTTGACAGGCAGAAATTTATTAAGTCGTTAAATCCAAAATATCTCTGGCTTACATCTAGTTATCCTGAAGCTGAAATTAAAGATAGTATTGATAATGCATTTAAAGAGAAAATTTCTGTTAAAAATTATTTCGGCAGAAAAAGAAAAGATGTTGCTAATGATTTACCTCCTGTAACATGGGAAAACAAATGGCTTACTCTTGATGATGCCCAGGTGGATGAATACAATGAAACATTTGCAACAGCAAAAGAAAAAGTACAATGGTTCCTTGAATCAGGTAACCCGCTAAGATTTAATGCAAATGTATTTACATTAATTCACCAGCTTAAACAGGTATGTAACTTTTCAGAAAAAGGTAAGAGCAAAAAAACTAAACTTTTATTAGAGCAGGTAAAGCTGATTGAAAAAAATAATCAGCAGGTAATAATCTTTTCGCAGTATGAAAAAGCCGGAACTAAGAAGATAGAAGAGTTATTAAAGAAAAATGATATTAAGTTTTTATCGTATGCTCCGGGGTTATCTACAAAGGAAATGAGCACGGTGCTGAAAAAATTCAGCAGCAGCCCTAACATTACAGCATTGGTAGTAGGTGTAAAACCTTCACGCGTTAAAATACCATCGGGGAATATTTCATACATAATTAACTTTGATGCATGGTGGAATCCTGCTTCGTTATGGCAGGTAGAAGATGTAATTACAGGTACTGCAAAAGATGGAGCGAGACTGCCTCTTAATATCTATACTTATGTAACAAAAAATACAATTGAAGAGAAAATACACTCGCTCCTTCATAGGAAAGGTTTCCTAAATAAACATATAATGGAGACGGTTAATCCTGATTCAATTTCAGAGATGATTACAAATCCCGAATGGCTTGAAATATTTGATATGCCTGATGAAGGATATAAACAAAGATACAGGAAAGGACTCCTTGAGACTGAAAAGAGAATAGACAATTATTCATTACCTGATCTAAAGGAAAAAGGAGTAAATCTTTTTACAAAACTTGGTTACAAAAATCTTGATATTATTGAAGGAAAGTCTGGTGATTCATTTGATATCAGGGGGATATTCAAACGGCCAAACTATGATGAGCAGTTATGTGCAAGATTTTTAACAAAGAGTGTTACTTCATCAGAAGAAATAAAAGAACATCTCGCAGAACTTAAAGAGATTACCCATAAAGGTAAATACTTCCTCATATCAAAAGGAACTTTTGAGAGTGAAGAAGTTATCAAATCCAACGAAGCTTTGGTAGATAAGAACCAACTCGCCAATTATTTCTACCAGTTTATTATTCTCTAAATTACAAGATTACAAAATTGCAAGATTACAAGATTGTCAGATAAGGTGAGACTATCCAATCACACCTTCGACAGTCACCCTTCGACGGGCTCAGGGTGACACGACGAACTCTGTGTCAGTCTGAGCTTGTCGAAGACTGACACTTGTCGAAGTCTGAGTCCTGAGTTTACCGAAGGGTCGAAGACTGACACCTGTCGAAGGATAGATTTGAGTGAGAAAAGATTAATGTTAGTTAATCGTTAATGGTAATTGTTAATTGTTGTAGGATGAACAGTCATTGCGAGGAATGAAATGACAAAGCAATCTAAAATGGAATTTTCGAACAATGCTAATTTAGATTGCTTCGCTCGCTGCCGCTCGCTCGCAATGACGTGTGAAGCCGGGACATTTTAACTCATCCCAACCCTTCTCTTAAAAAGAGAAGGGCTTATTAGTAATGATTACTTTTTTCATTTGTAGTCTTGTCAAATATGTTTTGGATCGATGTTTTTTAACCCCATTACATCCTGCTACACTCTCTCTTCTGCAGTCATCCTGCCACAGTCACCCTTCGACGGGCTCAGGGTGACACGACGAACTCTGTGTCAGTCTGAGCCCTGAGTTTATCGAAGGGTCGAAGACTGAAGAGATTAATCAGTTTAACAATTTATTTATTTCTTTTACTATTTTTGCAGAGGGAATGAATATGAAACAGATTGTTTTTATTATATCACTCATCTTTACAGCACATACTTTTGCACAAGAGACGAATGACCCTGATATAAAAGATTCATCAGATATAAAATTTAATAGTCTTGATGAAATACTTTTCAGATTAGATGAGTTTGAATTCTATACAAATCTTACTGCTCCTAAAAAAGCCGCACTATTAAACAGTGAAACTTCAAAACTCCGGTTAATTACTTCAATTAATTTCTCACAAAGAAATTTCTTCAATACGACTGAAGATATAACTCCGGGATATCTTCACTCATCATTGTATGATCAGTATATGGAGAATTCAAAATTTAATCCAATCAGAACTGCGCTCGGTATGATACAAGCCGGTGCAGCTGGTTACCTGGCATACAGGCACATAAAAAAATATGTAATTAAAAAATAAAGGGGCTCTGGCTTCATAATAAATAAACATCAACATCACATCCTGAAAAATCAAAATGAATGAAAAAGAAGAAATAAATCTTACCACTGAAAGGGAAAAGAAATCATTAACAAAAGTAATCGGTGATTCAATAAAAGAATTGAAAGATACAACCAAAGCTTTTATTAATGCACCTGCTGCATTATGGGGAGTTAATCTCCCTTATATACTTGAAGGGCTTGTTTATTTCGGCATCCTCACAATACTCGGAAAGTTTTCTTCTGAAAATGTTAATCTTACAGATATTGAAGCAGGTTTTGTCTACAGCTTTTTAACAGGGGGAATTACTTTTGCTATGCTGCTGCTTGGCGGCGTATCAGATAAAATTGGTGTACGGAAATCATTAGCATTATCCTTAACAATAATGCTTGCCGGAAGAATTTTAATTTCACTCGCAGGAAGTTTGTCGCTTGCCAACGGACTTTGGTCACCAATGTTTCTTATGATGATATCTGGAATAGTATTTATGGTTTTTGCTTATGGTTTATATCAGCCTGCAGCTTATGCAGGTGTTAAAAGATACACTACACCACAGACAGCCGCTATGGGTTATGCTGCTATTTATGGTTTAATGAATCTTGGTGCTTTTCTCTCCGGATTTGTATCATCAATTACAAGACAGGGGTATGAAGAAACATTTCCTCCAAACGGACTGGCTGCCGTATTCTGGGTTTATGTGATAATTAATATTATCGCCGTCCTGTTAACTGTTATTTTACTGAGCAAAAAAAATGACAGGGAAGCAGTAAGAAAAGCCAGGGCTGCAGTTGGAAAGGAAAGTACTGCCGAAGATGAAGAAGAATCTTATAAACAAAATAAAGCAAAGGTTAATAATATTCCATTATTTATTTATTCTGTAATTACAATAATATTTTTTCTTCTTTCAGGGTTTGCATTTGATTCATCAATTAATTTTTATATTGACACCGGTATAATAAACATAGATTTCTTTTTCACTCTTTCACTTGTTTCGTTATGCTTAGCAATTTATGAATACTTAAGAAAAAGACCTGAACATCCTTTCAGAGATGCCAGGTTTTCGTATTTCATTTTTATACTTATACCTGTTCAGACACTCTTTGCACACAACTGGCTTACTATTCCTTACTATCTCGACAGAGCTTTTGCCGGTTCGTTGGTTGGGGAATATTTTGAAGTCTTCTCAAACCTTAACCCTATTTTAATTTTTATACTTGCACCATTGGTAGCAGGGTTAACTGCAAAAGCAGATGTATATAAAATGATGATAATAGGAACAACTGTAATGGCTCTGCCGACATTTCTTCTTGCAATAGGTCCCAATATGTATCTCTTTCTTCTTTACATACTCCTGATGACAACCGGTGAGGCAATGTGGCAGCCAAGGTTTCTTCAATGGATTGCTGAAGTTGCACCAAAAGGAATGACAGGTTTGTATATGGGAGTTGGACAATTCCCATGGTTCCTTACAAAAGTAATTACAGGTTTATATTCAGGCTGGTTCCTGACGCAATACATACCCCTTGGTATACCTCCGGAAAAAATGAATTCGGAGATGCTTTGGTTTATATATGGATTGATTGCAGTGATTAGTCCTATTGGTTTAATTCTCACCAGGAGATGGATGATGAAGGGGTTTAAAGTCAGGAGTGAGGAATAGGGGTGGATACTTCATGGATATGACAGCTACCCTTCGACAGGCTCAGGGTGACACGACCATTGCTATGTCAGTCTGAGCTTGTCGAAGACTGACATTTGTCGAAGTCTGAGCCCTGAGTTTATCGAAGGGTCGAAGACTGACACCTGTCGCGGGTTTAGAATGAAATGATAAACCTAACTGATTAAGGATGTTTTCTTGTGTTGTTTTTTTTATCCATTGATTAAGTATACATTAGAATAGGATCTGAAGAAGCATTAAAAATAAAATCAATATTTCTCTGCTACAGTTACCCTGCCACAGTCACCCTTCGACAGGCTCAGGGTGACACGACCAAT
>Ga0207873_1002739_pt1 | contig 13883 bp, 11 predicted proteins | sample BGWIniCompost_FD_187373 | JGI IMG/M metagenome (GOLD analysis project Ga0207873, IMG submission 187373) | Cellulose adapted compost microbial communities from Newby Island Compost Facility, Milpitas, CA, USA - BGW Initial Compost (SPAdes)... ... | reverse complement strand
GCCTCGGACCGCGACGACGTCCTCGCCGACCCCGAGACGATGACCGTCCGTCCGCAGGATCTGATCTCGGAGGAGCGGATCGAACAGCTCGCCGACCTCTACTCTCCAGATCGGCCGGCGGACGTCGGCACCGCCCGTCGCCCGGGTGGCGGCACCGCCTTCATGTGCGTCACCGACCGCGACGGCATGGGCGTCTCTCTGATCCAGTCGAACTTCTATGGGATCGGGTCGGGGATCTCGGTCGAAGGGGCCGGATTCCTCCTCCACGACCGAGGGCGAGGCTTCACCCTCGAGCGAGAGCATCCCAACGAGCTCGCTCCCGGCAAACGGCCCCTCCACACGCTGTCACCGACGATCTGGACTCGGGCTGGCGACGGGCTGGCGGCGATCATCGGCACTCGCGGGGGTTTCATGCAGCCGCAACTCGTCGTCCAACTGGCCGTGCGAGTGATGGGCCACGGCGACGCGCCAGCGCTGGCGATGGCCGCCCCTCGCTGGATGGTGCCTCTCCCCCGCTCGGGCGCCGGCTCGCCGGTCCAGGTCGAACCGGGAGTCAGCCGCGTCCTGGTGGAGGAACTGGAACGTCGTGGCCATGCGGTCGAGTCTCTCGAGGTCCCTCAGTCGGGTTGGGGGCCCATGTCGGTGATCCGGATCGGGACGGACGGTCTCAGAACGGCGGCAGCCGACCCTCGCCTGGACACGGCGATGGCGGCGGTCGACTGATGGCGACCTTGTTCGTGGTCCGCCACGGCGAGGCGGAAGGGAACAACGACCATCGCTTCATCGGGCAGTCGCAGACACGCCTCACCGAGATGGGACGCCTCCAGGCCGAAGCGGTCGCCGACCGCCTCGGCAGGCTGCCCGTCGGCCGTATCGTCGCCTCCGACCTGGTGCGATGCGTCGAGACGGTCGAACCGCTGGCTCAGAAGCTGGGAATCGAGATCGAAACCGATCCTCGACTGCGCGAGGTCGCGAACGGAGAGTGGACCGGCCTCTTGCCCGAGGAGATCGCCGAGGGGTGGCCGGACATGTGGGAGGCATATACCGCCGGCGAGGACGTGGCTCGACCGGGCGGCGAGCGATGGCGAGACGTCGCCGACCGTGTCCTCTCGGCCGTCGAGGAGTTGCTCGACTCAAAAGAGCCGGTCGTGGTGTCGACCCATTCGGGGCCGACGGTGATCCTGGCCATGTGGGCCGCCGGGATACCGCAGAACGGCAACGTCTTCCGCGGGCCCTTCGGGGCTCCCCACAACGCCTCGATAACGGTCATCGGGGACGGCCCCCGGCTCGTCACCTACAACGACGTCGGCCATGTGGCACCGGTGCCGGACCAGCGCCTTCCGTTCAGTCCTGTCAAGAGCCCTTGATGTCGGTTAGGACCTGCGAGAGGGCATCCTCGTCGAGGCTGGCCACGCCGCCCAGGTTGTAGAAGCCGACCCGCTGCACCCGACCTTCGTAGCGCTCCCGGATGGCCGATCCGAGCTCGTCGATGGTGGCCACCACACCCACCTCGGCAACCACATCGTCGGTGATGACGTCGGCCATCTCTTCCCAGCGCCCCCTCTTGCTCATGGCAGTCAACTCCGGGCCGAAGTCCCAGCCTGACGCTTCCAGGACCGGACGGTAGGAAGGGGTGGAGGCGTAGAAGGCGATCTGTTGCTTGACCGCCACCATCGACTGCTCCACCTCCGAGTCGTCGGCCCCGGTGACGACGAACACCGTCGACATCCGGACGCAGTCGTCGAGGCTGCGTCCAGCCGACTCCGCGCCCTCGGCCATTGCGGGGAGCACCACCTGATCGAGATAGGCGATGGTGTGGAACGGGTGGACGTGGAAGCCTTCGCAGAGCTCGCCCGCCAAGCGGCTCAGGTAGGGACCGACGCCGGCGATCGCCACCGGAATGTCGGGGTGGGAGATCGGCCCCGGGTCGAAGAACGGCGTCATCAACGAGAATCTGTAGAACTCCCCCTCGTACTCGAGCTTGGTCTGGTTCTGCCACGCCGACCAGATGGCCCGCAACGACAGGATGTAGTCGCGGAGCCGGGGGCCAGGACTGAACCACTCGGTCGAGAAACGGCGGGTGATGTGAGCGCGGACCTGCGTGCCCAAACCGAGGATGAAGCGGCCACCCGATGCCTGAGCGAGGTCCCAGGAGATCATGGCCGTCACCATGGGCGAGCGGGGAAACGCCACTGCGATGGCGGTCCCCAGGTCGAGTCGATCCGAGGCCTCCGCCGCGATCAGGAGGGGAAAGAACGGGTCGTGGCTGGTCTCGGCCGTGAAGAAACCGTCGAAGCCGAGCCGGTCCGCGTACTCCGCCGCTTCCCGGGCCGCCATGGGTGCTCCAGGGGGGAAGTAGTAGTCGACCCTCATCGGCCACACCTTAACCACGCCCCCAGCCGGTTAGCCTGGGGCCCGTGAGACGGTTTGCTCGGATCCTCGGAATACTCGGCGGCCTCGGTGCAGTGTTGTGGGCGATGCGCAACCGACTGGTGTCGGTGGCCCTCCCCCGCGAGCCACAACTCCCGACGTTCAAGGTGCCGGAGGGGCCGGTCGAAAAGTCGCAACCGGAAGAGAAGGACGAGGACGTCTCCGCCCCGGACCGGTCGACCGAGCCGCAGGCGCCGAGCCTCACAGACATCAGCGGCATCGGACCCGTCTACGCCACGCGCCTGGCTTCGGCCGGCATCCACTCCATCCAGCAACTGGCGGACGCCGACGCCGAGAAGGTGGCCGAGGCAGCCGACGTGCCCTTGACCCGGGCCGAGAAGTGGGTGGAGGCGGCCCGCAACGTCTCGGCCTGATCAGCCCTCGGGGTTGTGCCCGTAGACGCTGACGTCGCGCATCTCGTATACCGAAGCGGTGCGGTGCTGCGTCCAGCGGGCGATCAGTACATAACCCGCGCCGGCGACGATCGCCACGATCAGCCTCCATGGCAAGTCGACGTCCACCCCGAGGAAACCCACGGTGTCGGTCCAGAAGGTGGGACCGACCGGGTCGAGCACCTGGCCGACCAATACGGCGAGGATCCAACAGGAGAACGCGGACAGGTTGATCGCCCTCTCCGTCCGCCCGTATATGTCCGCCTCGGGGTAGTAGCTGTCTTTCACCAGGTGGAAGTCGAGGCTGGCGATGAGCGCCGCCGGGAACACGATGGACGACGCCAGGAAGGCGAGGTCTGTGGGCACCGTCGGAGCCACGACCGCCGCCACCACGATGAGAGCGACGGCGAGGAGGCCGACGAGCACCGTGTCTCCCACCTTGACGATCCCGATCGACTCGGACCCGGCGGCGACGAAGGCTGAGAAGGCCTGATCGATCTCGGCGATGACGACCCAGGCGATGGCGATGGCGGCGGCGCTGCCCGTGGCGCTGAGGCCGGTCAAGTCGTCGATGTCGGGCAGCAACAAGGCGAGCACGGCCCCGGCGGCAAACATCAGCGTGGCGGGGACGGCGTATGACACGCTGAACGTGGGCATGGCCTCTTCGTCGTGGTGGAGCCGGCGTGCCACCGACTCGATGTAGGGAACGAAGACGACCGCAGCTTCGATCGCCCGCTGGACGCCCGACCAGAAGAGACCGCTGCCATCTCCCTCGAGGGTGCCCGCTCGAGAGGCGACCGTCCAGGCGAGAAGGCCGATGAGGAGGACCGAGCCGGCAAAGAGGGGCAGGCGGATCAGTCGCTTGACGGCGGTCTCGATCCCGAGGGCCAGCATCGAGAGGCCGAGGACGGCGATCAGCCCGATCCACACCGCTGCCGGCAAGGCGAGCCCGTAGGCGTCGCCGGCGCCCTCGGCCCAGCCGCCGGCGTATTTGAGACCGACGACCGCCCAAAGAGCGACCATCGCCAGTCGTGCGACTGAAACCACAACGGACCCAGTTCGTCCGAAGGCAGGGCGCAGGATCCAGGTCCCGGGGGCACCGGTCTGGGCAGCCATTCGCGCCGAGGACCCAGCGAAGAAACATCCCAGCAGAGCTGCCACCGGAGCCACGAGCATGACTTGGCCGATCGTGAGCGAGTCGGCCGTCACTAGGGTCGCCCCGACGACGAGTGCGGGACCTCCGATGAGCGCCACGACCGTGGCTGCCATCCCATCGCCGTCTTCCAGTTCCCCCTGGCGAAAGCCGACCGCATCACGACTCCAGGAGCGCCGTATTCGGTCGATCATGAGGCGAGTGTAGGAAGGGGCGCGAAGCTGCCGGTTCCGGGCATCGCCGACGAATCTACGCGGCGGCTTCGGGGTCCTGGCCTTCGGCGAACTGGGACCGGTAGAGGGCCGCGTAGGCGCCGTTGGCTGCCAGGAGCTCCTCGTGGGTGCCCTGCTCGACGATCCGCCCGTTCTCCATCACGAGGATCAGGTCGGCGTCGCGAATCGTGGACAAGCGGTGGGCGATCACGAAGGACGTGCGGTCGGAGCGGATGGCGGCCATCGCATGCTGGAGGAGAGCCTCGGTGCGAGTGTCCACCGACGATGTCGCCTCGTCGAGTATCAGGAGCGCCGGGTCGGTGAGAAACGCCCTGGCTATCGTGATCAGCTGCCGCTCACCGACGGACACGTTGCTGCCGTTCTCGTCGATCACCGTGTCGTAGCCGTCGGGCAAGGTATGGACGAAGCGATCGACGAAGGTCGCCTTCGCCGCCTCGACGATCTCCTCGAAGGTGGCGTCGGGTCGGCCATAGGCGATGTTGTCGCGGATCGTCCCCTCGAAGAGCCAGGCGTCCTGGAGCACCATGCCGATCTGGCTCCGCAGGTCGGCTCGGCTCATCTTCGAGATGTCGACGCCGTCGAGGGTGATGCGCCCTGCGTCGAGGTCGTAGAAGCGCATCAGCAGGTTGACCAGGGTGGTCTTGCCGGCGCCGGTGTGACCGACGATCGCCACGGTCTGGCCGGGCTTCACGGTCAGCGACAGATTCTCGATCAACGGCTTGTCGGGCTCGTAGCGGAACGAGATGTTCTCGAACACGACCTCGCCTCGGGCTTCGTCGGCAGGCGGCACCGCTTCGGAGTCGGACGGCTCCTCGTCGGCGTCGAGGAGCTCGAACACCCGCTCGGCCGAGGCAACGCCCGACTGGAGGAGGTTGACCATCGACGCCACTTGGCTGAGCGGCTGAGTGAACTGCCTCGAATACTGGATGAACGCCTGGACGTCGCCGAGGCTGATGTGTCCAGTCGCCACCCGCAGTCCGCCGATGACGGCGACGAGAACGTAGTTGAGGTTGCCGACGAACATCATCACCGGCATCACCAGCCCGGACATGAACTGGGCGCCGAACGAGACCCGGAACAGCTGCTCGTTCTCCTCGGCGAACCGCTCGTGGGTCTCCTTCTGGCGGCCGAAGACCTTGATCAAGTCATGGCCGGTGTAGCTCTCCTCGACGTGGGCGTTGAGGGTGCCCGTCCGTCTCCACTGGTCTACGAAGAGCTTTTGGCTCCGCTGGAGGATCTTTCTCGTGGCGAGCACGGAGAGAGGGATCGAAACGAGGGCGATCGACGCCAGGAGTGGCGATATCAACAGCATCATCACCAGGACCCCGACGACCGTCAGGACCGAGGTGATCATCTGACTCATGCTCTGCTGAAGCGACTGGGCGATGTTGTCGATGTCGTTCGTCACCCGGCTCAGCAGCTCACCGCGGGGCTGTCGATCGAAATAGCGCAACGGAAGGCTGTTGATCTTGTCCTCGACGTCGGAGCGCAGCTTGCGTACGGTTCCCTGCACCACGTCGGTGACCCAGAAGCCCTGGAGCCAGCCGGCCAAGGCGGAAACCGCATACACGCCGCTCACCGTGAGCAGGATCACGGCGACCGCCGAGAAGTCGATCCCCTGGCCGGGGACGACATCCATCGACTCCAGCATCTGAGCCAGCGTCTCACGACCCTGGGCCCGCAGCCCCGCCACCACGGCCTCCTTCGATGCGCCGGCGGGAAGCTGGGAGCCGACGAAGCCGGTGAAGATCTCGTCCGTCGCCCAGCCCAGCATCTTGGGGGCGAGCACGGCGAGGACCACGCTGACGATCGCCAGGACGAAGATGGCTGCCACCTTCACCCGGTGAGGCCGCAGCAGGCCGAGGAGGCGCTTGCCGGAGCCTTTGAAATCCATCGGCTTCTGGCCGACGATGCCGCCCATCATCGGCCCGCGGCCGTGACCGGGGCCGGCGATAACACGTTCTGTCTCTTTCATACGCCGGTCGGTCATGCCACCCCCTCCTCTGCACCGAGCTGGGACCAGACGATCTCCTGGTAGGTCTCGCAGGTGGCGAGCAACTCGTCGTGGGTGCCCCGGCCAACGACCACTCCGTCCTCGAGGACGATGATCTGGTCGGCCTCCACGATCGTGGAGACCCGCTGGGCGACCACGATCACGGTGGCGTTGGCGGTCTCTCTGGCCAGCGCCCTCCGGAGGCGAGCGTCGGTGGCCACGTCCAGGGCGGAGAACGAGTCGTCGAACACGTAGATCTCGGGCTTCTTGATGATCGCCCTCGCGATGGCGAGCCTCTGGCGTTGCCCGCCCGACACATTGGTGCCGCCCTGGGCGATGGGGGAATCGAGCCCGTTGGGCATGTCGCGCACGAAATCGGCCGCCTGGGCGACCTCGAGGGCGGCCCACATCTCCTCTTCGGTGGCATCGGGCTTTCCGAAGCGCAGGTTGGAAGCGACGGTTCCCGAGAAGAGGTACGGCCGCTGCGGGACGATCCCGATCCGCCGCCACAGCTCCTCGGGCTCCATGTCGCGCACGTCGACTCCGTCGACCAGCACACGGCCACCCGTCACGTCGTACAGCCTGGGAATCAAGCCGACGAGGGTCGACTTGCCTGATCCGGTGGAGCCGGTGATGGCAGTGACCTGCCCGGGCAAGGCCACCAGATCGAGATCGGCCAGAACCGGTTCCTCGGCGCCGGGGTACGCGAAGGTGACGTTCTCGAAGCGGACCTCGCCCCGCACGTGTGCAGGATGGACCGGCTCGGCCGGTGGCCTCACCGACGAGTCGGTCGCCAGGACCTCGGAGATCCGCTTGGCGCTCACCGACGCCCGCGGGACCATGGCGAGGACCATCGTGGCCATCATCACCGACATGAGGATCTGGGCCAGATAGCTGATGAACGCCGTGAGTGACCCGACCTGCATCGCCCCGTCGGCGATCCGATAGCCACCGAACCAGAGCACCGCCACGATCGCCAGGTTGAAGACGAGCATCACCGTCGGGAACATCGCCGACATCCAGCGGCCCGTGGACACGGCGACCCGCGTCAGGTCTTCGTTGGCCACCCCGAATCGCTTGGTTTCATGGGGCTCGCGCACGAAGGCACGGATGACCCGGATGCCCGTGATCTGCTCCCGGAGGATCTTGTTGATCCGGTCGATCCTCTCCTGCATCAGCCTGAATCCGGGGATCATCCGAGAGACGATCACAAGGACCACGATCGTCTGGATGGGGATGGCCACGGCGAGGAGCCATGCCAGCCCGCTGTCCTCGCGGATGGCCATGAGCACGCCACCGATCGCCATCATCGGCGCCATCACGAGCATGGCGAACCCCATGGCCAGCAACTGCTGGATCTGTTGCACGTCGTTGGTGGTCCTGGTGAGGAGGGACGGCGCTCCGAAACGATTCACTTCCTGGCTGGAGAACCGGGCGACCTGGCCGTAGATGTCGGAGCGGAGATCCCGGCCGACCGCCATCGCGGTTCGGGAGCCGAACCAGAGGGCGCCGACCGACGTCGCCGCCTGGACGAGGGAGACGAGGAGCATCCATCCGCCGACCCGCAAGATGTAGTCGGTGTCACCGCGGGCGACGCCGTTGTCGATGATGTCGGCGTTGAGGCTGGGCAGGTAGAGCGCGGCGAGCGTGCTGATGAACTGCAACGCCACGATGGCGACGAGCGGGCCACCGTAGGGCTCGAGGTGGGTGCGGAGGAGACGGGTCAACATCAGCGGGCCAGTCCATTCAGCAGGATCGATGCCAGTTCCTCGGCGGAGAGCACCGACCCGGGCGACATGCCCGGGTGCCACATGCCGAAGATCTGGCTGCGCAGGACCAATGCCGCCTTCGCCGGGGTGACCCGGAGTTCGTCGCGGTGCGGAACGAAGACGTGGTCGGCGATGGCGTCGAGGAGGCGGCGGTTGGCCTCGACCAGGAACGCCGGCGGCGACGGGGGCCCCTCGGAGGGTCCCTCTTGGTGGACCACGTGACGCAGTGCTGTCATCACGGTGAGGATCTGCTCCATTCGCTTGCGGGAGTGCTCGATGGTGGCCACCACCTTGGACTCCAGGTCAGGGGCATCGGCCACGGCGTCGAAGAGGGACGACTCAGCCCGGTCCGGGTCGAGCAAGTGCTCGGCGACCGCCATGAGGAGAGTTCGCTTGTCGGGGAAGACGCGGAAGAGCGTCCCTTCGGCGACGCCGGCCGCCTCGGCGATCTGGCGGGTGGTAACGGTCGGCCCCTGCTCGACGAGCAGAGGGACGACGGCTTCGACGATGGCCAATCGCCGGTCATCGGGAGGAAGCGGAGTGGCTCGCTCGCGGCTGGAAGAGGTGGGCACCGGCGACAGAATAGCCGGAGTGAGTACTCACTCAATCCAAATCTTTGCTCGTGGTCGCCTGGGGCACCACCGGCCTACCCTTTGCTGGCGCGTGGCTTACCTGACCCCTCCCGACGATCTCGCGTCTCTGCTGCCGGACGAGCCGGGCTACCGGGCGGACCAGCTGCGGCGATGGCTGTATGTGACGCCGGTCCTCGACCCGGAGGCCATGACCAACCTGCCGGTGTCGGTACGTCGCGGGATCCGGTTGTGGCCGTTCCGAGTCGCCGCCGACCAGGTGGGTGATGGGGGAACGACCCGCAAGTGGTTGTTCGAGGCCGACGACGGCGCTCAGTACGAGGCCGTGCTGATGGGTTACCCGCGCCGCACGACGTTGTGCATCTCCTCACAAGCCGGGTGTGCCCTGGGCTGCACGTTCTGCGCCACCGGGCAGTTCGGGTTCGAGCGTCACCTCGAAGCAGGCGAGATCGTTGCTCAGGTTGCCTACGCCCGCGCTTTCCTCCGTCAGATCGGCCTGCCGGGGTCGCCCGATCGGCTCACGAACGTCGTCTTCATGGGCATGGGCGAGCCACTCGCCAACTACAACCGGGTGCGGGAGGCGATCCGGCGGATGATCGAGGAGATGGGCATGTCACCGCGCTCGATCACGGTCTCGACCGTGGGAATGGTCCCCGGGATTCGCAGGCTGGCCGACGAGGGATGGCCGCTCAACCTCGCCATCAGCCTCCACGCAGCCGACGACGAATTGCGCTCCCGGCTCGTCCCCATCAACCGCCGCTACCCCATCTCCGACCTGGAAGAGGCGGCCAAGGAGTATGCGGAGAAGACGGGACGGCGCGTCTCCATCGAGTGGACGGTGATGGACGGGGTCAACGACACTCCCGAGCAGGCTCGCCTCCTCGCCGACGTCGCCCGCCGCATTCGGGCGCATGTCAACCTCATCGCCCTCAACCCGACGCCGCTCTCGAAAGAAAGAGCGCCGTCGAAGGAGGCGATGGATCGGTTCGTCCAGATCCTGGAAGACCTCGACGTGAACGTGACGGTCAGGGACACCCGCGGCCGGGACATCGACGCCGCCTGTGGCCAACTCCGAGCTGAAAAAGGACGCCGTCAACCGATCTCGATCGGCTGACGCTCGAATCCGAATCTGGATTTCGCGCACCACCCCTATTACGCTGACTCCCCTCTCGGGCGGTCAGGGGCCGGAGAGGTCCCAACATGCTGACGTCGACCTATTTGGTGTCGACCAACAAACGCCTTCGTGCCTACCTCATCGGTGGGCTGATCGCTCTGATGGTGGTGGCCGGCTCCCTCGCCTACGAGGTGCGGCCCGGTGACACGTTGTCCGGCATCGCCGCCAAGCACGGCGTGTCCCTGCGGACGTTGCTGGAACACAACGACATCGCCAATCCGGACCTCATCCTTCCCGGTCAGAAGATCAACATCCCGGGTTCCGGTGGTTCCGGTGGCGGTGGCGCCGATGTGCACGTCGTGGCGGCCGGCGAGACACTCGGGGTGATCGCCAACCGCTACAAGGCGACGGTGGCGGCCATCGCCAAGGCGAACAACCTCAAGAACCCCAACCTCATCCGGATCGGACAAAAGCTGACGATCCCCTCGGGTGGCAGTGGGAGCGGAGGCTCGTCCACCTCCTTCCACATCGTCAAAGCCGGCGAGACGCTGGGATCGATCGCAGCCAAATACGGCCTATCGGTCTCCCAGCTGGCGGAGGCCAACGGCATCACCGACCCGAACCTCATCTTCGTGGGCTCGCGCCTGTCGCTGTCCGGGAAGAGCTTCGTGCCGTCCAACCTCCCCGGCGAAGGAGGCGGCGGCTCCAGCACCACCAGCCACACCGTGGCGGCGGGCGAGACCCTGGACCTCATCGCCCGCAAGTACGGAACGACGGCCTCGGCCATCGCCAAGGCCAACAGCCTCAAGAACCCCAACCTGATTCGGATAGGGCAGGTGCTGTCCATCCCGGGTGCGAGCTGGGTGTGCCCGGTTGCGGGCGGCACCTACGTCAACGACTGGGGTGTGGGCAAGCCCGACGGCCGCTGGCACCAGGGGATCGACATCTTCGCTCCCCGCGGCACCGAGGTGCGGGCCCCCGTCTCCGGCAAGATCGAGCTCGTGACCGGGACCATCGGCGGCCTCCAGTTCTATCTCTACGGCGACGACGGCGTCACCTACATCGGCACCCATCTCGAAGCCTTCGGGCGTTCGGGCCGGGTGCAGGCCGGTCACGTGATCGGCTACGTGGGCGACACCGGCAACGCCCGCGGGGGTCCGACGCACCTCCACTTCGAGATCCATCCGGGCGACGGCGACGCGGTCAATCCCTACCCCACTCTGAAGGAAGCTGGTTGCTGAGGTAGGCCGCCCAGGGCCCTACCTCAGCCACGTCAGCGATCCCCGAGCAGCCGCTCGCGGAGATAGTCGAGGCGGACCTCGCCGCCTTCGAGGACGCGGCGATGGAAGTCCTTGAGGTCGAACGAGGGATCGGCCTGGAGACGGGAGCGGATGTCGAGGATCTCGCGTTCGCCGACCTTGTAGGAGATCGCTTGGCCCGGCCAGCCGAGGTAGCGCTTGACCTCGCTCTCGGCCATGTCGCGGGGTTGCAGGCCGATCTTGTCCATGTAGTCGACGGCGATGTCGTAGTTCCAGACCTCGCCGGCGTGGAGGGGCGCACTATCGGGAATGCGGTATCCGAGATGGGAGCCGATGTCGACCACGACCCGCGCCGCGCGGAAGAGGTGAGAGGCGAGCATGCCCAGCCGGTACTCGGGCTTTTCGAAATAGCCGAGTTCGTCCATGAGACGCTCGGCGTAGAGCGCCCACCCTTCGCCGTATCCGGGGTACCAGATGATGAGACGGTGGACCTTCGACAGGCGATCCTCCTGCCACATCGAGACGCCGACTTGTAGATGGTGGCCGGGAAACCCCTCGTGGTAGGCGGTAGCCACTTCCTGCCACGTGGGGATGCGATCCCGGTCGCCCAGGGCGTACCACACCGAACCCGGGCGCTGCCAGTCCTCGGACGGCTGCACATACCAGGCCCCGAGTGCCCCGCCGGGAGGCGCCAGGTTGACCGTGACCCGCTTGATGGGGTCCGCCAGGTCGAAATGGCTTCCGTCGAGCGCAGCAACGGCGTCATCGAGGCGCTGCTGAACGAAGTCGGTGAACTCCTCTTTGGGCACCGAACGGGCGGGGTCGGTCTCGAGCAACTCGATGACCTCGTCGACGGAGAGGTCCGGGTCGACTTCCCTGGCTACCTCGGCCATCTGTGACCGAAGCCGGGCCATCTCTTCCCACCCCCACTCGTAGACCTCGGCGGGGTCGATGGTCATCCCCAGGAACTCCTCCGCCGATCGGAGGTATCGCTCCTCCCCCACGCCGTCCTCGGGGTCAGCGTGACGCAGGTACTCCTGCTCGAGCCAATCCGCCAGCCGGGCCGCCTCCTGACGGGCGATCTCGGCGGCATGGCGGAGACGGTCGTCGGCGAGACCTCGCCGCTCGGCGTCGGCGACCAGGCCCAGGAACATCGACTGGTCGCCCGCGAGGTGGCGCGCCTGCTCGATCACCGACAGCACCTGGCGCCGAGAGGAGACCTGCCCGGTCTCGACCCCCGCCGCAAGGAGACGGCACCAGCCCTGGAAGGGCTCGCCGATCTTCTCGAGTCGAGAGGCGATGTTCCCCCACTGCTCGGCGGTCTCCCGGGGCATGATGTCGAAGATGTCCCGGACGCGAGTGAAGCCGCAATACATGTGGCTCACGTCGCGCAGGTAGTCGCCGCTCTCGTACTGGCCCACCGCCACCTCGAGGTAGCCGGCCACGACTCGGGCGGCGTGGCGCTGATCGTCGTCCGGGTGCTCGAAATGCTCCCGGGCGGCGGACCGGTACCGGCGGGCGACCTCGTAGACAGCGGTGGCGCCGTCGGGTGAGAGGTCGTCCCATCGATCGTCCGCACCGGGGATGCCGAGGCTCGTGGCCAGCATCGGGCTCAGCTCGAGGAGTTCGTCGAACAGCGCTTCAGAGAGCTCGAAGGGGGTGATGGTGGACCTCCTGGGAACGGAAATCGAGAGACTAACTCGAGCCCGGATCCAACAGACGAAGCCCCCACCCGGCCAACCGGACCCGGCGTCGCTGGCCCGACTAGCTTTCTCGTCCCATGTCCGACGTCATCGAGGTCCGCCCCGAAGAGAGGTTCGACGAGGAGAGCCTCCATGCCTATCTCAGGGATCGTCTGGAGGGTGCAAATTCCGACCTGGTGGTGAGACAGTTCGGCGGCGGACGGGCGAACCTGACCTATCTGCTCGACTTCGCGTCAGGACACCAGTACGTGCTCCGACGGCCGCCATTGGGCCCGGTGGCCCCGGGGGCCCACGACATGGGACGGGAGTATCGGGTGCTGTCCCGTCTGTGGAAGGCGTTCGACAAGGCTCCGCACGCCCTCCTCTACTGCGACGACGAGACGGTGATCGGCGCCCCCTTCTTCGTCATGGAACGCAAGGACGGGGTCGTCGTCCGCGAAACCGTCCCGGAGATCTTCGGCGGAGGTGCCGACGTCGACGCCAACTCCGCCCTTTCCCGGGTGGTGATGACGACGCTGGCCGAGTTCCACGCCGTCGACCCGGCCGCCTGCGGTCTCGACGACCTGGGACGGCCCGAGGGCTATCTCGAACGCCAAGTCAACGGGTGGCTGGATCGCTGGGAGCGGGCCCGACACGAGGACAACCCCCTCGCCGAGGAGGTCGGCCGCTGGCTCAGAGAGACGATGCCGACGTCTCCTCCCGCCACCCTCCTCCACAACGACTGGCGTCTCGACAACATGGCAGTGTCCCCTGACGATCCGTCGGTGTGCGTGGCCGTCTACGACTGGGACATGGCGACCCGAGGCGACCCGCTCACCGACCTGGGCACGCTGTTCGGGTCGTGGCACCACCCCGACGAGATCGACGACCGGACCCATTCGCTGATGCCGGTCACCGTGCCGGGGTGGATGCGGAGGGAGGAGGCGGTGGCGGTGTACGCCGAAACCTCCGGCGTCGATCTCACCGACATCGACTGGTACATCGTGTTCGGCACCTGGAAGCTGGGGGTGATCCTCCAGCAGATCTACATCCGCTACCTGCGGGGCCAGACGTCCGACGAGAGGTTCGCCTCCATGGGCGACGGAGCGGCGCGGCTCATCGAACTGGCGGCGGCCCGGCGTCCTGGATGAACGCCGGGCCGCGGCCGGGAGTGGCTCAGTCGGCTGCGCTGAGCGTCACTTCGAGTTGCATCGGCTCGCCGTCGCGGATCAGGTCGACCTGAACGGTCTCTCCGGGACGGTGGGATC
>Ga0207873_1002738_pt1 | contig 13883 bp, 9 predicted proteins | sample BGWIniCompost_FD_187373 | JGI IMG/M metagenome (GOLD analysis project Ga0207873, IMG submission 187373) | Cellulose adapted compost microbial communities from Newby Island Compost Facility, Milpitas, CA, USA - BGW Initial Compost (SPAdes)... ... | reverse complement strand
GCCGAGCCGTTCCGCAGCGCGACCGTCACCGTCACCGTCACGGATGGGCGACTGACGATCGCGCCGACGGGCGGGACGAACACCAAGATCAACTACGTCGATATCGACCGGGTCACGGATGGCTCTGCGACGCCGACTGGCACCGCCACGACGGTTACACCGACGGCGACGCCGACGGCGACAGCCACGCCGACGACCCCGCCGCAGGGGACGTCGACGCCGCTACCGGCGGGCGAAGGCGGCCTGACTGGCGCCTACTACGACAACCAAGACTTTACGTCCCACAAGCTGACCCGGATCGATTCGAGCGTCGACTTCGACTGGGGCTCCGGCTCGCCCGATCCATCAGTCGGGCCGGATAGCTTCTCCGTCCGCTGGTCGGGGCTCGTCCTCGCTGAGCAGACGGGTACCTACACCTTCTACGTCCTCTCCAACGACGGCTCGCGACTGTGGGTCAATGGGCAGCTGCTGATCGATCAATGGCAGAACCAAAGCGCGACCGAGCGCAGCGGGAATATCGTGCTGACGGCCGGCAACTGGTACCCGATCCGCCTCGACTACTACGAGGGAACCGGATCGGCGACCGTTCGCCTCTCGTATCTCCCGCCCGGCGGCACGAAGCAGGTTATCCCTGAAACGCATTTGAACCCGCAGGTCTGCGCTAACCCGTGCGTGACCGGCAGCGCGCCGTTCAACGGCGCTACCGGCGTCCGCCGCGACACGTCGATCAATGCCGACGTGTACCTGCCGAACGTCGGAATGGGCGTCGAAGCGGCAACGTTGACCCTCGATAACGTCTTCCTGCGCCGGACGAGTGACGGGGCCTTGGTCCCCGGCACCATCAACACGACGGGCGGCGGAGACGCGATCGTCTACCAGCCGAACTCGCTTCTCGAGCCCAACACCAGCTACACCTTTACCGTCACGAGCGGCGTGACGGATCAGTCCGGCGCGAGCTTCGTCCCATACACGATAACGTTCACCACCGGAACGGAGCCGTCATCGATTACGCCGCCGGTGACCTTCCAACGCTCGACGGTCTACCAAGGCGGCCCCATCTCCAGTCTCGAGATGAGTCCGGACGGCACCCACCTCTATGCCACGTTCCTGAGCGGCGACATCAAGCGTTGGACGATTGCCGCTGACGGCACACTGACGAACGAGGAGACGTTCTCGGGTCTGGCGGGCCGCGCTGTCATCGGCATCGTCTTCGATCCGACCGATCCCAACGTGATCTGGGTATCGCACAACGCGCCGATCTTCCCGCAGCCGGCGCCAGACTGGTCGGGCAAGATCTCGAAGCTGATCCTCAACGGATCCGGCTTCAATCCGACGATCCAAGATTACGTCGTCGGCCTGCCGCGTTCGGGGAAGGATCACCTCAGCAACAGCTTGGTGTTCGGGCCTGACGGCATGCTCTACATGACGCAGGGGAGCATGAGCGCCATGGGCGCGCCTGACGGCGCCTGGTACAACCGGTCCGAGCACAAGCTGAGCGGCGCCGTGCTGCAGATCAATCCGCGATACACCGGGCCGCTGCCCATCAACGTCCAAACCGAGGGCCTCTCGAACAACTACGATCCCGACGCACCGGGCGCGCCGGTCAAGGTCTTCGGCGCGGGCGTGCGCAACGCCTACGACCTCGTCTGGCATAGCAACGGGAGACTCTACGTACCGACGAACGGCAGCGCCGCCGGTGGCAACACACCCGGCTCGCCGGCAGGCGTCACTCCAGCGGTACCTCCGTTGAGCAATGTGGCGACCCAGAACGACTTCCTCTTCCTGGTCGAGGAGGGCGGTTACTACGGCCATCCGAATCCTCTCCTTGGTCACTACGCCCTCAACGGCGCCAATCCGACATCGGGCGTTGACCCGGCCGAGGTGGTGGATGTCACGGATAGCACCGGACAATTGATCCACAACGGCTACCCGGTGGGCGTCGCCCCCGATCCCAACTACCGATTCTTCGCCTGGGACTTCGGGCGGAACCGCTCGCCGAATGGGGTCATCGAGTACAAGAGCGCGACGTTCAACGGCGTGCTCCAGGGCAAGCTCCTCGTCGTCGAGTACAGCGCTGGCGACCGCATTCTGGTTCTCACGCCAGGGCCCGACGGCAGCATCATCGACGCGCAGGTCTTGACGTCCAGCTTGGCTAACCCGCTCGACCTCATCGAGGACACGCGGAACGGCCGCGTGTACGTGGCCGAGCTCGTCACCTTCAGCAGCGGTGGCGCTTCGGGCCGGATCACGTTGCTGCGCCCGTCTTGATCGACAGAGCGGCAATGACCAGCGCTGAGCGGTAGTTGAATGAGCGCGGCGACGCGGCGAACAGCTCGTCGCCGCCTCGAATCACCATAAAGACATGGCGCGGACGCGCCGGTAGATCGCGAGGAGTATTCAGGCATGCGCTCCAAGTTCGTAAAGGTGTTGGCTTTGACTGGCCTGGCTCTCCTCGTCCTGAACGGCCTTGGCCTCTTGCCTCATTCCCGCTCGGACAATTCGGCGGTGCCGGCGGCCGCCAACGCGAATCAGATCGCCACGCCCGCCATGGACAGCGCCGCATCCCCAGCGGCAGACGAGGCAGAGCCACTGGCAGAGTGGACGATCGAGGCAGCGGTCGATAACTTGCCCGCTCCTCCGGCGATTGTCGAGCTCAACTGGGTCCAAGTGGCTCCCGAGGCCACGTGGGAAGTCATCGCGCCCGGACCGGCGCTCTACGGCGTGACTGACGGCGCGCTTGGCATTCGCGTCATGGGCCCCGCGCTCATCACACGTAGTGGCCCTGACGGCTCACCGCAGCCCGCCGAGCCAGCTGTTGAAGGAATCGATTACACTTTGCGCCCCGGCGACTCCATGCTCGTGCCGAGTGGCACTCAGCATCTCGTACGCAATGACGGATCGGAACTCGCCGTGGCGCTGAGCACCGTCATCTATCCGTCATCTGCCGCGATTCCTTCGTGGCTCGGCGATGGCCAGGGCCCCGCTGGCGTCACGCTCCAGCCCATCGCCTCTGACCTTGCCGACACCGGCACCTCGTGGCCGACCGCGTCAGCCGGACTCAGAGTCGAGCGAATGGCGCTCGATCCAGGCGAGACGCATCAACTGCCGACGGTGTCACAGGCTGACGGCTACGGCCTGATCGTCGTCGAGGAGGGAACCGTGACCGTGGCGCCCGATGGCGGCGCCGACGGAGTGCAGACGCACAGCGCCGGCACAGCCGCGCGCCTGGAGCCAGAAACAACGCTCGTCGCCCGCAACGACGGGACCGCCCGCGCCACCGCGGTACTCGTCACGCTCTTCACGGCCGAAGACGTTTAGTCAGGAATTGGTCTCGCGCGTATGACATGGTCAGGCTCCGATCTCCTACTTGCGGTCCTCGTCCTCGTCTTCTGCGGCGGGGTGGCGATCTTCATTAGTGGCGCCCGGCAACGCCGCCGGGAACAGCGCCAACCGGCCCCATCTGGAGGAGAAATGGCCCCGCCCGCTCCCGTGGACCAGGCGATCCTTCGCACGCTCGATCGGGTGTCTCGCCTGGCCAGCGGAGCGCTCGTCCTCGCGAGCCTGGCCCTGCTCGCGAGCGCCGTCCTCGTCGGCCTGCAAGTCGCCGACGGCCACGACGAGACCACTCCCACGACGGGCGATGGCACCACCGCATCGGTCCCGACGATTGGCGTCATCGGCCGAGGGACGGCGGAAATCGTTCCCAACGCGGCCGTGATTGTCGTCGGCGTCGAGGGCACTTGGCCAACCATCACCGAAGCAATCGGGCGCGTCGAGACGGCCATCGATGCGATCGGCGCGGCCGGCGCGGACCCGAGCTCGGCGCGCGTCGTCGCGTACCGGGTCACCACCAATCCGGCAGCCGGGACCGAGGGCGTGCCGACGTCACCGCAACCGGTTCAAGTCAACTACCGGGTCGCCGTGACCTTGCGCGACCTCAACCGGCTCGACGCCGTGCTCGCCAGCGCCGCACAGGCCGGGGTGAGCGTCTTCGGTGTCGGAATCGGCGTTGAGGATTTCCAGCCCGTACTGAATGAAGCCCGCGAACGGGCCGTCGCGGACGCTCGCGCTCGCGCGGAGCACCTCGCGTCGTCCCTCGGCGTCACCATCCTGCACGCGGACGTAGCGGAAGAGCTCACATCCCCGCTGCCGCCGTCCCCGCTGGCGGTTGCGGTCGCTGATCCCAGCGTCCCGCCACCGTCTCCCAGCAGCGAGGTCGTTGTCGAAGTCGTCGTGAGATTCGCGGTGCGCTAGTCACCGACCACGGCGGCTCGGCGCACGACCAGGTAGTCGGTCAGCGCCTGGCGCCATGGCCGCGGCTCTGGCAAGCCGAGCGTTCGGAGCCGCTCATGCCCGAGGACGGAGAACGCCGGCCGCCGGGCACGCGCGCCAAACTCGGCAGTCGTCGTCGGCTCGACGACGGCGTCAACGCCGGCGATCTCGAAGATGGCGCGGGCGAACTCGAACCATGAGCAGTAATCGCTGTTGGTGAGATGAAGCGTGCCGCAGACACCGGTCTGCACGGCCTGGGCAATCATCCCCGCGAGATCGCTCGTCGAGGTCGGGCTGAGGACCTGATCGGTCACCACCCGGACTTTGCCCCGCTCGTGACCGAGACGCAGCATCGTCTCGACGAAGTTGCCGCCCTTGCCGCTGGCGCCGGCCGCGCCGAACAACCCTGACGTCCGCACAACGAGGGTGCGCGGCCAGGTCTCGAGCGCCACCCGCTCGCCGGCGAGCTTCGTCGCGCCGTAGACATTGATCGGCTCCGCGACGTCGTCCTCACGGTACGGCCGATCTGTCTGCCCGGAGAAGACATAATCCGTACTGATATAGACTAGCTGCGCATCCAGCTCCCGGCAGACGCGCGCGACGTTATGCGTGCCCAGCACGTTCACCGAAGTTGCCGACCAGGGATCGTCCTCGCAGAGATCGACCTTGTGGAAGGCAGCGGTGTTGATCACGATGTCGGGCCGGAACGGCGCCAGGGCCGTCCGCACCGCCAACAAGTCCCGCACGTCGGCATCGCGGCGCGTCAGCGGCAACACCTCCGCGCTGCCGAGGAGCCGCATGACGAGGTCCCGGCCAAGCTGGCCGTTCGCTCCGATGATGGCAATCCGTTGCATGCTCAACTCGCCAACGCCAGGGCCGGATCGGGAACGGTCCGCTGCGGCAGGTCGTAGGGGCCGCTGGTCCCGAGGATCCCGCTGGCCTCTTCCAGGATCGTCATCCACTGGATGTTGTAGTGGCGGGGGTGCGAGAGCCGCGCACGGTCCTCGAGGTTCAGGCACTCGAGCATCGTCTCGATTGACTGCAGAGGACCGATGCTCGGCTCGAACCCGAACGTCTCCGCGAACTTGCGGCCGCTGCAGCGGTAGTTGCGAACCAGGCCGTTCGGGGGCGGCGCCGACTCGAGCGCGACGTCGATCCCGCGCAGCTTCAGGGAGCCGGCGACGAGCATCGCGAGCTGGCGAATCTGGTAGTTCCCCTCGATGACATTGAAGACCTGCCCGCGCAGCTTGTCCTCATCGGTCGCGTCGATCGCCCGGATGTGCGCCTCAGCGACATCGTTGACGTCAACCAGCGGCCGCCACATCCAGCCGCCACCGTGCAGGAAGAGCTTGCCGTGCAGGATCGCGTCTTTGACGAACGTATTGACGACGAGGTCGAAGCGCATCCGCGGGCTGAAGCCATAGACGGTGCCTTGCCGGAGGATGATGGGGCAGAAGTTCTCGTCTGCCAGCTCCTGGAGCCGCAGCTCTCCCCAGTGCTTCGACGTGGCATAGGCGCCGATCGGCCGGACATCGGCCGACTCGTCGAGCGGCGCTGAGTGATCCGAGCCGTCGTAGATCGAGCAGCTCGAGCCGTAGGTCAGACGGCGAACGCCATACTCCTTGCACAGCCACCCGAGCCGCTGCGTGGAGACGGCGTTCATCTCCCAGTTGGCGTGGGGGTTGTATTCGGCCGTGGGATCGTTGGAGAGCCCAGCCAGGTGCACGACGGCGTCGACGCCCTCGAGCAGCTCGCCGGGAAAGGTGCGAACGTCATCGCGGATCAGCTCGAGATCGCCGGACAGCGAGGCGAGGGGTTCGTAGCCCCAGAAGAAGCGATCCAGCACCTTCACACGGTAGCCCCGCTCCAACAGCTTCGCGGTCAGGACGCTTCCGATGTACCCTCCGCCGCCCGTGACGAGGATCGTCTTGCTCACGTCTTACCGTCCCTTCACGTGCCAATCGACGCCAAACGAATCGGGAGGCACTCGCACCTCGTCGGGGTTCTGCCGGTTGTAGACCTCGGAACCAGTCGAAATCAGCAGCGTTTCGTCCTCCAGCGACATCCAACCGTGGTAGACGCCCGGGGGGACCACCAGGAGGGAGGGGTTGCGCTCGCCAATGACGAACGTCGCAAGCTCTTCGTAGGTGGGGCTATCCGGCCGGTCATCGCGCAGGATGAACTTAGCGGAGCCCTTCGCGATGAAAAACCAGTCCCAGAGTTTTTCGTGTTTGTGGAACGCCCGAATCGTTCCGCGAGCGGGGTTGCCGACCAGGTAGACCTGGCCAAACTTCGTGAAGTGGGGATCGTTGCAGCGCAGAATCTCGATCAGAAAGCCTCGGTCATCAACGTGAGCGACGAGCGGAATCAGCTGAACACCCTGGATCAATGGTCTCCCTTTCTGTCGGCAAGACTCTGCCGAGAGGCTCCGGATTACCACAAGACAACTCGCTTGATGAGCGCGTAGTAGAGCGCCAAGAACTGATTGATCACGGTGATGGCCGCCGAGGGCGCGTTGATATCGCCGGCGAGCTGGCGAACCGGTAGCGCGACCGTGAATCGCTCGAGCAGCGCCCGGTCGTCGAGACGGCGCAACGTTCGCAGGTGCCGGCGACCGGCGCGAACGACCGGCCACAGGCGGATGATGTCGGCGTACGAGCGAGCCTTCGCCGCGAGATAGGCCGGGCTGCGCCGTCCCGCGTAGATCCAGGAGCACAGCTCGATTACCAACAGCGGTGGCGTCAGGAGCGCCAGGGTCGGCAGGCGGAACGTGCGCAGCATGACCAGCCAGCGATTGCGTTCGATGTAGAAGAACTTCTGCGGCTTCATGCGGATGTCGTATTTGTGGAAGACGAGCGAATCGGGGCAGGCAACGCACGCGAATCCACCGAGCCAGGCCCGGAGCGACAGCTCGGTATCTTCGAGATAGGGGTAGATTGATTCATCGAACGGCCCGAGCTGCTCGAGCACGCGACGCGGAATGAGAAACGCGCAGCCGGAGATCGCGGGCACCCACTCAGCGGTTTGCCAGCGGTCGCGCGGCTCCCCGAGGCCGCGGCAAGCAGCGAGCAGGCTGAAGTGGATCGTGTTGCCGACCGCGTTGATCGTGTCCGGATCGTCGTACATGCAGATGCGCGACGTGACGAGCGCCTGATCGCCGTGGGTCTGGCTCGTCTCGACGAGCGCGCGGACGAATCCGGGGTCCACCCGGGTGTCCGGATTGAGCACGATCAAGTACTGCCCGCGGGCGTGGCGGAAGCCGAGGTTGTTCGCTGGGGCATAGCCGAGCCGCTCATCGGAGCGGACGACGCGTACCCAAGGATAGTCAGCGGCGAGCGCGGCTCCGGTGCCATCATCGGAGGCGTTGTCGATGACGATCACCTCCGTTGGCGGGCCATCGAGAGCGGCGAGCGTGGGCAAGCAGTCGCGCAGATGATGCAGCTCATTCGTGGCCACGACGATGACGCTGGCCACGGGTGTCGTCTGATCTCCTACCAAAGCGCACCATCCCTGGAACGGCGAAGACAAGAGGTGATGCGCAGCAAGAGAACTGCGCCATTCGCCTACCGAATAGCAACTTCCGGAACCAGAATAGAGACTAGAGGACGGCCGAACACCCTGTCAATTGTACGTTCATGACCGAACTTGCCTACACGTTGCGAACTTCCAGTGCCACGTTGACAAGCTTGGCAAACGTGTGCTGGGCGAGGAGCGAGGCGGCTCGGCGGGGTCACGGGGGAGATCAGCAAGTGTCAGAATCGCTGCCCTTGACACAGATTTTGGGGTCGTGGTAGCATCCTAACCAGCACGGAGGCGTGGTGTAGTGGCCTAACATGCAGCCCTGTCAAGGCTGAGATCGCGGGTTCGAATCCCGTCGCTTCCGCCAGATAAGACCCCGAGAGGTGGCGCCGAAAGGCGCCGTTTTTCGTTTGCGGCGAATCCTGGCCGAGAAACGGCGGATTGGCCTGTTACGAGCGCTCCGCCGTCAACACGCGATCACTCCCTTGGCACCCCAGCTTCGGCGCTGAGGCGCCTGAAATCACCTGACAATGTGCCGGGCAGGCAAAGGGCATTGCGCAACGCTCCCCGTGGCCTCAGCCCGGATGCGTCGTGACCTCATCGGGGAGCGTAGGGGCAGGCGCTCCTCCGTCTCACTCCTTCGCCAGCACCTGCTTGAACCAGATGATCGCCGCCTCGCCCTCTTTGCGCGTGATCTCATCAACGGTGCGGCTGTGGCGAATGCCGTTGCGCAAGTTGGCAAGCTGGTCGAATTTCACGACCAGAGCCTCCTTCGTCATGAACCGCGACTCGAAGCGCGGCCATAGGGGTTTGCTCACGATAATGTCCTGTAGCTCCCGCAGGTCGCAGAATTCGAGCTTGCCGGCTAGCGTCGCGTAGCGTTGCGTGTCGAGCGCGGCGTTCTTGCGCTCGGCGCTTTGAATGCGGTCCGTCACCTTGTGCGTCACGTGCTGCGGCAGCAGTCCAGCATCCCCTTCCAACGCCTCGTCAATCAGCCGCCTCAGGCCGAGCTCGACCGCTTCGATCTCCATATCGAGCTCTCGCAGCTGGGGTGGCAAATCGAGGCGCTCTTTGATCAAGAGGCTTTCGATCGCGTCGAGGATCGTCCGGCGTCGCTCCTCGATGAACTCCTCGAAATCGGCGGGTGTGAAGGGGTCGCGCAGCAGGATGTCGAGCGCTGCCGGGGAAATGTAGTGAGATTCCAATGTGGCGCGCACCGTGACTTCGCCATTCTGCTCGATGATCCTCGGAAGGTATTCGTTCGGCAGCTTATTGCCGATCACGTTCCGGTTCGTCTCAACCGTGAGCGGGGTCCTGTTGAGGATCGTATGCACGAGGCTGCCGACGTGCTTGAGCCCCCAGGAAGCCGGCACGATGTGATGGTCGTCCAGGTCGTTGTATGGAGGGATATTGCCAGTGATCCAGTCCCTTGCTCCGGCCAGAACAAGCAAGTTGAAGACGCCGTTGTAGATTGACCAACCCCTTCTTACTTCTCGCCGCAGATCGAGGTTCCGAAATCCATTCTTGAACGCCTGGATCAGCGCCGGCTCGTCCGTCTTACCGTCGATCCACTGAACGACATCCTGATAGTCGCGGGCACTTGTTGACTCGACAGAGCCGGAATACCGGTTGGTAAAGACTGAAGCCCAATACCACAGGCGCACTTTCCGCTGCGCGGAGAACCGCTGATCCGCTGGACAGGCGGCAGCGTACGCCTGCAGAGCAGCAAAGGCGGGCAGGATCGACTCATATGGAAGAAACTTGGAAGCAACCGCACCGAATTCCTGGGGGTGACTGAGAAGTCGAATCGCGTTCTCTAGCGCCGCAACAGCGTCATTCCAAAGTCGCTCAAAGTCCTCCGCATCGCGAACAAGGATCTCCTTGCGCCGCATCCCATCCGGATCGCGAACGGGCTTCTCGTGCCCGGGCAAGAGGAAGTAGAGGTGCTTCGGCGTGCAGACCGCCTGCCGCATGAGAGACATAACTTGCAGGACGTAGATATTCATGTGTTTCGCGTTGACGAATGCGAGTCGCTCTGCCGCCTCTCGCCACATGTGCTTGAGCTGGAGCCCCTTGGGCTTGAGCAGCGCGTTGATGAGGTCGAAGATATCGAGCCGTACGCCTTTGCTATTGAGCTGGGTGAAAATGTCGCAGACCTTATCGATCGGCAGATCTTCGTCGAGCTCGATATAGGAGATCTGATACTGCTGCATGAGCTCGGCCATATGCTGCCCGAATGCCCGCGCGTTCATGGCGTGCTGCCGCGCTTCCTCTGCCTCGGCTAGCTGGCTGGACTCCTGTGCCTTAGCCGCTCGGTTCTGCCAATATTGCTCGTAACCTTGCAGCCAGTTAGGCAGCTCGAATCCACCAGCCCCCATGACGGCGCAAGGGAAAATGTGCTCGGCAAACTGTGTTTCCCGATCCGCAAAGAACTTCTCAAGTCGTTCCGAGCTGAAGTCGTACTCGTAGTCGTACACGAACGCTTCATCGTACTGTTCCGTCATGAAGCGGTCGACCCGCACCCAAAAGAGCGCCCGACCCTTGCGGTTCGGGTATGGCTTTCTTGGCGCGACAAAGGCGTAATGCATCGCGGTCAGGCGCTGCTGGCCGTCGAGCACGATGCTGTGAGGCCGCGACGTGCCCTCGAAACCGTAAATCGGCTCACACGAGAGGGCGGCAAACGTCTCCTTCTTGCCTCTCCAGAGCAGCAAGCTGCCAATGTAGTAGTCCAGGAAGATCGACCGTATGAGATCGCGAATATCCCAGGGGTCCCACTCGAACTCGCGTTGGAAGTCGGGGATGACGTACCGGCCTTCACGCAACCAACTTATCAGCGTTCCCAGATTGGTGTGATCGGGGTTCTGAGCGCTCTTCATCGCGAACGTTCCCATATGAGGCGCGGGTGTGCTGGTCACGGCTCCGGCGCCAGCGACCTGCGCGATCCCCGCGAACCGGTCATGCGCCGCCAGGCAGAGTCGCTTGATGCGAGGGTAGCGCAGGCGCGCCTCCGCCAGCAAGCGCTTGGGGTCATGCGCCGCCAGGCAGAGTCGCTTGATGCGAGAGCACGGCCCAATCACGCATGCGCCACCTGGCGCGTAAGCCAACGGCCGACCCGAAGTCTCGCCAACAACAAGCGACAGGCTCTCTCGGAGGAGAGAGCGCGTCTCAGTGTTGCACTGGCGGTTTGTCGAGCGGGATTCTATGCCGGAGCCGCGGGACTGTAAACCACGCAAATCGGATCGCACGGTTGGCTTAGATCCTCGAGATCGCTCAGGACGCGCTTCCCGTCGCGATCTGCGCCGCGAGATTCGCGGCGAACTGATTGGCTAGCTTCTTCGTCGTCGAGCGGACGATGGGCTGGCCCAGGCTCGCCAAGCGCCCGAGCATGTTCACGTCCATCTCGTACCGAATCCGCGTCGCCGGGCCCTCATCGAAAAGGTCGAGCGCCAGCGTGGTCCGGAACGCCCCCGCGAACGTCGTTGCCTCGCCGACCATCGTCGCCACCAGCCGGCTCGGCTCGACGACCTCCACCAGCTCGCACGTCGCGTTGGCGCGGATGGTCATGAACTGCACCTTGACGGCCAGTGTCGCGGTGAAATGCGTGTCGTCAACCTGGTGCAGGTCCTCGCAGCCGGGCAGGATGCGGCGCAGCCGCTCCGGATCGTTAATGGATGTCCAGACCTCGTTGATCGGTGCCTTGACGATCAGCTCGCCTTCGATCTTCACGCGATGTCCCCCTTGAGTACGTGCGCGGCCGCGGCTCCCATCGCCACGGAGTGCGCATGGTCGATCGACGGCGCGACAACCGTGCCGATCGCAAAGACGCCCGCCAGACTGGTCTCGTACCGATCATCAACCACGACGCGCCCCCGGTCATCGGTGGCGACGCCGCTCGCGTGCAGCCAGTGCGTGTTTGGCATCAGGTCAACCGCGTAGACGAGCGTGTCCGCCGGCAGCGAATGCTCGGTACCGTCCCGACGCAGGACGACCTGCTCCAGGCGCGCGTATCCCTGCACCGCGACGAGCTCGCTCGGAGACTCCACGGTGACGGGAGCGAGGTCCTTGGACGAAACCTCAGAGCTAGGTGGGGGAACGAGGACGGTCTCGATGCCAGCCGTCGCCATTCGGAGAGCGGTGACGACGGCCAGCTTTGAAGCGCCGTAGACGACGGCGCGCCGGCCTGGCAGGAGTCCGTTGGCGAGCGCCTGATGGACGAAGATTGGCGTGACGACGCCAGCGGGGCGGGGACCGGAGATTTGGTCGTGCTCCCTGGGGGTCTCGAGTCCGCCGCTCGCGAGCACGACGCGCTTCGCGCTTACCCGCGTCGTGCCGCCCGCTCCCCGGGTGAGGATGACGTGCGGATCATCGCGATTCATGGCCGGCAGCAGACCGACGGCGGTCGTTCCGCATCGAATCTCGGCCCGGCCTGACGCTGCATCCGCGAGGAGCTGGCTCGCCTCCTCGAACTCTTCGGCGGGCAAGGCGTGCCGCAGGAGTCCCCCAACAGCGTCCCCATACTCGAGCGCCAAAATGGATCCATCTGCCCCGATTCGCTCCCACTCCCGCAGGAAGCTGAGGCCGGATAGCCCGGCGCCAATAACGACGACGTCATACAGGTCTGTCATGCTGCTTACTCGCTCGTCACAGCCAGCTCAGCCGCGCGCGCCCCACCACGTCGGGTCTCGCCTGCCGAGCCATCGCCATCGGGACCATCAACGAAAAGGCGAGAGCCGGCGACGTGCTTCTCGAGGGAAAGCGGGTCGCGGCCAAGGTGCTTGGCGAACAGCTCGGCGATGCGCACCGCGCAGATATTCCCCTGGCAATCACCGAGCATCGCCCCAGTCCGCCGCTTGAGCCCGTCGAGGGATCGCGGCGGGAGCGGGGATCGCATGGCAGCCAGGATCTCGCCCTTGGTGATGGACCGGCACAGGCAGACGACCTCGCCCTCGTCGGCGTGCTCCTCGGAGAGCGCCTCAGGCAGCGCGGCGTGGAAGACCGTCCGCTGGCTCAGGCCGAGCGTGTCGCGCACGAGGCTGGCGGCGTACCGGCCGATCGCCGGGGAAGCGGAGAGTCCGGTCGAGCGAATGCCGGCGACGTGGATCAGGTTTCGGCTCACCTTGGAGGGGCCGATGATGTACTCGCCAGTGCTGCTGACCGCCCGCAGGCCGGCAAACTGCCGGATGCTCGAGGCCGTCGCCGCGCCGGGAACGAGCTTCGCCGCTCCGTCACGCACCCTGCGCAAACCGTCGGGGGTGGTCCCGAGGTCGCGCTTGTCCTCAATGTCGTCAGCGGTCGGGCCGAGGAGCGTCCCGCCAAAGACGATCGGCGTCACCAGGATGCCCTTTGAGATTTTCGTCGGCACCGGCAGGATGATTTGGGAGACGTTGAGCTCATCTTCGGTGATGATGAACTCGCCCTTGCGCGGCGTGAGGCGGAACGAGTCGTCGCCGGCGAGTCGCGCCACCTCGTCCGCCCAGAGGCCGCCGGCGTTGACGACGACCTTGGCTTCGATGGTTAGCCCCGCGCTCGTCCGGAGCGTGATCTTCGACGGTTCGATGTCAATCGCGACGACTTCCTGCCCGAGGAACGCTTCCGCGCCGTTGCGCACCGCGCTTTCCGCGTAGGCGCGGGTCGTCCAGAATGGGTCAATGACGCCCTCACCCTCGATCAGGACGCCCTCGCGCGCCCTCTCCGTGACATACGGCGCCATGTCCCGAACTTCCTCGCCAGTCAGTCGCTGAAGCTCGACGCCGTTCTTTTCCGCTTTCGGAATGACCTCCTCGTGCAGCGCGGCTTGCTCCGTGTCGTCCGTGGCGACCATTACCGCGCCGGTCTGCAGGTAGGGGATATTGAGGTCGGTGATAACATCCGGCCAGAGCTCGCGGGCCTCAGCGAGCAGGCGCGCTTCCAACGTGCCCGGTGGCGCATCGAAGCCAGTGTGAACGATGGCGCTGTTCGCCTTGCTCGTTCCCTCGCAGATGTCGGGATGGCGCTCAATCAGCGCGAGACTCGCGTCGTACCGCGACAATTCCCGGAGGATCGAACAGCCGACTACCCCGCCACCTATCACCACCACGTCGACGGTACGGCTT
>Ga0207873_1002737_pt1 | contig 13884 bp, 16 predicted proteins | sample BGWIniCompost_FD_187373 | JGI IMG/M metagenome (GOLD analysis project Ga0207873, IMG submission 187373) | Cellulose adapted compost microbial communities from Newby Island Compost Facility, Milpitas, CA, USA - BGW Initial Compost (SPAdes)... ... | reverse complement strand
CCCCCGCCTGCACGGCACCCTGCTCGACCTTCCGGGCGTCGTGGAGAACGCCGACCCGCGGCTGCGCGAGGGCGGCGCGCTCGCCGACCGCGTCCAGGTCATCGCGGGGGACTGCCGCGAGACCATCCCGGTCACGGCCGACGTCTACATCATCAAGAACGTGCTGGAGTGGGACGACGACAGCACCCGCCGGGCCCTGGCCAACGTCCGCGCCGCGGCACGCCCCGGCGCCCGTGTCATCGTCATCGAGAACCTCGTCGACGACACCCCGTCGATGCGGTTCACCACCGCGATGGACCTGCTGCTCCTGCTCAACGTGGGCGGGGCCAAGCACACCCGGCAGTCCATGACCGACCGGCTCACCGACGCCGGCCTGGTCATCGGCGAGATCACCCCCGTCAACGCCTATCTGCACGCCTTCGAGTGCACTGTCCCGGGGTGACGGCGGGCTCCGGCTGACGGACGCCCCGCCACCGGCCCGCTGAACGCACACCGAGGCCGCCGGCTCGCGCGCACGACGCGGAACCGGCGGCCTCGGCCCAGATGCGCCCGCCTCACGAGGAGGCGTCGCGGTCCCAGCGGTAGAAGCACTGGGCCATGGCGTCCTTCGGGGAACGCCAGGTCGCGGGGTCGTAGGCGCTCACGAACGCCTCCAACCGTTCACTGATGCCGCGGAACTCCGGGTGACCCGCCACCTTGGCGATGGCCGGTCCCGGGTCCCGCTCCGCCTCGATGAGGTGCAGGTACACGTCGTCCCCGAACTGGAAGAGCCTGCGCCGCGTCACCCCGACCAGGTGAGGCAGCTCACCGCGGTCGGAGTCGGCGAAGATGTCGGCGATCTGCGGCGCCGACCCGGGCTTCATCCGGGCGACGATCAGGGCGTGGTGCATGCGCTGTGTCCCTTCCCTGGGCGCGCGGTCAGCGGGTGGACGCGACCGAGGCGCTCTCGCGCTCCCGGGCGGCCTGCTCGATGCGGTCCCGGATCAGGGCCATCTGGACGCGCGAGTTGCGGTTGATGTTGTCCGTCATCCACTCGTCGTCCACCGGCGCGTCCGGCTTCATCGCGAAGTCCTGCGTCCACTTCATCCGGACCCCGCCGGGCAGCTCCGTGTACTCCCACAGGATGTCCATGTGGGCGAACGGACCGGTCTCCACGCGGCGCGCCTTCACCCGGCGCGCGGCGCGGTCCGGGGTGCGCTCGGAGACCCAGCTCCACACCTTGCCGTTCTCGTCCGGGTGCATGGTGAGACGGAAGGTGGTGGTGTCGCCCTCCCGCGAGAGCACCTCGACCGAGGCGTACTCGCTGAACAGGTTCGGCCAGTTCTCCAGATCGTTGGTCATCTCCCAGACCAGGTCGAAGGGAGCGTCGATGGTGATGCTGTTCTCGGTGTGTCCGGCCACTTTCAGGCTCCAGCCTTGAGGGTGCTGTTGACGAGGTCGAGGAACTCCTGGGGCGTCTTGCAGCGCTCCGAGTCGGGGGGAAGGGACCGGCCGTACCGGTTCTCCAGCTCGCCGACGATGCCGAGCAGGCCGAGCGAGTCCAGACCGAAGGAGTCGAACGGCGACTCGGCCGACTGCCTGAGCTCCTGCGGGTCGACGGTGATGCCGGCCGCCTTCTTCATCAGAGCGGCCAGCTCGTCGAAGGTCACTTCCGTGGTGATCATGGGATCTGCTCCTTCCCCGCCCGGTCCTACCGGGCGGATTCGCCACCGCGGCGCACGACCAGCGCCGCGTTGGAGCCCATCAGTCCCCGGCTGAGGACCAGGGCCGTGCGCAGCTCGGCGGGGCGAGCGCGCTCCGTCACCAGATCGAGGTCGTGGCAGACGTCGAACACGTTCGGCGTGGGCGGCACCTGACCGTGTTCCATGGCGAGCACCGCGGCCACCGTGTCCAGCACCGGCGCCGCGCAGTAGGCGCGCCCGATGCCGGTCTTCGGCGCGGTGACCGGCACCCGCCGGCCGTGCCCGCCGAGCGCGTCGCCGATCGCCTGAGCCTCGGCGCGGTCCGCCTCCGGCACGCCCATCGCGTCCGCGAACACCACGTCGATGTCCTCCGGCGCGCAGCCCGCCTCGTCGAGGGCCCCGCGGATCGCACGGGCCAGCCCTTCACGCGAGTCGGCCCAGCGGGCGGCGCTGGTGAAGGTGGCGGCGTGCCCGGCGAGCGTGGCCCGCACCGGCACCCCGCGCTCGACGGCCTTGCGCTCGTCCTCGACGACCAGCAGCGCACCGCCCTCCGCGGGCACGAAACCGCAGGCGGAGGAGGTGAACGGGCGGTAGGCGCGGTCCGGTTCGGCGACGGTGCTCAGCTCGGGGTAGCCGAGCTGGCACACCATCGAGTACGGGGCGAGGGGCGCCTCCGCCGCACCGGCCAGCATGGTGCCGGTGCCGCGGCGCACCGCGCGCGCCGCGTGCGCGAGGGAGTCCAGGCCGCCCGCCTCGTCGCTGGCCACCACCCCGCACGGCCCCTTGAAGCCGCCCCGGATGGAGATCTGGCCGGTGCTCGCCGCGTAGAACCAGGCGATCGACTGGTAGGGGCCCACGAACTTCGATCCCTGGCCCCACAGCTTCTGCAGCTCCCGCTGGCCGAACTCGCCGCCGCCGCTGCCCGCGGCGGTGACCACACCGACGGAGAAGGGCTCGGCCGGGGCGCCGCCGCCGAGGCCGGCGTCGTCCAGCGCGAGCGCGGCGGCGGCCATGGCGAAGTGGCTGAACCGGTCGGTCTGCACCAGGAACCGGTCCTCGATGAGCGCCGACGGGTCAAAACCCTGCACCTCGCCCGCCACCTGGAGCGGCATGTGCCCGCAGCCCTCGCGGGTGATGCGGTCCAGCACGCTGAGACCTTCGCGCACGGACTTCCAGTACGCGTCCGTGCGCTGTCCGTTGGGCGCGACCACCCCGATCCCGGTGATGGCGGCGCGCCCGGAGCGCTGAGTGCTCATGGTGTCCTCCCGCCCGGCCCGCTGAGCAGCACCGCGGACTGGAAGCCGCCGAAGCCGCTGCCGACGGAGAGCACATGCTCGAGCTTCCGGGGGCGGGCGGTGCGCGGCACGTAGTCCAGGTCGCACTCCGGGTCGGGGGTCTCGTAGTTCGCCGTCGGCGGCACCACCTGGTGCTTCATGGCGAGGACGCACGCGACCACCTCGATCGCGCCGATCGCGCCCAGCGAGTGCCCCACCATCGACTTGATGGAGCTCATGGGCGTGTCGTAGGCGTGCGCGCCCAGTGACCGCTTCACCGCGGCCGTCTCGTGCCGGTCGTTCTGCCGGGTGCCCGAGCCGTGCGCGTTGACGTAGTCGATCCGCGTGGGGTCGATCCCGGCCTGCTCGAGCGTGGTGTCGATCGCCCGGGCCATCTCCAGCCCCTCGCTGGTCAGCCCGGTCATGTGGTAGGCGTTGCCGTAGGTGGCGTAGCCGCTGAGCTCGCAGTAGATCTCGGCCCCTCGGGCCCGCGCGTGCTCGTACTCCTCCAGGACCAGCACGGCCGCTCCCTCACCCATCACGAAACCGTCGCGGTGGGCGTCGAAGGGGCGGGAGGCGTGCTCGGGGTCGTCGTTGTTCGGCGACGTCGCCTTGATGGCGTCGAAGCACGCCATGGTGATCGGGGATATCGGCGAGTCCGAGGCGCCCGCGATGCACACGTCGGCCCGGCCCTCGGCGATGGTGTGGAAGGCGTAGCCGACCGCGTCCAGACCAGAGGTGCAGCCGGTGGAGACCGTCTGCACCGGGCCCTTGGCGCCGAACTGCTCGGCGACCGTCGAGGCGAGCGTGCTCGGCGAGAACGCCAGATGCAGCTTCGGGTCCGCCTTCTCGTGGTCCACGTCCCAGCGCCGGCCGTGCTCGCTGACCAGGACGTAGTCGTGCTCGAGGCGGGTGGTGCCGCCGACCGCGCTGCCCAGCGACACCGCGGTGCGCCAGGGGTCCTCGGCGGCGGTGTCGATCCCCGAGTCGCGCACCGCCTCGCGGGCCGCCACCACGGCGAACTGGATGTACCGGTCCGCGTGCTGGCACAGCTCGGCGTCCAGGCCGTGCTCGAAGGGGTCGAAGTCGCACTCGGCGGCTATGCGCGAGCGCAGTCCGGCCGGGTCGAACAGGGTGATGCCGCGGGTGGCGGTGCGGCCGGCCGAGAGCAGGTCCCAGAAGGCCGTCGCCCCGATGCCGCCGGGAGCGACCACACCGACACCGGTGACGGCCACTCGGCGGGTCATTTTATGGCCCCGCTCGGCTCGGACGGCCGGCCGTGCTCCGGCCCGCCGACCGTCAGTTGCGGGCCCGCCTCGGCGCTCTCGTTCTCCTCGGTGTCCACGTGGCCGAGGCTCGGATGCGGGGCCAGCGGACCGAGGTGGAACACCATCCGGGCCTCGGTGTCGCCGACGTTGCGGAAGCGGTGCCGCATGTCGACGGGGATCATCAGACCCTGGTCGGCGCGGAGGGCGAACGGCTCGCCGTCCAGGTCGACCTCGAGCTGCCCGTTCACCACGAACACGAACTCCTCGGAGTACGGGTGGTAGTGCTCGGCGATCCGCTCACCGGGCTGGATGATCGCCAGACCCATGAAGCCGCTGGTGGAGCCCACCGTGGCCGGGGTGAGCAGGGTCCTGAGGTCACCTCCGCGCCGTCGGTTGGGTTCCGTCTCGCTCAGGTCCACGATGCGTGGCTGCTGCTTGGACATGGTTGATACCTCCGGGTGTGCCGGTGACGTCCGGGCGCCGCGAAGGCCGCGGACGCCACCGCGGTCGGCCGTCAGGCCTCCGCCGAGCTGCGGTCGGTGACGGGCATCATGTCGGCGTGCGACAGGAGCCGGTTGAGGGTGCGCTCCGAGTCGAGGGAGCCCTCGACACCGATGGCGGCGCCGTCGAGCAGCCGCTGGAGCCCGGCGGCCCTGCCGGGGCCCTTGATGCCGAGAGCGGCCGGGATGTCGAGGTCCAGGTCGTGGGTGACGTCCACCAGGCGGACCACGATGTCGTCGCGCTGGAAGACGGTGCTGGCGTACACCGGGCTGTCCGGGTCCTCGGCCGCGGCCTCGTCCTGGTGGGCGAGGAACCGGGCCAGTTCCATGCCGTGGCCGGAGACGGCCGGGTAGTACAGCATGTGCCGGCGCAGTCCGGCGGGCTCCGGGCGGCCCTGCACCACGTGGTGCACCGCCGGGAGCGCGGCACGGGTGAAGAACACCCGCGCGGATTCGGGGTCGGTGAGGTCGCGGTCCTGCTCGAGGTACGGGTTGATGGCCTCCTCGACCGCCCGCACCTCCGGCTGGCGCGCCACATGGCGCAGCGCCGCCAGCAGGTCGCCCTCGACCTCCACGGCGCGCACGACCCGGTTGCCGTGCATGAACAGGGAGGTGCGGCGCAGCCGGGTGGTCTCGTCGACCTGCGCCCTGGGGGACTGGTAGCCGGCCAGCAGTTCGGCGACCTTGGACTCGGAACCGGGCTTGACGGTGAAGGTGAGCGCGTGGCGGGCCACCCCGTCGCCGACCCGGACCGCGGCCTGCAGGCCGTCCCGCGCCCGTTCGGGGGTGAGGGGCTGGTCGGGGCGTGTCTCGCGCAGGATGCTGTAGCGCATCGAGCGGGTGTCCCGGACGCAGTTGTGCATCGGCCGGACGGTCTCCACGTGCTCCTCGCTGTTCACCCAGGCGAGGAACGGCGGGGCGCTCTCCCACTCGCTGGTGATCAGCCACTGCGAGGGGTTCTCGATCGACTGGCAGAGCTGGTCACTGATGTGACCGGGGACGGACGCGACCTTGTTGCGCATGTGCTCGTATGCCTCGAGGAACTCCTCCTGAGCCCCCTCGTAGAGGTCGAGCAGCAGGATCACCCGCAGCCGCGAGCCGTCGAAGGCCGACTGGGATATGCGTCCCGACATGGTCATCCGGCGCACCTCTCCTCATTCTCATGGAAGTCCGTGCACAAGTCCTTTGCGGATGTGCGTCACGGAAGGTCAGGAACGACCGCGGTGCCCGAAAGGCCGGGGTCGCCATGTACCGATGGTCGGCGGGCCCCGCGGGGTGCGCGAGCGCCGCGGGGCGAGTGGGTGAACCGTGTGCCAACCGGGTGCCGCCCCGACACGAAGCGGCCCGCACCGGGCATGGAATGTGCGTCCCTTCCCACAGCTGGTCGCGCGCGACGCTGGAGGCGTTTCAATGAACCGAGTGGAAGAGGCCGGCGGCGCTCACCGCACGCCCGTGCTCATCGTCGGCGGCTCACTGGTGGGCCTGTCCATGTCCCTGTTCCTGGGACGTCTCGGCGTGCCGCACATCCTGGTGGAGCGGCACGCGGGCACCTCGATCCACCCACGTGGGCGCGGCAACAACGTGCGCACCATGGAGGTGTTCCGGACGGCCGGCGTCGAGGGACGCATCCGCCGGGCGGCCGGCGTGCTGGCGGACAACCACGGCATTCTGCAGACGCCGGCCCTGGTGGGCGACGCGGGGGAGTGGCTGTTCCGGGAGATCGATCCCGGCGGCGGGCTCGCCCGGTTCAGCCCCACCACCTGGTGCCTGTGCAGCCAGAACGACCTGGAGCCGGTGCTCCTGGCGAGCGCCCGCGAACTCGGCGGCGACCTGAGGTTCGCCACCGAGATGATGTCCTTCGAGCAGGACGCCGACGGGGTGACGGCGCTGGTCAAGAGCCGGGAGACCGGCGAGCACACCACCATCCGCGCCGACTACCTGGTCGCCGCCGACGGTCCTCGCAGCCCCGTGCGGGAGCGGCTCGGCATCGGCCAGACCGGCCCCGGTGACCTCTTCCACAACGTCAGCGTCACCTTCACCTCGCAGGACCTGGCCGACGTCGTCGGCGACCGCCGGTTCATCGTCTGCTACCTGACCAACCCGGAGGCCGACGGGGCGCTGCTGCCGGTGGACAACCGGCGGCACTGGGTGTTCCACGCGCCCTGGCACCCCGAACGCGGCGAGCTGCTGGAGGAGTTCACCGACGAGCGGTGCGCCGATCACATCCGGCGGGCGGTCGGGGTGCCCGATCTGGACGTCACCATCACCGGCCGGGCAGCCTGGCACGCCGCCGAACGGGTCGCCGAGCGCTACGCCGACGGCAGGGTCTTCCTGGCCGGCGACTCCGCCCACGAGATGTCGCCCACCGGGGCGTTCGGCTCCAACACCGGCATCCAGGACGCGCACAACCTCGCCTGGAAGCTGTCCGCCGTGCTGGGCGGCTGGGCCGGTCCCGGACTGCTCGCCACCTACGACACCGAGCGCCGACCGGTCGCCGAGGCGACCAGCGCCCGCGCCTCCACCCGCTCCGTCGAGCACAGCCACCCCGGCTACACCCCCGCCGAAGGCGCGGGCAGGCGCGGCGCGCGGGGCGGCATCCTCAACGTGGCCCTCGGCTACCGCTATCCGCGCGGCGCGGTGCTCGGCACCGACCCGGCGTCCCCCGTCGTCCCCGACGCGCTGGTCCTCGACGGGGCTCCGGGCAGCCGGGCCCCGCACCTGTGGCTGGGACGGGCCGGCGAGCGGATCTCCACCCTCGACCTGTACGAGCGGCACCCGGTGCTGCTCAGCTCCGCGGACGCGGGCTTCGCCTGGCACACCGCGGCCCAGCAGGTGGCCAAGGAGCTGAACGCGCCGCTGGACTCCCACCGCATCGGACACGGGGCCGAGGCGGACCTGGTGCCCGAGGGCGGCCAGGACTGGGCGCGGGCCCACGGGGTCGGCGAGGACGGCGCGGTCCTGGTCCGCCCCGACGGCTTCGTCGCCTGGCGGGCGGAGCACCGCACCCCCGATCCGCTGCGGACCCTGCGCGAGGCGGTGCAGGCGATCCTGGCGCGGGGCTGACCCGGTCCCGGCACGCGCGAACGAGCGGCACACGTGGTGCCGCTCGTTCGCGCGGGTGTGATGGGGCGGAGTGCCCCGCCGGGCCACCGGAAGAGGTCCGGCAGTGTCCGGCAGGGGGGTCAGGCCGTGCCGATCCGGCCCAGCCGTCCGCGTTCCGCCTTGTCCCGGTACTGCTCGAACACCTGGACCGGGTCCCCCTCCACCTGCCAGGGCCACGCGGTGACCGTGCCCTGCAGCACCTGGAACACCGGGTGCGCGTCCGCGGCCCGCCCCGCCGCGCACAGCGCGTAGGCCAGCATGTTGAGGTCGGCCGGCGCGCCCGCGTGCTGGAAGAAGCCCGGCTTGGGCCACAGTGCGGCGGCCTGCTCGAGTGCGGCGGCCGGCCGGCCGCCGGACCACAGCTGACCGGCCGTCATGGCCCGTACCCCGCCCTGGACCAGCAGGCCCTGGTACTGCCGCACCGCGGCCGTCAGCTCGACGGCGGCGCACGGGGCGTTGGCCGGTATGTACTCGCGGACCACGTCCAGGAAGTCCAGGACGGCCGCACTGGATCCGCCCTCCTCCGGCGAGAGGTAGGCGAGCATCTGCAGATACGCCTCGCGGTGCCAGCGGTCGCGGGCAGTGGCCTCCCGCCAGATGGCGTTCACCTCCCGCTGCGCGTACCGCTCGAGCCGCGCCACGCCGAGCAGCGTCACCCAGGGCAGCGGATCCGCGGGGTCCAGTTCGCTCGCCCTGCGGCAGTCCTGCACCACCTGCCGCACGTCCCGCAGCTGCCGCTCGCGCAGTCCCCGCACCAGGGCGACCCTGCTGTGGAACACCAGCGCGTCGGCGTCGTCCGGCTCCTGGTCCACCCAGGCCGAGGAGATCGCCGTGTCGGCGGTCACCTCGGCCAGGACGGACACCCGGTGTTCGCGCCGGTCCCAGTCGGCGCCGGTCTGCTCCAGCACGGTGGAGACGATGGCCACGTCCACCGCCCGGCTGTCGCCGCCCCGTTTGCTCAACTGCCGCAGGACGCGCGCGAGGACGGCGTCGTCGAGCCCGGGGACGATACGGGGACGCTTGGCGGTACGACTGCTGAAGAGGGGCATGCCCGCAGACTAGGAACCCTTCGGGACCGGGCAACCCATAGCGGACGATCGTTACCGATCTGCCCCTCTTACCGGCGGTAGTGCCGCCTGGGGCACCGTCAGGGCGCGGGGGCCGGGTAGGTCGGGTACTCCACCCCGGAGACGTACTGCACGACCCGGACGACCTGGCAGGAGTAGCCGAACTCGTTGTCGTACCAGAGGTAGAGGATGGCGTTGTCGCCGTCGACCTTCAGCGCTCCGGCGTCCACGATCGACGCGTGGCGGGAACCGATGAAGTCGCTGGAGACCGCGTCGGGGGCGCTGATGAAGTCGATCTGGCGGCGCAGCGGCGAGGTCAGCGACACGTCCCGCAGGTAGTCGAGGACCTCCTGGCGGTCGGTCTCGCGGGCCAGCTGCAGGTTGAGGATGGCGATCGAGACGTCCGGGACCGGGACGCGGATCGAGCTGCCGGTGATCTTCGCCTTGAGGTCGGGCAGCGCCTTGGCGACGGCGGAGGCGGCGCCGGTCTCGGTGATGACCATGTTGAGCGGCGCGCTGCGGCCGCGGCGCTCGGACTTGTGGTAGTTGTCCAGCAGGTTCTGGTCGTTGGTGAACGAGTGGACGGTCTCCACGTGTCCGCGCAGCACGCCGAACTCGTCGTCCATCGCCTTCAGCGGCGGGACGATGGCGTTGGTGGTGCAGGAGGCGCAGGACAGGATCTGCTCGTCCGGCTTGATGGTGTCGTGGTTGACGCCGTGGACGATGTTGGGGACGTCGCCCTTGCCCGGCGCGGTCAGCACCACCTTGTCGATGCCGGGGCGCAGGTGCTGGGACAGGCCCTCGCGGTCGCGCCACTTGCCGGTGTTGTCGATGAGGATGGCGTTCTTGATGCCGTACGCCGTGTAGTCGACCTTCTTCGGGTCGTCGGCGTAGATCACCTTGATCTCGTTGCCGTTGGCGACGATGGTGCTGTTCGCCTCGTCGACGGTGATGGTGCCCTGGAACTGGCCGTGGATGGAGTCACGGCGCAGCAGCGAGGCCCGCTTGACGATGTCCTGCTCGCCGCCGCCGCGGACCACGATGGCGCGCAGCCGCAGCCCGTTGCCCGAGCCGGCCTTCTCGATCAGCAGCCGGGCGACGAGCCGGCCGATGCGGCCGAAGCCGTAGAGGACGACGTCACGGCCCTCGCCGCGCTCGATCTTGTTGGCGCCGGTGGCGCCTGCGACCGCCTCGGCGGTGAACGCCTCGACGGACAGCCCGCGGTCGTCGGTGTTGTAGGTCGCGGCGAGCATGCCGATGTCGATCTGGGACGGGCCGAGGTCGAGCGTGGTGAGCGCCTGGAGGAACGGCAGCGTCTCGGTGACCGAGAGCTCCCGGCCGGTGATCTGCCGGGCGAAACGATGGGCCTTGAGGATGCTGACCACCGACTTGTTCACCAAGGAGCGGCTGTGCAGCAGGACGGTGACGTCCCGCTCGCGGTGCAGCTTCCCGATGATCGGGATCATCGACTCCGCGATCTCCTCGCGGTGCTTCCAATTGGTGAACGAGTCTTCGTTGACAGTCACTGGATCATCTTTCGAGCTAGACGGCGCTCATATGATAGCCATGCACCCACCGGGGTCCCGCGGGGGTCCCTCCCCGGCCGGCGAACGGGCCGGCGGACCCTCGGCGACTCATCGGGAAGCAGCAGGATTGCGCGCCGGGTGATCGGGTACGCGTGCAGCACCGTGCCCGGGACGGATCATGTCCCGGGCGGACCGCACAACCGCCGCAACCTGGGAAAACACCATGGAAACTCCCGCACCCGAGAACAATGCCCCGACGCCCGCCCAGCAGGCGCTGGACGCCCTCGCCGAGGACACCGAGAACGCGGCGGCTCTGGACGCCCTGGCCAACAGCGACGTCCTGATCCCCGTGCCCGACGACGCCGCCGACAACGAGGCCGCCGACCCCGGTGCGGTCGCCCTGCCGGTGCTGGAGCAGCCCGGCGGCGGACAGGTGGTGCCCGTCTTCACCTCGGAGCTGGAGATGGCCGGGCTGCTGCCCTTCGTCTCCCGCTACCGTCTGGTGCCGCTCGGCGCACTGGCCGCGCAGTGGCCGGCCGACGATCTGTCCCTGACCATCGACGGCAGCTCGGAACACCGTCTGACCCTCACCTCGGAGGGAGTACGCACCCTGCTGGCCCGCCCCCAGGGCTGACCGGACCCACGGCCGGCGCCATCAGGCCTCGTCGCCCAGTGCGCGGGCCAGGGCAGCGCGCTGCAGGGGGAGCACCTCCGCGTGCAGCGCGCGCCCCTTCGGCGTCACGGAGACATACACGCCGCGCCGGTCCTCCGCGCAGATGCTGCGGGTGACCAGGCCGTCCCTCTCCAGCCGCGCGATCAGCCGGGACAGCGCGCTCTGGCTCAGATGCACCCGGCCCACCAGGTTCTGCACCCGGCACTGATCGCCCTCCTCGGGCGCGGCGGCCACCAGCAGGTCCAGCACCTCGAAGTCCGAGGCGCCCAGCCCGTACGGGTGCAGCGCGCGGTCGATCTCGCCAAGGGTGCGGGCGTGGACCGCGAGGATCTCCCGCCACCGCTCCTCGAGCCGCGTGCCGGTGGTGTGCGCTGCCATGTTCGAACCGTAACACTCGTTGCACGTTGAATGAATGCGCATCGAGGCCGGTCCCTCCGGTCCTCGCGGACGCCGGCTGCTTCCCGCCTCAACCGTCTTGTCCGCCAGGGGAGTTGAGGACAATCTGGTGCTTCTCCCGGACAAGCTGACCGACTCGCGGGACGCGGAGGGCGCGGCTGCGGGACAGTGGAGGGGCCCGGAGAGAAGGACGCCCGGGCGGAGGTGGACGACATGCTCAAGGCCCCCGTCGGCACGACCCGCATGCACATCCTGGCCTGGCTGCGAGAGCCCGCCCTCGCCGAGACCGGCGCCACCGCGGAGGGCGTCGCCGCCCGCTTCGGACTCCCACGCCCGGTCGCCCTCACCCACCTCCGCCTGCTCACCGCCATCGGCCTGCTGCACGCCACCCCGCTCGGCGGCCGCGTGTACTACCGGTGCGACGAGGTCCGCATCGCCGACGTGGCGCGCCGGTTCGAGAAGGGCTGGTAGAGGGGCGGGGGCCGGCGCCTGCCGCCGCGGCCGGGCTCCGCGCTACCCTGGCTCACGACCGCGGGCGTGCCGCCCGCGGCACGGCGGTGGGGCCCGCCGTACCCGAACCGCGGCACGACCGCCGCCGACGGTCCCTGCTTGCCACAGCGTGCGCCCGGTCGTCCGGGCCGCCCCGCGAGTAGGAGACGTACCAGCGTGACCCTCCCGAAGACCCGGGCCCGGCCGACCCGCACCGCGGGCTTTCTCCAGGGGCGGGTCGTGGCCGCCGTCGCCCTCGGCGGGGGAGCGGGGGCAGCCGCGCGCCACGCGGCCGCCGTGCACTGGCCGACGCCGGCCCACGGATTCCCCTGGACCACCTTGGTGGTCAACGTCGCCGGGTGCGCACTGATCGGCCTGCTGACGGTGCTCCTCACCGAGGCCCGCCGGACCCCTCACCCCCTGCTCCGCCCGTTCCTCGCCACCGGCGTCCTCGGCGGCTTCACCACCTTCTCCACCTACACGACGGACATCGCCGGGCTCCTCGCCGAAGGACACGCCCGCACCGCGCTCGCCTGCCTCGTCGTGACCCCGCTCGCCGCCCTCACCGCCGTGTGGCTCGCGGCGCGGGCGACCCGGGGGCTGCTCAGGGGGCGCGCATGAGCTGGCTGCTCGTCGTCACCGGCGCCATGATCGGCGCCCCGCTGCGCTACCTCGCCGACCGCGCCGTGCAGGCCCGGCACACCTCCGGCTTCCCCTGGGGCACCTTCACCGTCAACGTCGCAGGCAGCCTCGTGCTCGGGCTGCTCACCGGCGCGGTGATCGCGGGCGCCGCGGGCTCCCGGCTCGCGCTGCTGCTCGGGACCGGGCTGTGCGGGGCGCTCACCACGTACTCGACCTTCTCCTGGGAGACCCTGCGGCTGATCGAGACCGGCGCCCGGGGCCGGGCGGCCGCCAACGTGGCCGGAAGCGTGCTGGCCGGTCTCGGCGCCGCCTGCGCAGGCCTCGCCCTGGCGCGGGGGATCTGGCCCTGAGCGGTCCCGATTGACAGCGGCAGCCCCGCCACCGCACCATCGCTCCGTGAACCTGTCAGACAGCCAGACAGGTGGGGTGCCCGGACCGCGCCGCATCAGCGCGCTGGAGGCGGTGCTCGCCCACCTGCGCGGTGCCATCGAACGCGGCGAGTACGCCATCGGCGACAAGCTCCCCTCCGAGGCGGAGCTCTGCCGCACCCTCGAGGTCTCCCGGCCCGTGCTGCGCGAGGCGCTGCGGGCCCTGCAGACCATGGGCCTGACGGTGTCCCGCACCGGCAGGGGCACCTTCGTGGTCGCCGACGCCGTGGCCGGCCCCACCTTCGGCGACTACTCGGCGGGGGACCTCCTCGAGGTGCGCCGCCACGTGGAGATCCCGGTCGCCGGCTACGCCGCCCTGCGCCGCACCCAGGACGACCTGGACCGGCTCACCGGCCTGCTGGACCGCATGGAACGGGAGACGGACACCGCGGCCTGGGTCGCCATGGACACCCGCTTCCACCTGGCCGTGGCCGAGGCGTCCCAGAACCCGGTGTTCCGCCGGGTCATCGAGGAGCTGCGGGACGCACTGGCCCGCCAGTCCGCGTTCCTCAACGAGCTGGGCGGACGCCGTGAGCAGTCCGACCGTGAGCACCGGGCCGTCGTCGAGGCCCTGATCGCCGGGTCCGAGCACCGGGCGGCCGACGCCATGACCCACCATCTCGACCGCGTCGAGAGCACCCTCGCCGACATCGTGCGCCGCGCGCGCCCGGTGCCGTCCCGACCCACGAGCAGCAGGCAGTGATGCGCCACAGCACCCTCCCCGCGGACGCACCCCCGGTCCGCGAGCCCCGCCACGCCCCCGTCGCCCACCTCGTCCGCGGCGGCCTGGTGGAGGGCGTCCACTACGGCTCCGTCGTCGTCCTCGGCCCCGGCGGC
>Ga0207873_1002735_pt1 | contig 13891 bp, 18 predicted proteins | sample BGWIniCompost_FD_187373 | JGI IMG/M metagenome (GOLD analysis project Ga0207873, IMG submission 187373) | Cellulose adapted compost microbial communities from Newby Island Compost Facility, Milpitas, CA, USA - BGW Initial Compost (SPAdes)... ... | reverse complement strand
CCCCCCCCCCCCCCCCCCCCGCCGTTACCGGGGGGTTCGCCGGTGCGGTGAGCACCACCGGCAAGCTGAACGCCGCCCTCCCCACCCTGTCGGGCGAGCTCGCCGGTGCGGCGAGCACGGCCGGCGGGCTCGACGCCGCGCTCCCCACCATTACTGGGGAGCTCGCCGGTGAGGCAACCGCTTCCGTCGAGCTGGACGCCGCGCTCCCCACCATTACTGGGGAGCTCGCCGGTGAGGCAACCGCCACCGGCGAGATCACCGCCACCCTCCCCGCGGCCGTGGCCGAGCTCGCCGCCCTGGTACCCGCCGTCGCCGAACTCGCCGCCCAGCTCCCCGCCGTCGCGGGCGCGCTCGAGGGTGCGAGCCACGCAGGCGGACCCGGGCACCTGGTCGTCACCCTCACGGCCGCCCAGCACGATGTGACCCTCGACGCCGCGGCCCACAGCATCACCACACGCGAGCCCGAGCTCGTCGTCACCCTCACCCCGTAGGAGGTGACCAGTGGAGGTCGGAGACACCCAGACCGTCACCCTCGAGGTGAACCCATCCGACGGCACGACCACCGCAACCCTCACGGTGATCGCCCCCGACGGGACGACGAGCACCCCGGGCCTGATCGCCAGCGCCGACCACTCCACCTGGGAGGCCCGGGTCGTCTACGACGCGCCGGGCACGTGGACGCTGCGGTGGGAGGTCACCGGCACCGGCGCCGGCGTGCAAACCACCCAGGTGCACGTCAACCCCGCCCTGCCGGTCACCAGACGCACATATGCGACCACGCAGGACTATGCGGCCTACCTGGGTGTCGCACCCCCGCCGGGTATTGATCTGCTACTCGCGCGGGCGAGCCTACTTGTCGACGAAGCCCTCCTGTCGGCCGTCTACCCGGTCGGCGAGGACGGCATGCCGGCCGACCCCGCGGTCGCCGCGGCGCTACGCGACGCCACGATCGAGCAGGCCGCCTACTGGGTGGCCACCGGCGAGGACGGCAGCGGGGCGACCGCCGAATACGCCAACGTCTCGATCGGGTCGGTCTCGCTGGGGCGTGCTCAGACCGGGGCGGGCGGCGGTGGCTCGGGCGCCGTCCGCCCCCTCGCCCCCGCCGCCGCGCTCATCCTGTCCCGCGCCGGGCTGCTCGGACACGCACCACAGGTGATCTAAATGGGCGCCATCCCGGCATTCCTGCTACGCCACCAGGTGACGATCGAGGTGCTCGAGGGCGAGGGCCCGTTCGGCCCGCTGTACAGCCCTCCGGTCGAGGCGCGGGCATTCGTTGACCAGCGCCGCCGCCTGGTGCGCTCGGCGACCGGCTCGGAGGTCGTCTCCGAGACCACCGTCTACCTGCCGCCCGGCACCACCTGCCCGCCCGGCAGCCGCGTCACCCTCCCATCCGGTGCCGTCTCGACCGTCATCACCACCTCGGTGCGAGACGGCGGCGGCCTGCCGACCCCGGACCACATCGAGGTGGCCCTCACCTAGCACGCAAGGGGTGGTGCCGATGCCGCAGCGAGCCCAGCTCCGCCTCAACACCAACCAGGTCAGCCGAGCCGAGCGCGCCGGCGCCGCCCGCGGCCTCCGCCTCGCCGCCGAACACCTCCTCGAGGTATCCAGGCAGCTCGTGCCGATCGAGGAAGGCACGCTCGAGCGCTCCGGCGTCGCATCAGTCGACGAGCGCGATTTGCGCGCGGCCGTCTCCTACGACACCCCGTACGCCGTCCGGCAGCATGAGGAGCTGACGTGGCGGCACGACGAGGGACGCCAGGCCAAATACCTTGAAGACCCGATGAATGGCGAGCGGCGCCGGATGGCCGACATTATCGCCGCCGAGATCCGCAGGAGCCTGAGATGACGCTACTAGAGGAAATCGCTCAGCTCTTGCATGATCTCGGCGTCGGCACCTACACCCCGAACACGGCGGGCGGAACCATATTTCTCACCGCGCTTCCCACCAGTCCCGACCGGTGTATGGCGGTCGCACGGTACGGCGCAGGCGAAGCGGACAGCCGTCTGCCATACGACGAGATCAGTATTCAGATCCGGTGCCGCGGCTCGGCCGTCGACGCCCGGCAGGCCGAACAGGACGCCCAAAACGTTTATGACGCCCTGCACGGACTGGAAAACCGGGAGCTTGCCGGCGGAACGTGGCTCGCCCTCGCCGTCGGCATCCAGTCCGGGCCTGTCTATATCGGCCGTGACCAAAACGGCCGGCACGAATACGTTGTGAATTTCCGAGCCGAAATTTCCCGGTCGACACCGAACAGGAGTGAATGATGGCCGTCAAGAAGATCCCGGCCAGGGACATTATTGTGCAGGTGCACGATGGGGAGACCCCCGGAACGTGGATGGACATCAAGGGCCTGACCACCGCCACCATCAATCCCGCCGAAAACGAGGAAGTCGTCGACGCGACGACCTTTGGGTCGGACGGCCATTACGAGCAGCTCGTCATGCAGCGCGGCGCCTCGATCACCCTGGAGGGCTTCAAGCTCCAGGATCCCGACACCGGCGACCTCGACCCCGGCCAGGAGCGGTGCGAGGAGCTCGCCACCGAGACCGGCGTCGCCTCCCTCGGCTCGATCCGCTTCCGCCACCCGGCGGACTCCGAATGGCGCATCTGGCCTGAGGCAACGTTTAGCGTGGGTGAGCAGGGCGGCGGCAACAACGACCTGACGAGCTGGTCGTGCACCATCGTCCGCTCCGGCGCCTCGACCACCGAGGCGGTGAGCAGCTGACATGACCACCGCACCCGAGCCAATTCCCCTCGAGGAGAGCGAGTCGTACGAGTCGTGGGACGATTTTTGGGCTGAGGTCGAGCGTCAGGAGGCCGCCGAGCGGGGGCGGGCGGCAACCACCGTCATTCGCGGCGTCCGCGTTCCTATCCCGCACGACCTGACGCTGCGGTTCACCCGAAAGGTCGAACAACTAAAAAACTCCTCGTCCGATGACGATATCCGGAGTCTACTTGTCGATCTTTTCGGTCAGGACGTTTTCGACCAGTGGGTCGAAAACGGGATGAAAAGCCGCGAGTTCCGGGTCGTGCTGCGGTGGGCCGTGGCCAACGCAAACGGCCGGCCCATGTCGTTCCGTGAGGCGTATAAGGCCGTGCGGGAGGACGAGGGAAAAGCCGCGACGACGACGAGCTCGACCCCGAACAGCGGCGAATCCGCAAACACTGGCTCCTCATCGAGGCAGATTTCCGCCGCGAGTACGGCCTCGCACCGCCGCAAATCGCAGACCTGACGTGGCGGCAATTCCTCACCCTGCTATATGGCCTGTCCCCAAACTCGCTGTACCGGCTCGTGACACGCAATGAGCCTGAGTTGGTCACGGGTGAGCAGGCCCGTGCACTCCTCGCCAATCTCTAGGGGGTGGTTTTGTGGCGCTCACCATTGGCGAGCTCACCGGGTTCATCAGCCTGAGTGACCGCGGTTTTTCGAGCGGGATTCAGGCGGCGGGCCGGGATTTGGGGCGCCTGCAAACCACAACCACCAGCACCACCGCCGATATCGAGCAGACGATTGAGGCGGCGTTCCGCGCGATTGCGGACGACATCGCAAACGGTGTTGATCCGAATCGTGCATTGGCCGAGCTGGATCGGCTCACCGGTGGTGTCAGGACGGCGATGGGCGAGATGGAGTCCGCCGCTCGCTCTGGCGCGTCCGGCGCCGCCTCCGCCATCGAGGCTGAACTGGGGTCCGTTGACGTTGATTCTGATCTGCGGTCGGCGGGCCGGTCGGCGGGCCGGGCGATGGTGGATGGGCTCGAGTCCGGCATGTCCGGTGCGCGTGAGGCGGGCCGGAAGGCCGGCGAGGACGCGGCCCAGGGTGTCGAGGCGGGCGGCCGTAGCGGCATGGGGAGTGTCGGCGGATCCCTCATCGGCGCCCTCAAAGCCGCTCCCTGGGCGGCTGCCGGCGCCGCGATCGCCGGCATTCTCGCTGACGCGATTGAAAAGGGGCTCGAGCGGGAACAGATCCTCACCAATTTGTCGATTCAGGTTGGCGCGTTCGGTGAGGAGTCGGAGCGGTTGGGTCGTATCGCCGGCGAAGCATACGCAAAGGGATACGGAGAATCACTCGAGGAAGTATCTCAGGCGCTCGCCCGGATCGTTCAGAATATCGACGGTGCTCGTGACGCGAGCGATGATGCGCTTGGTGCGATGACGCAGCAGGCGCTGACCGTGTCCAAGGCCATGGACGAGGATGTCGGGCGGACCATTGCCGCGGTCTCGTCCATGCTGAGGAATGACCTTTCCCCTAGCGCCGAGGACGCCTTCAACGTTCTGCTGCGTGGCCAGCAGGAAGGTGTGAACCGGGGCGAGGATCTGGCCGACACCTTCGCCGAATACAGCACGCATTTCCGTGACCTGGGCCTGTCCGCCGAGGATGCGCTCGGTCTGCTGAACCAGGGCCTTAAGGCCGGCGCCTGGAATTCGGACCAGGTAGCCGACGGTCTGAAAGAGCTCGACATTCGTGTAAAGGACCTGTCCGCGAAGGACGCGCTGAAAGAGCTCGGCCTGGATGCCGAGAAAATGGCGCAGGCGTTTTCTAAGGGCGGTCCGAAGGCCCGGGAGGCCCTTGATACGATTTTGGACCGGCTTCATAAGGTTGAGGATCCGGCGAGACGCTCCCAGCTCGCGGTTGAGCTGTTCGGCACGAAATCCGAGGATATGGCTCAGGCGCTGAGCGCGCTCGATTTGGATTCGGCCGCTAAGAGCATCGGGAATTTTGAAAACGCGGTCAAACAGGCGAACGACACGCTCGAGACCGCCACATCCACTCGGGTTGAGCAGTGGAAACGTAACTGGGATAACGCCATCTCGTGGGTTGGTGAGCAGCTCGGGCAGATGGCGGTGAATTTCCTGCCCGACCCTAGTGAACTGACCGAGGGTTGGGATGCGCTTTCCTCGTGGTTCACCGACACCGTCGGGCCGTTCTTCTCCGACCTGTGGAATGATGTCAGCAGTAAAACATCGGAGATTTGGGACGGAATCGTCAGCTGGTTGCAGGAAAAAGGCCAGGCCATTGTTGACTGGCTGAAAGACGTGCCGACGAAGGTTGGCCAGTTTTTCAGCGATGGATGGAAGAAAATCCAGACAGAGGCCGGTAACGCCTGGAATACAATCAAGCAGACGATTTCGCAGAAATTCCAGACGGCGATCGACTGGTTGAAGGAAGCGCCCGGCAAAATCGGCCAGTTCCTGTCCGACGGCTGGGCAAGACTCCGCGAGTCGGCCGGTCAGGCGTGGGAAAACATCAAAAAGACCATCACCGACAAGGTTCAGGCGGCGATCGACTGGCTGAAAGAATTCCCGGGCAAGGTCAAGTCGGCGCTCTCGGACGCGGCGTCATGGCTGGTTCAGGTTGGCCGTGACATGATCCAGGGCCTCATCAATGGGGTCAAGGAAATGGCGGGCCGCGTGGCTCAGGCGGCAAAGGACGTCGTTTCCGGCGCGATCAAGGCCGCCAAGGAGGCGCTGCGTATCAGCTCGCCTAGCCAGGTGGCACGGGATGAAATCGGCGCCCCGATCATGCAGGGTGTAGCCGAAGGCATCCTCCTGATGGAGCCAGAGGTCACCCAAATCACCTCGTCGGCTATCCTGAAATCAGTACAGACCGCCAAAAAGACGGCCGCAAAAGGCGAGTCCAAACCCGCCGGTCATCTCCTCGTCGAGCACATCATGAAGGGCGTCGAGGAGAAAGAGGCGGCACTTATTTCCGCGGTTAAAAAGGTGGCCACAAAGGCCGCCAAAACGGCCACGCAAGAGGTCGCCACGATCACCGCGAAATTGACGATGAAAACGCTGCCGGAAGAACCGGTGCTGCGTAGCGATCTCGTGGTTGGCCGGGCCGGCTGGACTGACACCCCCGCCACCAGCGCAGGTGTCACCGTCAACATCGCGTCCGCCGTCGTGCGTGAGGACGCTGACCTGGCGCGGATCGGCTCGCAGGTCGGCTACCAGGTGATGGCACGCGGGTAACCAAAAAGAAAAAGGGGGGGAGGGTGGGATGACGTCAATTCGAGGCTATACGGAGGCGGACCTCGCCCGGCTCCGCTCCGTGCAGGTGCGGCCGGCCGGGTGGACGTGGCGCACCAAAGACCAGGTCCGCGAGTACCGCGACGAGCAGGGCCGCCCGGTGAAAGTCGTCCGCGACCAGCTAGGAAATTTTGTCCGGCTGCGGTGGGACGGTCAGGACGTCAAGATCGTTGCGCCGCTTATCCGCGTGCGCACGGCTATTCAGGAGGTACGGTGACCACGGTTGCACGCAGGCTCCGCGAAACGTTGCAGCTGCTTGAGGACCTGGTGCCGATAAGTGAGGCACACGAGCAGGCCAAGCGCGAGTATGCGGCTGCGCTCGAATCGGGCGACCCGGCCCGAATCGCCGAGGCCAAAACCCGCAAGGACGAGGCGGCGCGGCGACTGCGCGAGACGCGTTTTTGGCTGCGCGGCGAAAACTGGGCACGAACGCTGTCCGATGTTCTCGCCGAGACGGAGCGTACCGGCGCTGCGCGGACAGCAGCGCAGGTGCGCGCCGAGCTCGAGCGGCTCGAGCAGCGTCTCGCCCCGATCCGGGACGCGCTTGCCGCGTTCGCTGAGACCCGAGAGGGGGATAACTGATATGGCGTCCGGCCTGTATGCGGCGACCTTTCAGGACGTTTTGGACACCACCCAGCTCGCCTTGAATCTGGAGCTGGAAACCCACAGAGTCGCCTTGTACACCAGCTCCCGGAACCCGAATTACGGGCAGGACACAGGGTATTCGTCCACGAATGAAATTGTGGGCACCGGCTACACGGCGGGCGGCGAGGTGCTGACCGGCACGTCCCTATCCATCACCGGCACCGTGCTGACCTGGGACGCCGACAACACCGAATGGCAGAACACGACGCTGTCCGGTGTGCGGCACGCCGACATCTACGCCGACGCCCTGACCGGCGACAACCTGATCTGCGGAATCGATTTCGGGCAGGACTACAACACGTCCGACGGCACGCTGCTTATCGTCTGGCACGCCGACGGCATCTTCGCTATCGACATGTCGCCGGCCTGATACGGGTTGGGTTCGTGGTTGCCCGGGGCTGTCCCCGGGGTTTTTCATGCCTGGTCTGAGAGGGGGATACCGTGCCGTCCATCCGCGCCGTCTCGTATACCACCTCTAACCAGACCAGCTACAGCGTGCCTAAACCCACCGGCACGCAGGCGGGCGATCTGCTGATCGCGTTTCATGTGGGTGACTGGGCGAATCTTAGCGATATGACCGCCCCGGCCGGGTGGGAGCTGATCGACCAGGCGACCGTCGAGGATTCTCAGTACGGAGCGATCACCCACGTCAAATTGTGGCAAAAACGCGCCGGCGCCGATGAACCGAGCAGCTACACGTTCACTCAGGGACAGGAATCGCCGTACACCTCGTCCGGCGGCGTCGTCATTTACGCTCTGCAAAACGCAGCTTACGCCGATCACGCTCGGAGCACTTATAACTCGTCGGGCTCGTCGGTTCAGACACCGTCGGTGCCCGGTGCCGCGGCCGGCGATATCGACCTGCGGCTAGCCGCCGGATATCCCGACGATTCGTTTAATTTCAGCCGGTCGTGGACGTCACCGGCCGGGTTTACCGAGCAGGTGGATGCTCAGGCCGGGGAGGACTGTACGTTCACCTCGGCGAGCCGCACGATCGCGAGCGCCGGCGCGACCGGTACGGCGACGTTTACCGCGTCGGGCGCGCTGGCGCCGCGGCAGGGGTGGAGCGTCCTCATCAGCGAAAGCTCAATGCCGGCTGACATTGAGGTTGACGGCCCGATCAACCTCAGTGTTGACATACCGAGCCATACCACCTCGGCGAGCTCGACCAGCCGCCCCGGCATGGTGGAGCTCGCCGCGCAGGTACCGGCGCACGCAGTGTCTGCCGGGCAGTCGCCGCGCGCCGAGGGGATTTGGCCGCAGGTCACGGTGCATGTCCCGACGGTGGCGGCCGGCACGGTCACGCTGGTCAACGCTCCTGCGGTCACCCCTGCGGTGCTGGTGCCGGCGCCTGTGCCGCAGATCGGGCAGAGCATCATGCCCGATCCTGCGGCACCGCTGGTCACGGTCGCCACGCCGGCGATTGACGCGCAGCAGCAGCACCAGATCGCCGCGCCGCTCGTCGAACCCCGGGTCATCGTCCCGGCGTCGTTTATTGATGTTCCGGTACTGCCCGGAGACAAAATCACACAATCCGGGCAGGTCGAGTGGAACGGTTTTTTGATGGGGGCGGGCACCCCGTACCGGATCCTGGAGATTCAGGGTTGGGACGATCTGCCTCCCATCGATTCGGGGAATGTGCCGCGGCCGACCGGCCATGGCGCTTTTCCCGGCCGCCCGCAGGCCGGCGAGCGCATCATCAATCTCGCCCTGCAAATCGCCGCGCCGGACATTCTGGAGTTCCGGCGGCTCATTGAGGATCTCGAGGCTGTCGGTGGTGTCCCTGACACCGAGGACGAGTATCCGATTGTGATCCGGCTCGGGAACTCCGCATATTTGGTGTATGGGCAGTTGAGGGCGCGAACCCCTGGCACGGTGAACCGGCACTACGCGCTTGGCTTCACCCGTAACGCCGCGCTCCAGTGGGTGTGCTCAGATCCTCGCCGCTATTCGCTGATCCGGCATGGGGTCACGATTGACGTCGACGACCCGACCGAGGTTTGGAACCAGGGCAACACCAGCACCCAGCCTGAGATTAGGATTCACGGCCCGGTCACCACTCCCCGGCTGGAGATCGAGGAGACCGGCGCGGTCATTGCGTTCGACCTCACGGTCGGCGAGGATTCCCGGCTCGACATCGATATCAAAGCGGGAACCGCGGTGATCGGGAATGCGAGCGTCACCGGGAAATTGACCGGGTCGGTTCCGCTAACGGACTGGGTGCTACGGCCCGGGTTTTCGACGATCAGCTATACGGCGGCGTCCGGCGGCGCCGGCGGGATCGACATTTTCTGGCGTGACGCGTGGACGTAGAAGCGGGGGTGGCAGATGGCACGTCCCGAGATTTGGGACCTGGATTGGGCGGCGTTTTCCGGGCCGTCCGCCACCCTCTCGCTTCGGTCTCGGCCCCGCGCCGGCGACCTGCTGATCTGCATCCATTCGGCAGATCGCGGATCCACCGGCCAGATGAGCGTCTCCGGTGGCCAGGGTGGCTGGCAGACCGTGGCCACGGCGCCGGGGTTCACGGACGCGTGGGCCGGCACCAAAATTTCGCGGCGGGTTGCTACGGCCAATGAGCCGGCCAGCTATACGGTCAGCCAGGATGCGGGCGCGGATGGTGTCGCCGCCATCCTGCTGATCCGCAACGGCTCACCTGTCGGGATCACCGTCCGGAACGACGGCGCGGACGCGTTCACCACGGAGATCACCTGCCCGGGTGCGACTCCGCCGTCCGCCGGATGTCTGGATTTGCGGTGGGCCGCGGCGACGATCTACCAGCCCGGCGGCGTCATCTCGTTCAGCCCCCCGCCCGGGTTTGAGTGGGTTTTCGCCGATCAGTCCGGCCTGTATTGTGCCGCGTCACTGGCGGCCCGTGAGCTGCTCACCTCGTCCCCGGTCCCGGCCGTCACATTTGATGTGTCCCCTGTCGACGTCTGGCAGGGCGTGACGATTCTGATTCCGCCGGGACAGGCCGGTGGTGAGCCGCCGCCGCCCACGCATTTCCCGGTCGGCACACTCGGCCGGGGCGCCGGCATGTGGCGCTACGCCGTCCACGACCTGCGTACCGGCGTCTACATTGACGACATCTATCCGGCGCAGGTCCAGATGGATCGGCGGATTGGGGAGCCTGGCGCGTTTTCGGCGACGATTCCGATCCCGAACTCCGGTGAGGGGCGGAAACTCCGGGCGATTTTCGGCGCGACACCGGCGGAGAACATTGCCACCGGCCCGGGCCGTAGCGTGATCCACGTGTGGCGGGGCGACCACCTGTGGGATATCTACTGGGTGACCGGTGCCCGCTATTCTCAGAGCGGGCGGGGAAAACCCCAGCTTGAGGTTCGCGGCGCCACACTGGACGCGTATTTCGCCCACGTGCCGATCCGGCAGGATCTGTTCCTGACCGGTGATCAGGCCGCGGTCGCGCGGAGCCTGATCACGTATATGCAGTCGTTGCCGGATGCGAACATTGGGCTCACGTTGCAGTCCGGTAACGCCGGCGCGTCGATCGATCTCGATATCAAGGGCCTCGACCGGGTGAGCGTCGGGGACGCGTTGCGCGCGGTTTCCGAGGCCGAGAACAGCATCGAGTGGATGATCGACCCGGTTGTGCAGGATGGGCAGATTATCCGCCGGTGGGTGTGGGGGCGGCCGCTCGGTGGCGACCAGACCCACATTGTGCAGCAGGGCCTGCACGGCGGTGACGTGGTCGACTGGTCGATTGATATTGATCCGCTGCGCGGTGTTACGTACCTGGACGTCCGCGGAGGCGTCCCGGAGATCGAGGATGTCGAGGAGGAGACGCCGCCGCGGATGTCGCAGGTGGTGACCGCGGCCGCGCACCTGTCGGCCGGGTGGCCTCGCATCGATCGCACGATTGATCATCCTGCGCAGTCGTTGCGGACCTCGGTGCTGAACGCCTACGCCAGGTATTGGATGTCGCGGCTCGCGGGGAGTGTGTTCATCCGCACCGTGCGTATCGCGCTCGCCGCCGATTCGACCATCACACCGAGCAGGCTCGGCGACAATGTCCGCATTCTGATGTCGAATGAGCTGTTCCCGACTCGGAATGGCCAGGCCGGTTTGGATGAGACCGCCCGGCTGATCGGCCTCGGCGTGACCCCGAACGGGCGCGGAAACGGCAAGGACATTGCCGAGTTGATATTCGAGCAGGTGGAGGAGATTTAGATGGCCGACCAGTTCCCTGCCGATATCGCTCGGCAGGTGCGCGAGTTGCAGAGGCGCGTCGACGAGCTCACGGCGCACGTCAAGCGCCATCCTGCGATTCCGATTACCCACAGCACGGGTGACACAGGGTTTGTGGTGCGTGGCGCCCCGCCGGTGCCGTCGAGCGGCGTTGCCATCGGGTATTCGGGCGGTGAGGTTGTTTTCCGCTACCCGAACGGGCAGACGAAGACGATTCCCACGTTCACGCCCGCTCAGCCGGTGCCGGATGTGCCGGTTTTCCAATCGCCCAGCAATCCTGCGCAGACCGTGCAGGCGCTGCATGCCGCCTACCAGGCGCTGCGGGATGACTGCCAGTCTGGTCTGCGGAACAATCTGATCCAGTTGAAGACATCGCTGCGGAATGCTGGTATCCTGCTCGGATAATTAAATAGTGTGCCGCCCGCGCCGTGCGTCCACATGTGTTAGTAAAGGGCCCGGTCTGGCTGTCCTCGCGCGCGGGCGGCACCTCTCTTTTCCCCCTCCTGTGATTTGAGGTGAGTCGTGTCGGCGTCCGATCCGCTCGGCCCCGTAACAATAGGGGCCAGGGAGATTTACGACAAGTTGTTGGATCTCAATTTGAAAGTCGATCGGATTGCTGCCACGTTATCTGATGTGCAGGGCGCTATCACGGATCATGAGGCTCGGCTGAGGACGTTGGAGCGGGGGCGGTGGCCGTTGCCGTCCATCGCCGCGCTGGTATCGGTCGGTTCTCTCGCCATTGCGCTGATTTCGCTTTTCCAGGGAGGTTGAGATGGCGATCGACCTGGTCACTCGCGCCCAGTGGGGGGCCCGCCCGGCCAAGGGCGCCTATACCACCCTGAAGTCCACCAAGGGTGTGAAGGTGCACTACACCGGTGGCCGTGTCGACCCGGCGATCGTCGACGACCACTCCAAGTGCGCCGCGCTGGTCCGGCAGATTCAGGCCCAGCATATGGACGGCAACGGGTGGATCGATATCGGCTACAGCCTGGTGGTGTGCCCGCACCGGAAGGTTTTCGTCGGCCGCGGGCCGAACCGGTTGCCGGCCGCGAATGGGGCCGGTCTGAACTCTGGCCACTACGCGGTGCTCGGGCTCGTCGGCACCTCGGGCCTCGTCGTCCCGCCCGATGACATGCTCCACGGCATTCGGGATGCGATCGAGTACCTGCGCGAGGTCGGCGGGGCGGGCTCGGAGATCAAAGGGCATCGCGACGGGTATGCCACCGCCTGCCCGGGTGATCATCTGTATGAGTGGGTGCGGCGGGGGGCGCCTCGCCCGGGGTCCGCCGGTGCGAAGACGGCGCCGAAGACCGGCTCGTCGAAGAGCTCGGTGCCGCCGTGGCCGGGCCGATATCTGCGGTATCCGCCGATCATGCGCGGCGAGGACGTGCGCACCTGGCAGGCGCGCATGAGCCGGCGCGGCTGGCGGATCGACGTCGACGGTGCCTACGGCCCGCAGTCGCGTGAGGTGTGCCTCGCCTTCCAGCGCGAAAAGCGACTGGTGGTGGATGGGATTGTGGGTCCGGAGACGTGGCGGGCCGCGTGGACCGCGCCCATCACCTGAGAAAGACCTTTTCCCTTCTCTGTTTTGTCCGTTCCCGAGCAAGGAAGATCACATCATGAGGAAGATCATTTCTGGTGCGGTGATGGCTGTCACCGCCCTGCTGCTCGTCGCTCTGACGGTGCCGAGCGCTCATGCCGTGCAGCGTGGCATCCAGGGGCTCGAGATCACCGAGGTCGGCTACAACGCCGTCGGCGTCGACCACTTCAAGAACCGCAACCAGGAGTACGTCGACATCAAGAACGTCTCTAACGAGCCGGTCAATGTCGCCGGCCTGGAAGTCTACGACCAGTGGTACGCGACCACCGGCAAGAACCGCGAGAACAACAAGTGCAACGTTTTCACCCTCGCCGCGGACGCTGATGTTCCGGGGCTCGTCAAGGGTGAGAACACGATCGAGCTCCCGGCCAAGCACACGCTTCGTGTCTATGTTGGCGCCGGCAAGCCGAAGACCTTCGGTCCGGGCGGTCGGTGGCACGCCGTGTACATGAACCACGGCGCCACCGAGGAGACCAAGGGCTGTGGCTACCGCGGCCACTTCTTCAACAACCTCGGCGACACCGTCTACGTCAAGCTCGGTGACGCCATCGAATTCAAGCGGTACGACTTCCGCCGCGGCTACTACGTCCGCTGACCTGAGAGGGGGACCCAATGTCCCTGTCCGACTGGATCGCGGCCTGGATCCGCACCCAGGTCGCCGTCTGGGTGCCCGTCGGCGTCAACTGGCTGGCCAGCCTCGGCATCGCGGTGCCGGTCGAGCCCGCTACCGCGGTGGTCGTCGCCGCTCTGATCACCGGCTACTACACGCTCGTGCGCCTGCTCGAGGCCAAGTGGCCGGCGATCGGCGTGCTCCTCGGTTGGAAGGCCCAGCCGGTCTATGACGCCGATCAGCGCAGGCTGCGCGTGGTAGAGTAGAATCGTAGCCTTTGCGCACCTGCAAAAACAGCGCCCCCGCCGCCCTATCTGGGTGGCGGGGGCGCTTTCGTCATTCCTGCGCCCCACCGTCGCCACCGTCGCCGTCGTCGCGCCTCGCCGGGAACGAGCCCTTGCCCGGCAACGTCACGATGAATCCGTTTTCGCGCAGATGCCGCAGCGCCCGCCGAATCGTCAAATCGCTTGTCTAACCCTTCCCCGTCTTGTCTAACAGTGTCCATGCATGTATGGTGGTGTCCACACAGGTTGGACATCCGGAGACAGAGGAGATGGACATTCCCGAGCTGATCCCAATCGACCAGGCGTGCGAGCTCGCCGGCATCTGCCGGCAAACGCTCTACCGCCTGGTCGACGAGGGACTCCTGGAAAAAACTCCACCGACGACAACGGCGCCGCGCCGGCGCGTCTACATCACTGGTAGATCGCTGGCCCGGTATCTGAAGCGGCGCGCGGCCGAGCACGGGGTGACCCGATGACCGATCCCCGCATCTCGGCTCTCCGCCGGACGCCGTCGA
>Ga0207873_1002734_pt1 | contig 13891 bp, 10 predicted proteins | sample BGWIniCompost_FD_187373 | JGI IMG/M metagenome (GOLD analysis project Ga0207873, IMG submission 187373) | Cellulose adapted compost microbial communities from Newby Island Compost Facility, Milpitas, CA, USA - BGW Initial Compost (SPAdes)... ... | reverse complement strand
CCGTTGCGGCCAGTTTCTGTAAAAAGTCACGACGGGAATCCATATGCTGTTTCAATTTAATAAGTGCAGAAGCTAATTTAACAAAAAAACCGGCACCCCCGATCAAATACTGAATTGCATTCCGTCCTCCGCGCAGGGTAGCTCTATCTCGTTTAGGTGCTGCAGCATCTCATCCCCCGCATGGGTTAGCAGGATATGTTTGAAATCGAGCTCCGGAAGGCGTTCCATTAAGGTTTCGTAATCAATATGTACTTCCGAGCGGGTGCGGAAAAAGTTGCATTCACAGAGAAAGAAATCGGCCCCTCTGGCAAGCCGGATCAGGTTGTCGTCCCAGCAGGTATCCCCGGAATAAGCGATTACTTTGCCGGCCGTGCTGATCCGGAGTCCGTGGGGATCCGTGGGGGCCGCATGGGTGACGGGAAAGGCTTCCACCGTTAAATACTCGGTTTCACACGCGCTGACTGTTTCGTTGAATTCCAGAAACCGCAGGTCCAGTTTTTCAAGTACCACGCTCCCGGGATACAACAGTTCGAGCAGCGACTGTAGTCTTTCCCGGCAGCCCGGCGGGCTGATGATCGTAAGCGGGGTGTCCCGTCCGAAAACCGCTGCCTCCAGTAATAAATAGGGAAGGCCGCCGTAATGGTCGCCATGGAAATGAGAGAGGAGTACGGTGTCGATTTGATTCAGGTCGAAACGATGGCGCTTCAAGCCGGCCACCGAGGTTGCGCCGCAGTCGATCAGGAAATGGCCGCCCGGTGCGGCGACATAGAAGCAGGTCTGGAGCCGCCCCCCGTCAGAGAATGCGTTTCCGCAGCCGATGGCGGTAATGTGTATTGTCTTGTTTTTCATTGGGACATATCCAGTTTCACCCAAACCGGGGCATGATCGCTCGTTTTTTCCCATCCCCGGACTTCACGGTCCACACCGGCTGCCAGCAGGCGCTTTTCAAGGGAAGGGCTTAGAAGAAAATGGTCTATTCTCAGTCCGGCGTCGCGGGCGTATGCGTTGCGGAAATAATCCCAGAAAGTATAGATCTTCTCTTCGGGATAAAGTTTCCGGATCGCATCGGTCCATCCCTGGCCCAGAAGCGTTTTGAACGCCATGCGGGTTTCAGGCAGAAACAAGGCGTCTTTTACCCAACGTTCCGGCTTATAAACGTCAAATTCGGTAGGGATTACGTTGTAATCACCGGTGAGTACGACCGGTTTTCCACTTTTGTAAAGTTCGGCGGCATGGTCGGTAAGCCGTTGAAACCACCTTAGTTTGTACTCGAATTTGGGCCCCGGAGCCGGATTGCCATTGGGCAGATAAAGGCATCCAATGGTAATTCCATCAATTTCAGCTTCTATGTACCGGCTTTGGATATCTTCCTCGTCTCCCGGAAGACCCCGCCTGGTTTCTAGGATTTCCCGCTCCCGGGCCAGAATGGCCACCCCGTTCCAGCTTTTCTGACCATGCCAAATGGCCCGGTATCCGGCCTCTCGGATGGCCTGTTCCGGAAATTTTTCCTGAGGAGCTTTCAGTTCCTGCAGACAGGCCACATCCGGCTGGGTTTCGTTCAGCCACCGGAGCAGAACCGGGAGACGGCCGTTCACGCCGTTCACGTTATAGGTTGCTATTTTCATCGTCCTGGATTAAGAGACCCTAATATAAGAATCTTTGTGGTGCGCAGCTTAAATTCGAAGATTTTTTTGCTAAAAAAATTAGCATTATATTTGTTGTCCCTTTGGGAAAATAGGGATATGATGTTAAAATCGGAGAGCAAACAGGAGATTATCAGGCGTCTGAAAGGCGATCTTTTGCGGTGGGAGGGGTGCAATGCCTCACAGGAAGGAACTAAACCACTGGGTTTAGGGCCGTTGGAGCGTGCTTTTCCGAGCGGTGTGTTTCCCTTGGGCGGCCTTCATGAATTCATCAGCACGGATCCCGAGCAGAAGGCTGCTTCGAATGGTTTTATTGCGGGCTTGCTGGGCTGTCTGATGTCCAAAGGCAGTGCCTGTCTGTGGATCAGCGCATCGCGCACCGTGTTTCCGCCTGCCTTAAAAAACTTTGGGGTAGATCCCGACCGGATCTTGTTTGCGGATCTGCGATACGAAAAGGATGTGCTATGGGCCCTGGAAGAAAGTCTTAAATGTCCGGGGCTGACCGCTGTGGTTGCCGAATTGCGGGACCTGGATTTCATCCAATCCCGCCGGCTTCAATTGGCGGTGGAAAAAACCCGGGTCACGGGTTTCCTCCTCCGGAATAACCCGCGTTATCTTACCACCACGGCCTGTGCCGCACGCTGGCAGGTCCGTCCGGTTCCCAGTGACGCGGAAGATGGAATGCCGGGGGTGGGTTTTCCTAGGTGGCATGTGGCTTTATTGAAAGTGCGCAACGGACTACCCGGAAACTGGTTCGTGGAATGGTCGGCAGGTCGATTTCACCCGGTTCCGAGCGCTGCTCCGGCTGCCACGCCTCCGGCTGCCGCTTCTTCGGCTGCCGCGCCTCCGGCTTCGGCTAGAAATACAGGATAGCAAGTTATGTCTTCACGTTATGCTGCCATATACTTTCCTTATCTGATCACCGATTGGATGACCCTCCGTAAACCCTCCCAGCGGAATGTGCCCTTTGTGTTTGCCGTATCCAGTCACGGACGCAAGGTAATAACCGCAGTTAATCCGGTGGCTGAAGGGCAGGGGATCTCCGTGGGAATGGTGGTTGCGGATGCAAGGGTATTTGTTCCCGGATTGCAGGTAGTGGACCATCGCGAGGGCCTTGATCTGAAATTGCTGGAAGCCATTGGATTCTGGTTAATCCGCTATACGCCGGTGGTGTCGGTGGATCCGCCCGGCGGGCTGTTGCTCAACGTCACCGGTTGTGCCCATTTGTGGGGAGGGGAGAAGGCTTATCTGAAGGAAATGCAGGAACGGCTTCAAGGAAAGGGTTACCGGGTCCGCATCGCCATTGCCGATACCCCCGGGGCTGCCTGGGCGGTAGCCCGTTTCGGGAAGGCCGATCCCCTTGTCCAGCCCGGAAAGCAACGGGAAGCTATTTTACCCCTACCACCTGCGGCGCTCCGCCTGCAAGCCGAAACGCTGGAACTGCTTCAGAAACTGGGGCTTTACCGGGTCGAGGATCTGATCCAAATTCCGTTCACCGCCTTGCGGAAACGTTTTGGGGAGAATTTACAGACCAGGTTGCGTCAGGCCTTGGGGGAGGAAGAAGAATTTCTCTTTCCCCTACAGCCGGTCGCACCCTACGAAGAAAGGTTGCCCTGCCTGGAACCGGTCCGCACCGCCGCCGGCATTGAAACGGCCTTGCGGCAATTACTGGAACAGCTTTGCAGGCGGCTTTCCGAAGAAGGCAAAGGATTGCGCAAGGCGGAGCTCGTCTGCTACCGGGTGGATGGAAAATCCCAAAAAATAAAAACCGGAACCAACCGGCCTTCCTCTCATGTAGAACATCTTTTTAATTTGTTCGAACTGCAGATTTCCCAGATCCGGCCGGGGCTTGGCATTGAACTCTTCCTGTTAAGGGCCGAAAGGATAGAGCCGGTAACGCGGCTGCAGGAAAGCTGCTGGGCCGGTAACCCGGGGCTTGCCGATGAAAACCTTTCGGAATTGCTGGACCGGCTTACCGGAAAGGCGGATACCTGTACCATTCGGCGTTATTTCCCGGCCGAGCACTACTGGCCGGAACGCTCTGTACGGGAAGCTCCTTTGAATAATCGGAAGCCTCCGATTCCCTGGCAGGAGGGCATTCGGAGACCAATCCACCTGCTTCCCCGTCCGGAGCCGATTAAGGTTTCGGCTCCCATTCCGGATTATCCGCCCATGCTTTTCCATTATAAAGGCAAGGTGCGTAAAATCACCAAAGCGGACGGTCCCGAACGCATCGCGCATGAATGGTGGCTGGAGCAAGCGGAACTTCGGGATTATTATTGCGTGGAAGACGAACAGGGGCGGCGTTACTGGCTTTTCAGATCGGGGCATTATGCAAATTCGCAGACGCCCGGATGGTTCATCCATGGATTTTTTGCTTAATGGGATACATTGAATTACAGGTTACTTCCAATTTCAGTTTTTTACGCGGAGCTTCCCATCCGGAGGAACTGATTGACCAGGCGGCCGCCCTGGGCTACCCGGCGTTGGCAATAACCGACCGGAACAGTTTCGCGGGTATGGTACGTGCCCACATAGCGGCCCGTAAAAAAAATATCCGGCTTATTCCCGGTTGCCGCCTGGATCTGATGGACGGTCCGTCCCTGTTGGCTTTTCCCACGGATAAGGAAGCCTATGGCCGCTTATGTACCTTGCTTACCACCGGCAATCTGCGGGCTGAAAAAGGCGCGTGTCTCCTGTACAAAGAGGATGTGTACGCGCATAGCAAAGGGTTGAAACTGATTGGAGTGCCCCCTGCACGGCTCGATCCGGTGTTTGAGCTGGATGATTCCTTCCAAAGGCACATGGAAGAATACCGGGAAGCCTTTGGGGATGCCTTCCATGTCGGGGCGAACCGTGATTTCCAGGGTGATGACGCAAAAAAGCTTTATCGTTTGTCCCGGCTGGCTGCGCGGCTTGGTGTGTCCATGGTGGCCCTGGGGGATGTTCATTATCATGAACCGGCACGACGTGAACTGCAAGATGTACTAACCTGCATCCGGGAGAAATGCACCATTCAGGACGCCGGTTTCAGATTGCATTCGCATGCTGAAAAGCATTTGAAATCGCCCGAAGAAATGACACGTTTGTTTCGCCGGTATCCCGAAGCCATTGCCTGCACGGAAGCGATTGCGGAGGCTTGCCGGTTTTCCCTGGACAGTCTGGAATACGTCTACCCCGACGAACTGACCCAGGAAGGCCGCACCCCGCAGGAAGAACTGGCCCTGCTGACCTGGAAAGGAGCCGCGGAGCGATTCGGGGAAGCAATTCCGGAAAAGATCAGCAAAGCCATTACAGAAGAACTGGAATTTATCCGGCAGAAAAATTACGCTTCGTATTTTCTCACCGTTTACGACTACGTCCGGTTTGCACGGGAACGGGGCATTCTGTGCCAGGGCAGGGGATCGGCAGCCAACTCCGTGGTTTGTTATTGTTTGGGTATTACCTCGGTAGACCCAACCAAATTCAAGCTTCTTTTTGCCCGATTTATGTCCGATGCCCGGAACGAACCACCCGATATAGATGTGGACTTCGAGCACGAACGGCGGGAGGAAGTGATCCAGTACATCTATGAAAAATACGGAAGGGACCGGGCGGCCATTGTAGCTACCGTGACCCAGGAGCGATACAAAGGCGCGGTCCGCGATGTGGGCAAGGCCATGGGGCTATCGCTGGATGCAGTTGCCCGGCTTTCGGATGTGGCCGCCGGATACTGGGATACGGGAGTGGACGAAAGCGAACTCTCCAGGCAGGGATTCAATCTGCAGGATCCGCAACTCAGAAAGGTTATGGAGCTCACCGGTCAACTGATCGGTTTTCCCCGCCAGCTGGGGCAGCATACCGGAGGGTTTGTGATCACTCAGGGCAAATTGCATGAATTGTGCCCCATTATGAATGCACGCATGGAAGACCGCACCTGTCTGGAATGGAATAAAGACGACCTGGAGGCCTTGGGGTTTCTGAAAGTAGATGTATTGGGTCTGGGGATGCTCACCTGCATCCGGAAGGCATTTGATCTGGCCAGGGAGCATTACGGATTGGATCTCACCCTGGCCAATATTCCCCAGGATGATCCCAAGGTATATGAAATGATCAGCCATGCCGATACCCTGGGTGTGTTTCAGATCGAAAGCCGGGCTCAGATGGCCATGCTGCCCCGCCTTCGGCCGAAGAAGTTTTACGATCTGGTCATCGAAGTGGCCATTGTACGGCCTGGGCCCATTCAGGGAGATATGGTGCATCCCTATTTACGTAGGCGCAACGGTCTGGAAACGGTCGAATACCCTTCGGAAGAAATCAGGGAAATTCTGAAAAGGACCCTGGGCGTGCCCTTGTTTCAGGAACAGGCCATGGAGATAGCGATCGTGGCTGCAGGTTTTTCGCCAGATGAGGCCGATGAACTGCGAAGAAGCATGGCCACCTTCAAGGCCAAGGGGCAGGTAAGTAGTTTCCGGGAAAAAATGGTGAAGGGAATGACTGCCAAAGGCTATACCGAAGAATTCGCCATGCGTGTATTCCGGCAGCTCGAAGGGTTTGGAAGTTACGGATTTCCCGAAAGTCATGCGGCTTCTTTTGCCTTGCTGGTGTATGTTTCGTGCTGGATCAAGTATTACTATCCCGATATTTTTGCAGCGGCTTTATTGAACAGCCAGCCCATGGGCTTTTATCAACCCGCCCAGATCGTTGCAGACGCCCGTAAACACGGCGTGACCGTATTGCCGGTGGATGTGAATCATTCTGCCTGGGATAATACATTGGAATCCCTTACGCCTGAGGGGGAGGGAAACACGTCGCATTTTGCGCTTCGCCTGGGTTTCCGTCAGGTAAAGGGGATCGGAGCGGAAGATGTAGCGCAGTTGATCCCCAATCAGGGGGTAACTACTATTTCCGCATTATGCCATGCGGGCGTCACCCTCAGCACACTTGAAAAACTGGCCGACGCAGATGCTTTCCGGTCGCTGGGGCTGGATCGCCGCCAGGCTTTGTGGGAAGTTGCCGCCCTGAAATCGCGCCCGTTGGCCTTGTTTAAAGATCATTCCATGGTCAGTGAAGCGGAAAAACAGGTCCGATTGCCTCTTATGTCGCCCGGCGAGCATGTGTTGCAGGATTACGCCAGCACTTCCCTGTCGCTGAAAGCGCACCCGGTGAGTTTTCTGCGTGAAAAGCTGGAGCTACTGCGCGTGATTCCCGTGGACAGGCTAAATCATTTGAAGGACGGGGAATCGGTTAAAGTCTGCGGGCTGGTTACCGTCCGCCAACGTCCCGGAACAGCCAAAGGGGTTGTATTTATTACCATCGAAGACGAAACGGGCTTTGCCAACCTGGTCGTATGGGAAAGCCTTTTCAAAAAATTCCGGAGGGAGATCCTGGGTGCCCGCTTGCTGATGGTTTCCGGCAAACTGCAGATTGAGGGAGAAGTGATCCATGTGATCGTAAACCGGTGCGCAGATCTGACCCCGATGCTTCGCCGCCTGGGAGCGCCTGAGCCTGCTGAAAAGTCAGCGCGGGCCTTCCACAAAGGACGAAATTTTAAATAAGGCCGTGTCTTAAGCAGGCTGCCCGGGATTGTCGCATTTTCCCCCGTCGATAGTCGTATTACACCCGCCGGAAACTCCCCAACAAGGTTTAATTTCGCATCAATACAAACGGATGACTAATTAGAATACAAAGAAGATGAAAACGATGCAATTCAGAAGTACCATCAAGGCCCCGGTTGACCGGGTGTATGTAACCATGATCGGAAAAGACACGTTTAAGCAATGGGCCTCGGAATTCAACCCGACCTCCGACTTTGAGGGCGGCGGCGAGAACGCAGACTGGGAAAGGGGCTCAAAAATTTATTTTGTCGGTCTCAACCACGAGGGAAAACGCGAAGGCATGGTTGGCTATGTCCGGGAGCATGCTCCGGCACGCTATATTTCGGTGGAATACGTGGGCATCCTCGACGGCGACAATGAACTCACCGAAGGTCCGGTGGCCGAGGAATGGAAGGGTTTTGAAAACTACACCTTTGTGGACCGGGATGGTACCACCGAACTGATCGTGGACCTGGACGTGAACGACGAAATGATCAATTATTTTGGGGAAACCTATCCACGGGCTCTGAACAGACTGAAAGCGCTTTGTGAGGATTCCCATTGATCCAGGCGACGGGCCGGAGAATATCCGGCCGGCCGGGACGTGGTACTGGAAGACGTGCGGTACGAAGACCACCCGGGTAAGTGGATCTTGTAAATCCTCTTATACAAAAACAGCTCTTCGGCCGAAGCCAAAGAGCTTGAATCAAAACCCAGCATACGGCCCTATTTCGCCTTGATCAGTTTGTAATCGTACACGTCGATCTTATCGCCCGTAGCCATGTCGTAATTGGTGGCTTTGGTCATATAGCCCGCTTCATTATAGCTGTATTCCCACCTCCAGTCTAAATCCAGGATTCCGCTCACCGAGGTGAGCCTTTCCCTTCGCGGGTTGTTGATATCGGTCAGATAGGCCAGGCTATAATAGCCGCCCTGACCGTACCGCTTATCATCAAAATCGAACCGCTCCCGGATCCAGTTCATCTGCGGCATGGTCGGATGAACGAATTCCTCCCGGACGATATTGCCGTTTTCAATGGTGTAGGCATGAATGGAAGATACCTCATTGTCGGTCATGGCGGTGACGATCACCCGGTTGTCTTCGTAGTCGTGGGTGTAGGAGACGATGAGTTCCTCTCCATCGTATGCGGAAGAATGAATTAACTGTCCGGACTGATCATACTCGAGTTCGGTGGTCACTCGGTCGTCCTTGGTCTGAACCACGACTGAAATCAACTGTCCTTTATCGTTATAGTTGTAATTTCCCGTACTGACCAGCGTTCCGTCCTTCCCATACCCCTGCATACGCACCAGTTGATTGAGGTGGTTGTATTCGAACCGGGAAGACAACGCGCCGTTTTCATAGGCTTCCGCGATGAGATAATCGCCGGCAGCGTTTTCAATCAGGTCGTTTACGGGAGAATCTTCCTTACAGCCGGCCAGGAGGATGGCCGATACCAGCATTACCAGGTAGGGTCTGCGTGTTTTCATGTTTTTCTTAGAATTTAAGTGCTACGCCCAGATTCAGAACCGCGATCCCGTAACCCAATTCAGCGAATGCAGCCGTGGACTCGCTGAAATAATACCGTCCCCCCAGGTACCAGGCCCACGCGAAGCCTCCTCCGGATGCACCCTGGGAAACCTCCCCGGTGTATTTTGTCGATACAATATTGTATCCCAGCATGAGACCCGTATAGGTGTCCAGGTTGTCAATGAACTGATAGTGCAAGGCGCCCCGTCCGCCCAGAATGAAATTGGTGGATTTCCAGCTCCAGCTATCACCCGGCGCGCTGTACTTGGCCGAGGCAAAGCCCAGCATCCCGCCGATACCCAGGGCGCTGTTTTCATCAAAGAGATTGTCCTTCACACAGTGCTCGTAGCTCAAGGAAATGGCCGGCGTCCGGCTGAATCCGGAATCGTAACCCGAATACAGTGTCCCTCCAAGTCCGATGCTAAGTCCAATTACCCGGTCCTGTTGAAGGAAAGTTCGTTCCTGCGCGGCAGCTTTCATCCAAACGCCCAGAAGCATCGCCAAGAAAATGGAGCAAATAATTACTGGCTTTTTCATATTTTGTTCGTTTTTAAATTTGATAAAGCAAAAGTAAAGTGCGCTGTGCCCGGAATTAACCCCCAAAAGGGGGCAATTTCAGTCCGCAGCTGCAGTTATCTTTGCAAAACTGAATAGCTCTATGGCATATCGTTTACTCTTCATAAGTAGTTTCTTCCTGGGTTTATCCGCACAGGTTTTGTGCGGCCAGCCGGTGGACTCGCTGGAAACCTTGCTTCGGGACGGGCAATTGTCCGCTCATGAAAAAGTCCGCATATACGATGAGTTAAGCTGGGCGTATCTGGGCAGGAATCCGGAAATCTCGGTAAGCTATGCCACAACGGGCATTGAATTCGCTGAAAGGCTAAATGATAAAGCCATGGTGGCCACCCTGTACCGTAATCTGGGGGTTGCCTACTATATGTGGAATCGGCACGATTCTGCTGGCGTACACTTGGAGCAAGCGCTGGAGCTTGCCCGGAAAGTTGGGGATGAAAAGCTGGAGTCCCGCATCTACTCGGCATTGGGCAACGTACACGCGATCACCGGAAAATACAAGGAAGCATTGGAATATAACCTGAAAGCCATACCGTATGTCGAAGGGGAAGGCGATCAGCGAAGCCTGGGTTTACTCTATTCCAATATAGCCGGGTTATACCATAAAATGCTGAATTCGGAACAAGCCCGGAAATACTATACCCTGGCCGAAAGAATTGCACGGGAAACCGGCGACCGGCACGGTCTGGCAGGTATTCTGGTCTTCCGCGCCGAGGAAGCGATGGAGCATGACAAGGATCAGGCAGTGGATTACGCCAGGCAATCGGCGGAAATTTACCGAGAATTGGGCCTGGCCCAAAGCGAGGCCATTTCCCTGCTTACGGTTGCCAAAGCGTATTATAAACACGATGACTTTAAACCCGCATTGAATTACGCGGAACAGGCATTCCGGATTGCCCAGGAAGGCAATTTCGGGAATGCAAAAGCCGATGCGCTGATCATTATCTCCAATATCCACTATTACCAGAAGCAGTACCGTGAAAGCGTAATCGCGGCAAGGCAGGCCTGGGAGATCGATTCCACCGATACGAACATCAGCAGCAACATCATTGCCAACCTGGTTCGGGCCAATATCCATCTGGGAAATGCCGAAGAGGCGGGACACTTTTTTGACAGATACCGCAAGTTATTGGATGAACGAGGCAGCGCCGAATTTCAGCGGGCCCTTTCGGAAATGGAAGTGAAATACGAAACGGAAAAAAAAGAACTGCGGATTAACGTCCTTGAGAGGCAGCGGAAACTGTATGTGGGGCTCGGGATAGCCGCAGGATTGGTATTGCTGCTTACCATCGTTGTCCTTGTTATCCGTCACCGGCTGGCTGTGAGCAAACGACAGCTTGCCGAACAGCAGATCAGGCAACTTGAGAAGGAAAAGCAGCTGGCGACCATGCAAGCCGTTTTGGAGGGAGAAACCGCCGAACGAAGCCGCCTGGCGAAGGATCTGCACGATGGACTGGGCAGTATGCTGTCGGTTGTAAAACTAAACCTTCCGGAAGTAAAACGCGGTGCCGTGCTGGGTGCAGAGGAGCTCCAACGGTTTCACCAGGCGATTGGCCTGCTGGATGAGTCGATCCGGGAGCTTCGCCGGGTGGCCCACCACATGATGCCCGAATCCTTATTGCGCTACGGCCTGAAAGTTTCCCTTGCGGATTTCTGCAACGCCATCCCTTCGGTGGAGTTTCACTATTTTGGAAGCGATCAGCGTCTGGACAGTAAACTGGAGATTTTGATCTACCGGTCTGCGCACGAACTGGTGAACAACGCGTTAAAGCACGGAGCGGCCATGCAGATTAACGTACAGCTGGTGCAGGAGGATGACCGGATATCGCTCACCGTGCAGGATAACGGACAAGGCTTTGATCCGCAGATCCCCACTTCCGGCATGGGACTGCAGAACATCCGCAACCGGGTGGAAACCCAGGGGGGCGTACTCCATATCTATTCCTCCCCCGGGAACGGGACGGAGATTAACCTGGAATTCGAACTGGAAAAAGATGAAAGATAAAAAAACGGCCTGCGCATGATCAAGGTAAGTATTGTGGACGATCATACCATTTTGGTAGACGGTCTGAAAAAGCTGATCAACGATTCGGGGATCGCGGTGGTTGAAAGCGTATCCGGCGACGCGGCAGCGTGCCGTTCGGCACTTGGCTTTCGCTTGCCCGACGTGCTCATGCTGGATATCAGCCTGCCCGACGCCAATGGGATAGACCTCTGTAAAGAGCTTAAAGAAACATATCCCGCATTAAACATACTGGCTTTAAGCAGCTACAATGAATACGCGGTTGTCCGGCAGATGCTGGAGAACGGCGCCTCGGGGTATGTGATCAAAAACGCCATGCCCCGGGAGATCATGGAAGGCATCAAAACCGTCGCGGCGGGGGAGCGGTTTCTTTGCCACGAAGTGGACCTGCTGCTGAAAAAGCAATCGGATCTGACCGTGTGGCTCAGCAACCGCGAGCGGGAACTGCTGGAGCTGGTAGCCGACGGTTATACCAACGCGGAGATCGCCGACCGGATCTTCCTCAGTCCGGAAACCATTCGCGGTTACCGCAAAAACCTGCTGATCAAGCTGGGGGCGAAAAATACGGCCATGATGGTGAAAATGGCCATCGAACAGCGATTAATTTAACGTAATCGCCGACGGTTTCTGGATTTTTCCAAAATGATCAATACCTTTATTGAAACCTTTTACTTCAATGGCTAAACTAAACCGACGGAAATTTATTACCATGACCACCAGCGCAGGCATCGCCACCGCGCTCTGGGGACCCTTACTGAAAAAAGCGCTTGCGGTACAGGCAAACAACGCGACCCGTTCCATCAACGATGTCAAGCATATTGTGATCCTGATGCAGGAAAACCGGTCCTTCGACCATTATTTTGGAACGCTCAAAGGGGTGCGTGGCTTCGGGGACCGTTTCCCGGTTCCCTTGAAAAGTGGAGAACGGGCCTTTCATCAATCCGACGGAGAGAAGATCGTGCCTCCTTACCGTGCACACGGCAAAACCTCGAATGCGGCCCTGGTGCAGGGAACCCCGCATAATTTCGCCGATATGCAGGCCGCCTGGAACCAAGGGAAATACGGCTATTGGCCGCTCTTCAAAACCCCTTATTCCATGGCCTACTACACGCGGGAGGAAATTCCCTTTCAATACGCCATGGCTGAATCCTTCACGATAAGCGACGCTTATTTCTGTTCCATTGCGACTGGTACCGATCCCAATCGCATCATCTTCTGGTCGGGATCCAATTTCGATCCGGAAAAGCGGGCGGCAGGGATCAATTGCGGTGACCAGGATTCCGAGCCGGTGAATCTGCGCTGCTGGATAACCGGCGCCTTGCCTGAGCCGGGATATACCTACAAAGGCAATGCCTTCAAGTGGCCCACCATTCCGGATGTGCTGGATAAGGAAGGGATCAGCTGGCGCATTTACCAGGATCCGAATGACAATTGGACCGGCGCCATGCACGGATGCCTGGCTTTTGAAAGTTTCCGGGAGGCCAAACCCGGTTCTTCCATATATGAAAACGGCATGCGCCACTGGTCACTGGAAAATCTGAAGGACGACGTCATGAACGACCGCTTGCCCGCCGTAAGCTGGATACTGCCCTCCCAAAAGGATTCAGAACATCCCGGAGCGCCTTCCAGTCCCTATCGCGGAGCCGATTTCACCCACCAGATACTGGAAGCGGTCACCGCCAATCCGGAGGTGTGGAGCAAAACCGTCTTTTTTATAACCTTTGATGAAAACGACGGCTTTTTCGACCATCTGCCTGCACCGGCTGTTCCGTCCTATAATCTGGACGGCACGCTGGCCGGAAAGGCGACCCTGGATCTGGCCGGAATGTATTTCGACAACAGCAAAGGGGAGCAAAACTACCTGGATAAACGCGATACCATATCGGGTAACGTCCGGCCCTGGGGAATGGGCCCCCGTGTACCCTTGTATATATTATCTCCTTGGAGCAAAGGGGGTTGGGTTCATTCCGAAGTAGCGGACCATACTTCCATTGGCCAGTTCATCGAAAAGCGGTTCGGGATCACCCTGCCGGCCATCAGTCCCTGGCACCGGGCGGTAAGCAGTGACCTTACCTCGGCTTTTGACTTTGTGACCCCCAACGATCCGGTCTTTCCTGCGCTGCCCGACACGTCCGATCATGCACTGCGCGACGCGGCATCCAAGCGTCTTCCGAAAGCGGTGGCCCCGGAAAAGCCCTCGTCGCTGTACCAGGAGAAGGGTACCCGGTTTTCCAGGGCGTTGCCCTACCGGTTGCATTGCCACCTTACACCCTTTCAGCAGGAGCAGCAAGTGCAGTTGGAGTTTGATAACCGGGGTAAGGCGGGCGCGGTTTACCATGTATACAACCTGTACGACCTGGACGCCATCCCCCGAAGGTACACCGTTGAAGCTGGAAAATCACTGGAAGATCAATGGAACGTGAGCGAGGGCGGGAATTACGACCTGGAGGTTTTCGGTCCCAATGGGTATTTTCAGAAATTCAAAGGATCCTTGGCGGAAAACCAGCCCCTGACCCGGCTGGAGTACGACCACCGGCGGGGCGGG
>Ga0207873_1002733_pt1 | contig 13895 bp, 9 predicted proteins | sample BGWIniCompost_FD_187373 | JGI IMG/M metagenome (GOLD analysis project Ga0207873, IMG submission 187373) | Cellulose adapted compost microbial communities from Newby Island Compost Facility, Milpitas, CA, USA - BGW Initial Compost (SPAdes)... ... | reverse complement strand
TCGGGCCGGTGAAGACGCGGTTGGCCAGCGCGTCGATGCGGCGGACCGCGTCCCGGTCGCCCTCGCTGTCCGTGAGGGGGCGGACGTGGTGGATGTTGAGGGTGACCGAGCACTGGGCGGAGGCCGGGAGGCGGTCGCGCAGGGCCTGGACGGCGAGGCCGTGGCCGAGGTTGAGATGGTGGGCGGCGCGCAGGGCGGCGACCGGGTCGGTGCGGCCGGGGGCGTGCACCCCGGAGCCGTAGCCGAGGAAGGCGCTGCACCAGGGCTCGTTGAGGGTGGTCCAGGTCTTCACCCGGTCGCCGAGCGCTTCCGCGGCGAGTGAGGCGTACTCGGCGAAGCGTTCGGCGGTCGCGCGCTCGGGCCAGCCGCCGGCGTCCTCCAGGTCCTGCGGCAGGTCCCAGTGGTAGAGGGTGGCGACCGGCTGGATGCCCTTGTCCAGCAGTTCGTCGACGAGGCGCCGGTAGAAGTCCAGGCCGCGCTGCACGGCAGGACCGCGGCCGGTGGGCTGGATCCTGGGCCAGGCCAGGGAGAACCGGTAGGCACCGAGGCCGAGTTCGGACATCAGGGCCACGTCCTCGCGCCAGCGGTGGTAGTGGTCGGTGGCGATGTCGCCGGTGTCGCCGTTGCGGACCCGGCCGGGGGTTCGGGCGTAGGTGTCCCAGATGGACGGTGTGCGGCCGTCCTCGGTGGCGGCCCCCTCGATCTGGTAGGCGGCGGTGGCCGAACCCCAGAGGAAGTTCTTCGGGAAGGTACGGGCGGCGGCCGTGGACTGCTGTGCGTTTACCACGTGGGTCCTCTCCAACGGGACTCGTTGCGCGGGAGTGCGCAGGCGGAGGGAAGGCGTCGAGCGACGCAGGGACAAGAGGGAGGTGGCCCGGCGGGGCAGGTGCGCCGGGCCGGTATGGGGGGCGGGTCAGCCCTTGACGGCGCCGGACATGATGCCGCTGACGATCTGGCGTCCGAAGACGACGAACATCGCCAGCAGCGGCAGCGTGCCGAGCAGCGCGCCCGCCATGATCAGTGACTGGTCGCGGACATAGCCCGCGCTGAGCTGGGTGAGGGCGACCGGGACGGTCGGGTTGGTCATGTCGAGCACCACGAACGGCCAGAAGAAGTCGTTCCAGGCGTGCACGAACGTGATCATGAACAGGACCGCCATCGCCGGCCGGGCGACCGGCAGCACGATGCTCCAGAAGATGCGCAGCGAGTGCGCCCCGTCCACCCGTCCGGCCTCGACGAGTTCGTCGGGCAGCGCCTCGGAGAGGTACTGCCGCATGAAGAACACGCCGACCGCGCTCACCAGCGTGGGGAAGATGACGGCGGGCAGCTGCTGCGACCAGCCGAGCTCCGACATCATCATGAACAGCGGCACCACACCGAGCTGCGGCGGCACCATCATGGTGCCGATCACCAGCATCAGCAGGGCGTTGCGGCCCTTGAACCGCAGCTTGGCGAAGGCGAAGCCGGCCAGCGTGGCGAACAGGACCGTGGACAGGGCGATCACCCCGGCCACGATGAAGCTGTTGATCATCGCCTTGCCCATGGCCGCCTCGTCCCAGGCGCGGGCGAGGTTGCTGAACAGGTTCGGGCCGGGCAGGAACGGCGGCGGGGTCTGGCTGACCCGGGTGTTGTCGGTGGAGGCCGCCACCATGGTCCAGTAGAGCGGGAAGATCGACAGCAGCGCCATGATGCCGAGCAGGACATAGGCGAGCGGCCCGGCGTGATGCTGGCGTCCGGCGCGCTGGCGCAGCAGCCGGCGGCCGGGGACGCGGGTGCGGCCGGGGCCGGGACGGGCGGGCCGGCCGGCGTCGGTCCGGGCCGGGGTGTCCGTCCGGGCCGGGAGGCTGTGAGTGGTCATGGCGACTCCAGGTCAGGACGTACGGGAGCGCAGCCGCTTGATCAGGCGCTGCACCACGAAGACGAGGATGAGGAGCAGGAACATCGCCCAGGCGACGGTCGCCGCGCGGCCCATCTGGTAGTTCTTCCAGCCCTCTTCGTAGAGCAGCAGGCCCAGCGTCTGGTACTGGTTGTCCGCGCCGCCGGTGATGCCGTTCGGGCCCTGGCCGAAGATCAGCGGCTCGCCGAACAGCTGGGTGGCACCGATCGTGGAGAGCACGATGGTGAAGACGATCGTGGACCGGATGCCGGGCACCGTGACATGGATGAACTGCTGCCAGCGGGAGGCGCCGTCCAGGGAGGCGGCCTCGTAGCGGTCGGCCGGGATGGCCTGCATGGCGGCCAGGTAGAGCAGCGCGTTGTAGCCGGTCCAGCGCCAGATCACGATGGTGGAGATGGCGATCTGGGCGGGCCACTTGTCGTGCTCCCAGTTCACCGGGTCCAGGCCGATCGAGCCGAGCGCCCAGTTCACCATGCCGAAGTCGCGTTCGAAGATCATGGTGAAGACGAGCGCGGCGGCGCCGACCGAGGTGGCGTAGGGGACGAGCGACGCGACGCGGAAGAACAGCGAGGCCCGCATGCGGTAGTTGAGCAGATGCGCGATGCCGAGGGCCATCAGCAGCTGGGGGACGGTGGAGATGATCCCGATGGTGATGGTGTTCGCCAGCGCGTTCCAGAACCGCTCGTCACCCCACAGCTCGACGTAGTTGTCGAACGCCACCCACTCCATCACGTCCAGCGTGGCCAGTTCGACGCGGTTCAGTGAGATGTACGAGGTGTAGACGAGCGGGTAGAAGCTGAACGCCGCGAAGATCACGAAGAACGGGGCGACGAACGCGTACGGCGCGCCCTTGATGTCGAGCTTGTGCAGCAGGGCGCCGAGCCGTCGCCGTTCGGTGCCGGTGCCGCCCGTCCGGGGGGCGGGGCCGGGGGACTCGCCGCCGGCCGGGGCATGGGTGGTGGAGATGGCCACCGGACTTCCTTCCTGAGAACAGAGATGGGGGAGCCGGGCCGGGGCCGTGGGTGCGTCGTCCCGCGCCGGGACGGTGCGCGCTGCTCAGACGGCAGGCGTCCGGGCCGGAGGGCGTCCGGGCCGGAGACGGTCTCCGGTCGGATCGCCCGGTCGGCGGATGCGGGACGACGCGCCCACGGCCGTGGGCCCGCAGGTCAGCCGACGGCCTTCTCGATGCGCTCCATGGTGGTGGCCCATGCCTTGTCGCGCGCGGTGCCCTGCTCCACGAGGGCCAGGCCCTGCGAGAAGATGTCCTTGATCGTGCCGTCCTTGCGGCCGAGGACCTGCTTGTCCGGGATCTCCTGTGCGGCGGCGCCGAAGATCTGGCCGATGGGGGCGTCGCTGAAGTACTCCGACTTGGCGTTGGTCACGTCGGGAGCCTTCAGCGCCTTCTCGGAGGACGGGATGTTGCCGAGCTCCTTGAAGATGTGCGCCTGCTGCTCCGGAGCGGTCAGCCAGGCGACCAGCTTCTTGGCCTCCTCCTTGACCGGGCTGTCCTCGATGACGCCGAGGAACGACCCGCCCCAGTTGGCGCCCTTGGGCGCCCGGGCCACGTCCCACTTGCCCTTGTTCTTGTCACCGGCCTTCTCGGAGATGTGGCTCAGCATCCAGGCCGGGCAGACCGCGGTCGCGAAGGTGCCGTTGGACAGACCCGGGTCCCAGCCCGGCTGGAACTGACGGAGCTTGGCCGTCAGACCCTCCTCGGCGGCGTCGGAGGACAGGGTCCAGGCCTCCTTCACCACCGGGTTCTTGTCGTGGATCAGGTCGCCCTTCTCGTTGTAGTACTGCTCGGAGTGGCCGTAGACCATGGCGTTGAACAGGCCGCTGGCCGAGTCGGTGAAGGCCACCTTGCCGCCCTTGAAGTTCTTCTTGAAGGTGCGGCCGACCTCGACGTACTTGCTCCAGTCGCCCTCCCAGAGCTTGCCGACCTCCTCGCGGTCGGTGGGCAGTCCGGCCTTCTCGAAGTAGTCCTTGCGGTAGCAGACCGCCATGGGGCCGATGTCGGTGCCCAGACCGAGCACCTTGCCGTCCGAGGTGGTGATCTGGGACTGCTTCCAGGGCAGGAAGTGGTCGGTGCCCGTCATGCCGGAGAAGTCGGCGAACTTGTCCGCCTGGGTCTCGGTGATCTCCTTGGCCCTGGCTATCTCGATGCCCTGGATGTCCTTCAGGCCCTTGCCCGCGGCGAGCCTGGTCTGCAGCGCGGTGTAGTACGTCTGCTCGTCGCCGGCGATCTCCGCCTTGATGTCGACGCCGGGGTTCTCCTTCTCGTACCGCTCCAGGAGCCCCGTCTCCTCGATGCCCATGACCCCGAACAGGCCCATGGTGATGGTGACTTTGCCGTCCTTCTTGCTGCCGCCGGTGACCGATTCGCCGCCGCCTCCGCAGGCGGCGACCAGGGTCAGTGCGCCGGCGGCGGCGAGTGCCGCCACCGTCCTCTTCGATCGCAGCAGACCGGGGTTCTTCATGCATCTCCTCCTAGCGGCGGCGCTGACACATCGGAGTGGCGCGACTGCGGTGGGCACAGCGATGGCTACAGCGGCTCTGAAGACATGGGGGTGGTAACGTTCCCAACGGGCGATGGGAACGTGCCCATCGCTGAACGGAAGACTCACGGCAGGTCCGCGATATGTCAATGACTTGAACAAAAAGACGCTAGATTACTTTTGGGTAACTTCAGGCTCTTTATGGCGTTTGCCCTGGTGGGTGACCGGCTCCCACACGCGTCTGCCACAATCGTCACCGTCCGTACCGCGGCCGCTGTGCCGCGCACACGGGGAGGGGGAGCACATGTCCGGCAAGCGCCGGCCCACCATCAAGACGGTCGCCGCCCGTGCGGGCGTGGGCCGGACCACGGTCTCCCGCGTGGTCAACGGCTCCGACCTGGTGAGCGACGAGGCGCGGGCGCGCGTCCTGGCCGCCATCAAAGAGTTGAACTACGTCCCGAACTCGGTCGCCCGCGGGCTGGTCACGAACCGCACCAACGCCGTCGCCCTGGTGATCCCCGAGTCGGAGAGCCGGCTCGGTTCCGAACCGTTCTTCGCCGGGCTGATCCGCGGCGTCAGCGGCGCCCTCGCCGAGAGCGGAACGCAGCTGCAGCTGATGCTGGTGCGCGACCGGGCCGAGCGCGACCGGCTCACCGAGTCGATGGCGGAGCGCCGGGTGGACGGTGTGCTGCTGGTCTCCGTGCACTCCGAGGACCCTCTCCCCAGCAGGCTCGAGGAGATGGGCCTGCCCACCGTGCTCGCCGGCCGGCGCGACGACAGCGAGCAGCTCAGCTACGTCAACTGCGACAACACCGGGGGAGCGACCGAGGCGGTCCGCCATCTGCTGCGCAGGGGCCGGACCAGGATCGCCACCATCACCGGTCCCCTGGACATGGACGTGAGCCGCAGCCGGCTGGCCGGCTGGCGCTCCGCCCATGAGGAGGCCGGGCTGGCGGCGGACGAGTCGCTCATCCAGGCCGCCGACTTCACGGAGGAGGGCGGTGGCCGGGCGATGCGTTCACTGCTTGAACGGCACCCCGACCTCGACGCCGTGTTCGCCGGTTCCGACCTGATGGCGGTCGGTGCGCTGGCCGAACTGCGGCGGCAGGGACGCCGGGTGCCCGACGAGGTCGCGGTGGTGGGATTCGAGGACTCCGTCCTCGCCCGCCACACCAACCCGCCGCTGACGACGGTGCGCCAGCCGGTCGAGGAACTCGGGCGTCACATGGCCCGGATCCTCACCGAGATCACGCAGCGGGGTGCGTGCAGGCAGCAGTTGACGCTGCCCGTGGAACTGGTGGTGCGTGAGTCGTCCTGAAGCGGAGCCGGTGGTGGGCGAGTCGCCCTGGGCGGGGCGGGCGAGGCGACGCTGGGCGTCAGCCGCCGACGGAGCGTCTGAAGGATCGTTCATTCGTCGGCAGGCGGCAGTCCCACCACCCACCACTCCTCGGTGTCCGCCTCGTCGAGCTGGGCGAGCAACTGGTCGACGAGTGCGCCGAGTTCCGCCTCCTCGCTTCCGGTGGCGCTGGCGCGCTGTTCCCGGGTGGCCTCCCAGTACTCCCTGACGATCGGGTTCTGGAACGTGCCTCGTGCGTACTGGAGGAACTCCTCGCGGGTGAGGTTTCCGATGCGGTGGTAGCAGAGCAGGTTCGTGTAGAGGGCGTTGGCGAACAGGTACTGGCGCCGTCGCTGAGGGCTGACCGGCAGGCTGTAGATGTCCAGGACCTCCGCCAGGTCCGGGTCGTCGATCGCCTTGCTCAGCAACTCCCAGTGCTGACGCTGCTGCCAGGCCAGATTGGACCGCTGCTGCGCTCGTGCCTGCTCCTCCAGTTCCTCCACACGCCGGCGCATTGCCTCCATGGCGTGGCGTTGGGCGGCGATGGCCGCGAGCGCACCCGAGGCCATGAGCAGTGCGCCCGCGGCGGCGGAGCGCAGCATCTGAAACCCCACGTTCTGTGTGGCCATGTCAAAAACCCCCGATCAGGCGGCCGTCCGCCGGTCGTCGGATGCAGGGTGGGCGGGCAGGACCGGCGAGCGATGGGCGGCGCTTGCCACCTTCCAGGGTGCCGAGCGGCTCTGATCGGCAGGAAGGCGGAGAGGAGGCGCACGGATGGATGCGAGGGTCGCACAATCCGGCTCCTGCCCAACGTCTGCCCAGTAAATGCTGCTAACAATCGTTCACTGCGCCGCTGTTCTTACGGCTCGTATCCTGGGGCGTCAGTCAATCCTGAAGCTTTTGCGCCGGTTCGGCGCCGGTGCGCGCGTAGGTGGAAGAGGGGTCGCATGGTGGAGGAGCGGAGCAGCGGTCGGCAGATTCCGGTCGTGGTCCTGGCCGGGTTCCTCGGCTCCGGGAAGACCACGCTGCTCAACCATCTTCTCCACCACAGCGGCGGGAGCCGCGTCGGCGCCCTGGTGAACGACTTCGGGGCCATCGAGATCGACGCCATGGCGGTGGCCGGTGCGCTCGGGGACTCGACCGTCTCGCTCGGCAACGGCTGCCTGTGCTGCGCCGTCGACGGCAGCGAACTGGACACCTACCTCGAACGCCTGGCCCGCCCCGCGCTCGGGACCGACGTGATCGTGATCGAGGCCAGCGGCCTGGCCGAGCCGCAGGAGCTGGTGAGGATGGTGCTCGCCAGCGACCACCCCGGCATCGTCTACGGCGGTCTGGTGGAGGTCGTGGACGCCGCCGAGTTCGACGAGACCCGCGCCCGGCACCCGGAGATCGACCGGCACCTCGCACTCGCCGATCTGGTCGTGGTGAACAAGCTCGACCGGGCGGCGGAAGCGGACCGCGTCCTCGGACTCGTCCGTTCGCTGACCGACCGCGCACCCGTGGTGCCCGCCACCTACGGCCGCATCGACCCCGAGTTCCTCTTCGACTGCCGGCCCGCGGCCGAGCGCATCGGGCAGCTCTCCTTCGACGACCTCGGCCGGGAGGAGGACGGCGGGCACGATCACGCCGGGCATCTGCACACGGAGTACGACAGCGTGTCCTTCGTCTCCGGCGCGCCGCTCGATCCGCGGCGGACCATGGACTTCCTGGACAGCCGGCCCGAGGGGCTGTACCGGATCAAGGGGTGCATCGACTTCGGGCCGTACGACACCCGCAACCGCTACCAGGTGCACGCGGTCGGGCGGTTCCTGCGCTTCTACCCGGAGCCCTGGCCGGACGGTGCGGAGCGGCTCACCCAGCTCGTGCTGATCGGCACCGGCATCGACGCCGGTGCTCTGCGCAAGGGCCTGGAGGGGTGCGTGAGCGACACCCTCCAGGCGGATGAGCGCGGCATGTGGGGCGTGCTGCGGTACGTGCAGGGGCCGGAGGACGGCCGGGCGCCGGAGGAGCCCGGCGCGGAGCCCGAGGACGACTGGGAAGCGGCGGAACCGGGTGAGCCGGCCTGAGATCCGAGGAGGCCGGGGGCGGCGAGGAGGCAACCCGGGATGACCGGCTGGACCGGCTGACCGACCCCGGGGGGCTGGGCGACCCGGCCGACCCGTGCCAGACGAGCCGGACCGGCCGGCACAGAGCGCTTCCTCGCCCTGCGCGGCCGGTCCGCCTCGTCGCCTTCTCGGTCCGCGGGCCCTACTGCACGGGGCCCGCGATCACTGCCACCGTCTTGCCCAGGGACGTGCCCGAACCGTCACGGCGCGGGTCCGGCTCCGGCAGGGGCACCGGGGAGCCGTTCTTCTGGGCCGCGCGGGCCGGGGCGGCGCCCGCCCAGGCCAGGGAGAGGCAGTCCTCGCCCTTGAGGAACCGCTGGCAGCGGACACCGCCGGTGGCGCGGCCCTTGCGCGGGAACTGGTCGAACGGGGTCAGCTTGGCCGTGGTCTGCACCGAGTCGTCGAGCGTGCCGCGGGAGCCCGCGACGGTGAACACCACCGCGTCCTGCGCCGGGTCGACGGCGGTGAAGCTGATGACCCGCGCGCCCTGGCCGAGCTTGATGCCCGCCACGCCGCTCGCCTGGCGGCCCTGCGGACGCACCTGGGAGGCCTGGAACCGCAGCAGCTGGGCGTCGTCGGTGATGAAGACCAGGTCCTCCTCACCGGTGCGCAGCTCGGTCGCGCCGACGATCCGGTCGCCCTCCTTGAGGGTGATGACCTCCAGCTCGTCCTTGCTGGCCGGGTAGTCCGGCACAACGCGCTTGACCACGCCCTGCTCCGTGCCCAGCGCCAGGCCCGGCGAGGACTCGTCGAGGGTGGTCAGGCACAGCACCTCCTCGTCGTCCGCGAGCGAGACGAACTCCGCGAGCGGCGCCCCGCCGGAGAGGTTCGGGGTGGCCATGTCCTCGGGCAGCTGCGGCAGATCGACCACGTCGAGGCGGAGCAGGCGGCCCGCCGAGGTGACCACACCGACCTCGCCGCGCGCCGTGGCCGGCACCGCCGAGACGATCACGTCGTGCTTGACCCGCTTGGCGCCCGCGTCCGCCGGGAACGGGCGGTCGTTCGCCGTGCGGGCCAGCAGACCGGTCGAGGACAGCAGCACCCGGCACGGGTCGTCCGCCACCTGCAGCGGCACCGAGGCGGACGGGGTGGCGGCCGACTCCAGCAGCAGCGTGCGCCGGTCGTCGCCGAACTTCTTCGCCACCGCGGCCAGTTCGGCCGAGACCAGCTTGCGCAGCTCCGCGTCCGACTCCAGGATCCGGGTCAGCTCCCCGATCTCCGCGGTCAGCCGCTCCTTCTCCGCCTCCAGCTCGATCCGGTCGTACTTGGTCAGGCGGCGCAGCGGCGTGTCGAGGATGTACTGGGTCTGGACGTCGCTCAGCCCGAACCGCTCGATCAGGCGCTCCTTGGCCTGCGCGGAGTTCTCGCTGGAGCGGATCAGGCGGATGACCTCGTCGATGTCCACCAGGGCGGTGAGCAGACCCTCGACCAGGTGCAGCCGGTCCCGCTTCTTGCCGCGGCGGAACTCCGAGCGGCGGCGCACCACGTCGAAGCGGTGGTCGAGGTAGACCTCCAGCAGCTCCTTCAGGCCCAGGGTGAGCGGCTGGCCGTCCACCAGGGCCACGTTGTTGATGCCGAAGGACTCCTCCATCGGCGTCAGCTTGTACAGCTGCTCCAGGACCGCCTCCGGCACGAAGCCGTTCTTGATCTCGATGACCAGGCGCAGCCCGTGCTCGCGGTCGGTGAGGTCCTTGACGTCCGCGATGCCCTGCAGCTTCTTGGCGTTCACCAGATCCTTGATCTTGGCGATCACCTTCTCCGGGCCGACCGTGAACGGCAGCTCGGTGACGACCAGGCCCTTGCGGCGCGGGGTCACGTTCTCGATGCTGACCGTGGCACGGATCTTGAAGCTGCCGCGGCCCGTCTCGTAGGCGTCGCGGATCCCGGACAGGCCGACGATCCGGCCGCCCGTGGGCAGGTCGGGGCCGGGGACGTGCTTCATCAGGGCGTCGAGGTCGGCGTTCGGATGCCGGATCAGATGGCGGGCGGCCGCGATCACCTCGCGCAGGTTGTGCGGCGGCATGTTGGTGGCCATGCCGACGGCGATGCCCGAGGCGCCGTTGACCAGAAGGTTCGGGAAGGCGGCGGGCAGGGCGACCGGCTCGCGCTCCTGGCCGTCGTAGTTGGGCACGAAGTCGACGGTGTCCTCGTCGATGGACTCCGTCATCAGGCCCGTGGCCTCGGTCATCCGGCACTCGGTGTACCGCATGGCGGCGGGCGGGTCGTCGTTGCCCAGCGAGCCGAAGTTGCCGTGGCCGTCCACCAGCGGCACCCGCATGGAGAAGGGCTGCGCCATGCGTACCAGGGCGTCGTAGATGGACGCGTCACCGTGCGGGTGCAGCTTGCCCATGACCTCGCCGACGACGCGGGCGCACTTCACATAGCCGCGGTCGGGGCGCAGCCCCATCTCGTTCATCTGGTAGACGATGCGGCGGTGCACCGGCTTGAGCCCGTCGCGCGCGTCCGGCAGGGCGCGGGAGTAGATGACCGAGTACGCGTACTCGAGGAAGGAGCCCTGCATCTCGTCGACGACGTCGATGTCGAGGATCTTCTCCTCGTACGGCTCGTCGGGCGGCGGGGTCTTCGTGCTGCGGCGGGCCATCGCTGCCGGCTCCTCTTGTTCTGGTCACTCGGGCGTATGACGGATCTGTCGCGGACCATTGTGGACCGCCGTACTGACAACCGGGACGCAGGACCCGGCTGAGGCCGCCCGGCACGAGCGGGGACGGCGGCGCGAGAAGAGTACGCGCACCGGTGGTACGCGCGTGAGCGCGGCACCGGTTCACCCCGCCCGGGCGGCACGGGCACGGCCGTGCAGGGGACCGCTCTGCGGCTCCGGCGCGGGCGGCAGGGCCCGGCGGTGCCCACTCGGTGGCGCCGACCCGGTGGTCCCGCCCCGGTGGTCCGGGCGGTGCGGGCGCCCGCGTCCCGGTGTGCCGGTCCAGGCGTCCCGGTGCTCCCGGCCGTCACTTCCGCACCGCGCTCACCGCGGCCTGCTCGCTCTGGGCGAATCCGTGCCGCCGTGGGAACGGCACCGGCTTCCCGCGCGCTTGCATACAGTGGCAGGACCGGCAGAAACGGCGGTCCGGCACGTACCGCCTCCGCGATCGAAGGGACGTACATGCCCATGGGTCACACGGCCACAGCCCAGGCAGGCTCCGGCGGCCTGACAGCGACCGAGCACCGCCTGGCCAACGGTCTGCGCGTGGTGCTCTCCGAGGACCACCTGACCCCTGTGGCGGCGGTGTGCCTCTGGTACGACGTCGGTTCACGCCACGAGGTCAAGGGACGCACCGGCCTGGCTCACCTTTTCGAGCACTTGATGTTCCAGGGTTCCGCCCAGGTGAAGGGCAACGGGCACTTCGAGCTGGTCCAGGGCGCCGGCGGTTCCCTGAACGGCACGACCAGCTTCGAGCGGACCAACTACTTCGAGACCATGCCCGCCCACCAGCTGGAGCTCGCCCTCTGGCTGGAGGCCGACCGCATGGGCTCCCTGCTGGCCGCCCTGGACGAGGAGTCCATGGAGAACCAGCGGGACGTCGTCAAGAACGAACGCCGCCAGCGCTACGACAACGTTCCCTACGGCACGGCCTTCGAGAAGCTGACCGCCCTCGCCTACCCGGAGGGCCACCCCTACCACCACACGCCCATCGGCTCCATGGCCGACCTGGACGCGGCCACGCTCGAGGACGCCCGCCAGTTCTTCCGCACCTACTACGCGCCGAACAACGCGGTGCTCTCCGTGGTCGGCGACATCGACCCCGAGCAGACGCTGGCCTGGATCGAGAAGTACTTCGGCTCCATCCCCGCGCACGACGGCAAGCCCGAGCCCTGCGACGGCTCGCTGCCCGACGTGATCGGCAAGGAGCTGCGCGAGGTGGTCGAGGAGGAGGTCCCCGCGCGTGCGCTGATGGCCGCCTACCGGCTGCCCCATGACGGCACCCGGGAGTGCGACGCCGCCGACCTGGCGCTCACCGTCCTCGGCGGCGGCGAGTCCTCCCGCCTGTACAACCGGCTGGTGCGGCGCGACCGCACGGCCGTGGCGGCCGGCTTCGGCCTGCTGCGGCTGGCCGGCGCGCCCTCGCTCGGCTGGCTGGACGTGAAGACCTCCGGCGACGTGGAGGTGCCGGTGATCGAGGCCGCCGTCGACGAGGAGCTGGCCCGGTTCGCCGAGCACGGCCCCACGCCCGAGGAGATGGAGCGCGCCCAGGCCCAGCTGGAGCGCGAATGGCTGGACCGGCTGGGCACGGTCGCCGGCCGGGCCGACGAACTGTGCCGCTACGCCGTCCTCTTCGGCGACCCGCAGCTCGCCCTGACGGCGGTGCAGCGCGTCCTGGACGTGACGGCCGAGGAGGTCCAGGAGGTCGCCAAGGCCCGCCTGCGGCCGGACAACCGCGCGGTGCTCGTCTACGAGCCCGTCACCGCGGAGGACAGCGCCGAGGGCGCGGAGGAAGCGGCTGCCCTCGCCGGCAGCGACGAGATCGAGGAGGCGGCGAAGTGACCGAGCTCGCCACGATGGAGTTCCACCCCCAGCCGCAGGCGGGCGAGGCCAAGCCGTGGGCGTTCCCGGCCCCCGAGCGCAGCACGCTCGGCAACGGCCTGACCGTGCTGCGCTGCCACCGCCCCGGCCAGCAGGTCGTCGCCGTCGAGGTGCTGCTCGACGCGCCCCTGGACGCCGAGCCGGCCGGCCTGGACGGCGTCGCCACGATCATGGCGCGCGCCTTCTCCGAGGGCACCGACAAGCACTCCGCCGAGGAGTTCGCCGCCGAGCTGGAGCGGGCCGGCGCCACTCTGGACGCGCACGCCGACCACCCGGGCGTCCGCCTGAGCCTGGAGGTGCCCGCCTCCCGGCTGGCCAAGGGCCTGGGCCTGATCGCCGACGCGCTGCGGGCGCCCGCGTTCGCCGACAGCGAGGTCGAACGCCTGGTGCGCAACCGGCTCGACGAGATCCCGCACGAGCTGGCCAACCCCTCCCGCCGCGCCGCCAAGGAGCTCTCCAAGGAGCTGTTCCCGGCCGACTCCCGCATGTCCCGCCCCCGCCAGGGCACCGAGGAGACCGTCGCCGGCATCGACGCCAAGGCCGTGCGCGCCTTCTACGACCGGCACGTCCGCCCCGCCACGGCGACCGTGGTGGTCGTCGGCGACCTCACCGGTATCGACCTCGACGCGCTGCTCGGCGACACGCTGGGCGCCTGGACCGGCTCCGCGGCCCAGCCGCGCCCCGTCCCGCCGGTGATCGCGGACGACACCGGCCGCGTGGTGATCGTGGACCGCCCCGGCGCCGTCCAGACCCAGCTGCTGATCGGCCGCACCGGCCCCGACCGGCACGACCGCGTCTGGCCCGCGCAGGTGCTGGGCACCTACTGCCTCGGCGGCACCCTCACCTCCCGCCTGGACCGCGTGCTGCGCGAGGAGAAGGGCTACACCTACGGCGTCCGGGCGTTCACCCAGGTCCTGCGGTCCACGCCGGAGGGCACCGGCGCCGCGATGCTCGCCATCAGCGGCTCGGTGGACACCCCGAACACCGGCCCCGCGCTGCAGGACCTGTGGACCGTGCTGCGCACCCTCGCCGCGGAGGGGCTCACCGACGCCGAACGGGACGTCGCCGTGCAGAACCTGGTCGGGGTGGCGCCGCTGAAGTACGAGACCGCCGCGGCCGTCGCGAGCACCCTCGCCGACCAGGTCGAGCAGCATCTGCCGGACGACTACCAGGCCGAGCTGTACCGGCAGTTGGCGGCCACCGGCACCGTGGAGGCCACGGCCGCCGTGGTGAACGCCTTCCCGGTGGACCGTCTCGTGACCGTGCTGGTCGGGGACGCGGCGCAGATCAAGGCGCCCGTGGAGGCGCTCGGGATCGGCGACGTCACAGTGGTGAGCGCCGAGTAGGCGGTGGACGCCCGTGCGGGCGGCGAGTTGACGATCCGTCGACAACACCGCCGACACCGCCGACACCGCCGACACCGCCGACGCTGCCGGAGCTGCCGCCGCTGACGCGCCGGCGACGCTGACGCGCCGGCGACGCCCGTACGGCCCCCGTCGGACGCCTCCTTGCGGCAGGCGCG